>JAEEGL012847766.1_pt1 | contig 10626 bp, 8 predicted proteins | sample 9134231 | NCBI WGS metagenome assembly JAEEGL01 (sample SAMN16246548, study PRJNA631951) | gut metagenome | biome: gut microbiome; feature: rumen; material: fiber-attached | host: Bos | place: Iran: Karaj | collected 2018-10 | reverse complement strand
TCCCACTTGTTCGGATTATATGATCGGCTGCCTTGAAAAGTACGGGGTGATCAGAGGTCTTCCCCGTGGAATCTGGCGAATATTAAGGTGCAATCCGTTCTCTAAGGGCGGCTACGATCCTGTTCGCTGACGGGAGATATAAATGAACTTAATGATTTTGGGATTTTCGCCTTTGAAGCCGATCTATCTTCTGTTCGGTTTTCTCATCAGGCTCTTCTATAACTTTTTCGGTAATTACGGTATCGCTATCATAGCTCTTACCGTAGTCATAAGGCTCTGTCTGGTACCTCTTAACATCAAGAGCCAGAAGTCCATGCTCAAGATGCAGGCTATGTCAGGCAAGACTGCCGAGCTCCAGCGCAAGTACGCTGACAATAAGGAGAAGTACCAGGAGGAGCTCATGAAGCTCCAGAGAGAGAACGGAGCAGGTTTCTCCGGATGTCTCCTTCCCATCCTTCAGTTATTCCTCCTGATCCCCATGTACAGGATCGTATCAGGACCTCTCGCATATATCTCCCAGGTATCTTCCGAGAACCTTAATGCAATGATCGAGCTCGCTCAGCAGAAGGAGCTTGCAGGCAGGGGCCTTAGCGAGACATTCCACATCGGACTTATCGATCTTCTCAATACAAACGAGAAGTTCTTAAGTGAATGTATCTCCAAGGGATATATCACTATGGGACAGCTCGTACACCTTGATTTCTTCGGTATCGATCTTACGAGCGTTCCTTCCTGGAAGCCTCTTACGATCATATCCGATCCCGGACACTATGTTCCCCTTCTCATCTTCCCCGTGCTGGTACTTATCACGACTCTCATGTCCAACCAGCTCATCAAGGTCTTAAAGCCTAACTACAAGGAAGAGAAGGAAGCCAAGGAGCGCGAGAAGAGCAATCCTGCAAGAGCAGGACAGTCTCAGGCAGCTAATCCCAACGATTCTGCCGAGGCATCCATGAAGATGATGAACTACATGATGCCCGTCATCATGCTCATCACATCATTTACCCTTCCTGCTGCCATGGCCCTTTACTGGGTAGTCGGCGGTGTCATGGGTATCATCACTCAGCTTATCGTTTATTTCATGTTCACGAAGCCCTACGAGCTCAAGAAGAAGGAAGTTGAAGAGAAGAAGGCTAACGCTTTCAAGAAGAAAAAGTCCTCTGCTTCCGACAGCGAAGAGAATAAGGGCAAGAAGAAAAAGAAGAAATAATCTATTTACGGAGGCTATATATGGAAAAGACAGTCGTTAAGACAGGCAAGACGGTTGATGAAGCTATTGAGAGCGCTCTTTCCGAGCTTGGTGTTGCTAAGGAAGATGCTAAGATCGAGATCGTAAACGAGCCTGCCGGCGGATTCCTCGGTATCGGTTCCAAGGAAGCAGAAGTCAAGGTTACTGCTGATGTTGCCGAAGAAGAAGAGGAAGTTGTTTACTACGGTGACGATGAGAGCTTTGAAGGTGACGCTGTTACAGAGGCTGAGGATGCAGCTGTAGGATTTGTCGCAGAGGTTCTTTCCGGCATCGGTATCCACGGTAATATGGATTCCTACAGAGAGGATGACGCTATCTATATCTCTGTATCCGGCGCTGACTGCGGTGCAGCTATCGGACGTCACGGTGAGACTCTCGAGTCCATCTCTTATCTTACTAACCTTATCGCTAACAAGCACAGCGAGGAGCGCGTTCACGTTCACCTCGATGTAGGCGGATACAAGAGACACAGGGAGCAGGTCATAAAGAACCTTGCAGACCGTGCCGCTTCCAAGGTAAGAAGAACAGGCCGTAAGGTTGCCATGGAGGCAATGAATCCTGCAGAGAGACGTATCGTTCACTCTTATCTTCAGGACGTTAACGGCGTAACGACTCATTCCGAGGGTGAGGAGCCTTCAAGAAGAGTCATCGTTACTCCCGACAACTGATCCCCATGGATCTTTCCGAGCTTGACAACAGGCCTTTCTGTGCATGCTCGACGCCTTCAGGTACGGCGGGTATCGGTGTTATCCGATTATCCGGAGAAGGATCTTCCGATATTGCGGATAAGTGCATCAGGGTCATAAGGGCTTACGATGAGAGCATCACTTCATGTTCTCAGATGCCGGGCTATACGGCATGCTACGCCCGCTTTGAAGATCCCGCCCTCGGAAGGACAATAGACAACGTGATAGTTACACATTTCGTTGCCCCTCATTCTTATACGGGCGACGAGATGTTCGAGATCTCCTGCCACGGCGGCATTGCCGTTAAGCAGGAGATTCTGCGTGTATTGGAATCCCTCGGGGCAAGACCAGCGGGCAGAGGTGAGTTCACCAAGAGAGCCTTTATCAACGGCAAGCTGGACCTTGCCGAAGCGGAAGCCGTAATGGATGTCATCAATGCGGATTCCGGAAGAGCCCTTGATGCGGCTAATTCCCAGATGCACGGAGAATTATCTTCCAGGCTCACTTCCATCGAGAAGGAACTCTACGAAGCTCTGGCTCTTATCGAGATGATCGTGGAGTTCCCCGAGCACGACGATACTCCCGAGAATACGGATAAGATCACGGATATCTGCAAGAAGGCGGTCTCGGATCTTAATGCGCTTATCCGAAGTTACGCCAAAGGCAAGATGCTCACCGAGAGGATGAAGATAGTCCTCTGCGGTAAGCCTAACAGCGGTAAGAGCACTCTCCTTAATGCGATAGCGGGCTTCGACAGGGCTATAGTCACGGATACTCCCGGAACAACGAGAGATACATTGGAGCTTCAGGCCGATATCGCCTCGGTCCCTGTCACGGTAGTAGATACCGCAGGCCTTCGTGATACAAGCGACGAGATAGAGGAGATGGGCATAAGAAGAGCGGTCACGGCCGTATCCGAAGCCGATCTTGTCTTCTACCTGATAGCTCCTGACGAAGAACTTCAGTCGGTCGAAGAGAATCTTATAAATATGGATCCTTCTAAGACCAAGGTAGTCTTTACAAAGTCCGACGAGGGAGATAATCCGCAGAAGGATGAGATAGTAAAGCTCCTTTCAGGTCGCGGTATAAAGGACCTTATCGAGATATCCGCCAAGAGCGGTCTTAATATGGATCTGTTCGAGAAGGAAGTGGAGAAGACTTACGAAGCTGCAGGAGGACTTCTGTCCGAAGATATAATGATCATCAGCAAGCGTCATTCCGATGCATTGGTATCCGCTTCAGATAAGCTTATAAGCGCCGAGGATGCCGTAGAAGGCGGGCTTGGCGTAGATATAGCATCGTCAGTCATCCGAAGTGCCCTCGATGATATAGGGGCAATAACGGGCAAGACCGTGTCTGCGGAACTTGCCGATACGATATTCTCACGTTTTTGTATAGGAAAGTAATATGAACATCAAAGAAGCACTGTCTATCGAAAATGCATATATGGCGGGAGACTACGACGTAGCTGTCGTAGGTGCGGGCCACGCGGGCTGCGAGGCGGCAGCCGCATGCGCTAACTTGGGACTTAAGACGGTCCTCTTTACGCTCCATCTGGACAGCCTTGCCAATCTCCCCTGTAATCCCAGCATAGGCGGTACGGCCAAGGGACAGCTGGTGCGTGAGATAGATGCATTGGGCGGCGTCATGGGCAAGATCGCAGATAAGTGCTGTATACAGATGAGGATGCTCAACAGATCCAAGGGCCCCGCGGTATATTCGCCCAGAGCCCAGATGGATCGAAGCAGATATTCCGCGACCATGAAGGCTTATCTCGAGAACCTGGAGAACCTGGATATCAGGCAGGCTCATATCACGGATCTTCTTACGGACGGTGAGGATAAGCTGTCCGTCACGGGTGTCCTTACCGAGAGCCGTGCGGTATATTCCGCGTCGGCGGTAGTTATCTGTTCCGGAACGTATATGGAATCAAGGACCATAAGGGGAGAGGTGGTATGCCTCACGGGCCCCGACGGACTTCCCAGATCCATAGGCCTGTCGGCTTCTCTTGCATCTGCAGGTATCCCTATCTTAAGGTTCAAGACCGGTACTCCCGTAAGGGTCAATTCCAATAAGGTGGACTTTACGGTCATGACGAGACAGGACGGAGAGACGGATGTTCCGCCCTTCTCCTTCGACAATGAGATGAACGGCATCGGAGTGCCGCAGGATCAGGTACCCTGCTGGTCTGTATGGACCACTCCCGAGACCCGAGAGATAATAAGCTCCAATATGGACAGATCGCCCCTGTACAGTGGCGTTATAACGGGAATAGGCCCCAGATACTGTCCGTCCATAGAAGATAAGTTCATGCGCTTCAAGGATAAGGAGCGCCACCAGATATTCGTAGAACCCATGGGAAGGGAGACTTCCGAGATGTATCTTCAGGGATTCTCCACATCGCTTCCCGAGGAGATCCAGATCAGGATGGTCCATAGCCTTCCGGGACTCGACAAGGCGGTCATCCAGAGGAGCGCCTATGCCATCGAGTACGATCTTGTAGATCCCGTATCGCTCCTTCCCACTCTGGAGTCCAAGATCGTAGGCGGTCTTTATACCGCAGGACAGATCAACGGCTCATCCGGATACGAGGAAGCTGCGGCCCAGGGTATAATCGCAGGTATCAATGCGGCCTTGAAGGTAAAGGGAGAAGAGCAGTTAGTGCTGGACAGATCCCAGGCCTATATCGGTGTCCTTATAGACGATCTTGTAACAAAGGGAACGTCGGAGCCTTACAGGATGATGACCTCAAGAGCGGAGTACAGGCTCTTCCTCAGGCAGGATAATGCGGACATGAGGCTTACTCCCATAGGAAAGAAGGTAGGTCTTATCCCCGAGGAGAGATATGAGAGGTTCATCGCCAAGAAGGAATCCGTAGAGAAGGAGACACAAAGGCTAAGGGAGACTTATATCGCTCCCACGGATGAGCTCAAGGTGATACTTGAGAGCGTAGGGACCACTCTTCCCCCTTCGGGTATATCCTTAGCCGAGCTCCTTAAGAGACCCCAGGTCACATATGAGCTCATATCTCCCGTAGATAAGAAGAGAGTTCCGCTCCCTCAGGCGGTCACCAAGGAAGTAGAGACAGACCTTAAGTACGAAGGTTACTTAAAGCTCGAGAAAGAGAAGATAGAGAAGTTCTCCGAGCTGGAAAGAAGGCTCCTTCCCGAGGATACCGACTACGAGAAGATAAGCGGCTTAAGGCTCGAAGCAAGACAGAAACTAAATGCCGTACGTCCGCTCAATATCGGACAGGCATCGAGGATATCGGGAGTATCTCCCGCGGATATATCGGTACTTCTCGTTTATACCGAGATGTTGAAGAGAAAAGACAAAGAGGAAGATAACGATAATGCCTGAGAATGAAGAACTTACCCCCGCCCTTACGGAAGGCGCATGCAGCATAGAAGTTCCCCTTGATGCGGAGGAGATAGCCTCCTTCTGCAAGTATGCGGAGCTCCTGAGGGAACGCAACAAGGTAATGAACCTCACCAACATCGTGGACGATCAGGGCATCGCCATGAGGCATTTCGTTGATTCCCTGACGCTCGTTCCCTACATAAAGGAAGAGCAGCAGAAGAAGGGAAGAGAGGATCTTACGATAATAGACGTAGGCACGGGTGCGGGCTTCCCCGGGATCCCCGTTAAGGTAAAGCTCCCGAGGCTTCAGCTGATCCTCATGGATTCTTTGCAGAAGAGGATCAATTTCCTGGAGGATGTCGCTTCGGAGATCGGCCTTACCGGAGTTACCACCATCCACTCCAGAGCGGAGGATGCGGGACGCAATAAGAGATACAGGGAAAAGTACGATATCGCTACCGCAAGGGCCGTAGCAGCGCTTCCCGTACTCTGTGAGTACTGTCTGCCTTTCGTTAAGGTGGGAGGAGTATTCCTTGCCATGAAGGGTAAGGTGGAAGAAGAGCTCAAGGATGCTGCCAAAGCCATCGCCATGCTGGGAGGTACCATCGAGAGGACCGATACCTTCACGCTCCCCGGTACCGACATGAACAGGGCTGTCGTAGTAATAAGAAAGGTTCGCCCCACGCCGCCTCAGTATCCGAGACAGGCAGGCAAACCTTCTAAGTCACCTCTTGGAAAATAACGATATCCTTTAGATAAGCGTAAGGAATACCGCGGCAGTGCCGAGTAAGAGTACCAGGGAAAAGAGTCCCAGTATCTTAGTCATGACATTGCCCCGCTTATTTGCTGAAGAGCAGGCATCTTCCTCACGGTCTTCCTTCGACACGAGACCTTCGAGCTGAAGTCTCTTCAGTGTCTCGGCGATAAGGTCGTCGGATGCGTGCACGGAGTCCAAGTTGTCTGCGACGGTCTTCTTGATATCGTTGTCAAACGGATAATTCATACTTTGTCTCACCTTTTACAGTCTCTTTATTGTCTTCAAATGCGGCAAGCTTCTTCCTTGCCCTGAAAAGACGGCTTCGAACTGAACTTTCCGTTATATTGCATACGCGTGCTACGGCGGCATTATCCATCTGGCAGTAGTACTTGAGCAATATAACGTCTTTGTACACGGGATCGAGCTTCTGGATGGCATCCCACAGATCTCCCGAAGGCTCCATCCTGTCGAAATACATATCCTCGATCTCGCGGCCGTCAACGGACGGCTTCACATTAGGTGAGGAACATGTCTTGTTCTCGAAATGCTCTCCTTCGGTCTCCGTAAGCTGATCGTAGGAACCCGTTCTCGTAGCCCAGGAGGACTTCAGATAGTCCTTACAGACATTACGGGCGATAGCCATGAGCCAGTACTTGGGAGGGCAGTCGCCGGAGAATGTGTCGCGCTTACGGAGCACTTTTACGAATACATCCTGAAATGCATCTTCCGCAAGACATCTCTTCCCGAGGTAGTAAGTGCACACGCGAAGGACGTCGTCTGCATAGAGGCGGACGAGATCTTCAGTATCGGGAAGTGCGAATTCTCTGCTCATACGTGTTACCTTTCCTTTTGTGGTACATATAGTGGACGAGTAGATTCTAATATCTGTTGCAGGGTATCGACGAAACATTTTGAGGGAAAAGTGAATCAATTGCGCCGTAAGCCTCAGAAAGCCCTTATATATTATAATATACACGCGCGTTATATTATTAATATTTTAGGATTTATGGTATACTTATCAGGTATGACAAACACCGAAGTGTAAACGGAGGAAATATGGCAAACGATAAAGAGCTGCGCAAGCAGCAGGAACAAGAGATGGATTCTGTCTTCAGATCCGAACAGAATACTATCGTACCCGTAGATCTCGACAGAGAGATGAGGAAGTCGTTCATCGACTACGCGATGTCTGTTATCACGGACAGAGCGCTCCCCGATATAAGAGACGGTCTTAAGCCCGTTCAGAGAAGAATACTCTATTCAATGTTCTCACAGGGATTCACCCCTGATAAGCCCTACCGTAAGTGTGCTACCACGGTCGGTGACGTTCTCGGACGTTTCCACCCCCACGGCGACGCATCCGTATACGATGCTCTTGTAAGGCTCGCACAGGATTTCTCCCTGAGACATCCCCTTGTAGACGGTCACGGTAACTTCGGTTCAATCGACGGTGACCCGCCGGCTGCTTACCGATATACTGAGGCAAGGCTCGAGAAGGTCGCTCTCGAGATGATGAGCGACATCGGCAAGAATACCGTCGAGATGCGCCCCAACTTCGATGAGCACGAGATGGAGCCCGTTACGCTCCCTTCAAGATTCCCGAACCTTCTTATCAACGGTTCCGTAGGTATCGCCGTAGGTATGGCTACCAATATCCCTCCCCATAACATGGGCGAGACCATAGACGGTGTCATCATGATGCTCGATAATCCCGACGTCACGGTCGAGGAGCTCATGGAAGTAGTCAAGGGTCCCGACTTTCCCACGGGAGGACAGATCCTCGGTACTTCAGGTATCAGAGAGACATACAGGACGGGACGCGGACGTATCGTAGTCCGTGCTCACGCAGAGATAGAGGACGCTGCAGGCGGAAGACAGAGGATCATCATCCACGACCTTCCCTTCGCAGTCAATAAGGCAAGGCTCATCGAGCGTATGGCTGACCTTGTCAAGGATAAGAAGGTAGAAGGTATCTCCAACCTTCGAGACGAGTCCGACCGTAACGAGATGGTACGTATCGTCATCGAGGTCAAGAAAGATGCCAACCCCGACGTTGTCCTTAATCAGCTCTATAAGAACTGCGCTCTCCAGGATGCATGCTGTGCCAACATGATCGCTCTCGTACCCGACAGCGAAGGCAAGCTCGAGCCCAGGATGATCACTCTTATCGATGCTCTTAAGTACTATATCGAGCATCAGGAGAATGTCGTAACCAGAAGGACCGAGTTCGACCTCGAGAAGGCTGAGGCTAAGCGCCATATCGATGAGGGTCTCCTTATCGCCATGGACCATATCGATGAGATCATCGCCATCATCAGATCCTCCAGGGCAGAGGCTGAGGCGATGGAGAGGATGTGCCAGAAGTTCGGCTTCTCCGATAAGCAGGCAAAGCACATCGTAGATATGCGTCTCGGACGTCTCACAGGTCTCGAGAGAGAGAAGCTCGAAGCAGAGATCAAGGAGCTCGAGGAGAAGATCGAGTTCTACCATAAGATCCTGAGCGATAAGGAAGTACTTCACAGCGTTATCAAGGAAGAGCTCCTTGAAGTAAAGCGCAAGTTCGCTACTCCCCGTATCACCGAGATCGTAAACGGTTCCTTCGAGGATATTGACGATGAGTCCCTTATCCAGGAAGAGGATATCGTAGTTACTCTTACTCATTTCGGTTATATCAAGAGACAGAGGATCGATACATATAAGAGCCAGCACAGAGGCGGCAGAGGCATCTCCGCTCAGAGCAGGAGAGAAGAGGACTACATCGAGAAGATCCTCACCACTACTACCCATAAGTTCCTCCTGTGCTTCACCAATACGGGACGTGTCTTCAAGATCAAGGGCTACCAGATCCCCGAGACGGCATCCCGAAGTGCAAGAGGTACGGCTCTCGTTAATATCCTTAAGCTTCAGGAAGGCGAGAGGATCAGGAACATCATCCCTCTCGATAACTTCGATGATGAGGGCATCTACCTTACCGTTGCCACCAAGAGCGGTATCGTTAAGAGGACTCCCGTCAAGAGCTATGCGAACATCAACAAGAACGGTCTTATCGCCGTTAACATCAGGGACAACGATAAGGTCGTAGATGTAGCTGTTACCAATGAGAACCAGGAGATCATCCTCGTATCCAGGAGCGGTAAGGCCATAAGGTTCAATTCCGACGACGTACGTGAGACGGGAAGAAATACTTCCGGAGTACGCGGCATGAAGCTCGACGATGACGATGTGATCGTAGGAATGGTTCCCGTTACGGACAACGGCGAGCTCCTCGTTATCTCCGAGAAGGGTTACGGTAAGAGATCCGGCGTTGAGGAATACAGACAGCAGAACAGAGGCGGTAAGGGCCTTATCACATATAAGGTATCCGAGAAGACGGGTAACCTCGTAGGATGTACCCTCGTATCCGATGAGGACGACCTCCTGATCATTACCGACAGCGGTGTCATCATAAGAGTATCCGCAGAGGAGATCCCTACACTGTCCCGTGCAACTTCCGGCGTAAGGCTCATGAAGGCTTCCGGTGCTTCCATCGTTGACTTCGCGATCACGTATCACGAGGAAGAGGAAGAAGAGATCCCCGAGGGAGAAGAAGGCGAAGCCGCAGAGGGCGATGCCGAAGCTGCTCCCGCAGAGGATGCCCAGACTACGGAAGATGCTTCCGACAAGAACGGAGAAGATAATGAATAATCACCTGAGACGTGTTCTGGGGAGAGCAGCGGCTCTGGCGCTCGCCGTCATAATGTCGGCGGCATTCCTGAGCCCGATGACCGGCAGGGTAGTCCTTGCCGAGATCGACCAGCCCGTGCTGACGCTCCCTACGCTCGATGAAGTCAACTGTACCGCTTATTGCGTATACGATAAGACTGCAGATCAGATAATCCTGAGCAAGGTCCCTCATAACAGAGTGTACCCTGCGTCCATGACCAAGATCATGACCGCTCAGCTGGCTCTGGACTATCTGGATACGGACGCATACCTCACGGTATCCGCGAACGCGCTCGACAACATATCCAGCGATTCTACCGTTATGGGCGTTACGCTCGGTGAGGAGTTCAAGGTATCCGAGCTCATCTACGGACTTATGCTCCCGTCAGGTAACGACGCAGCCAACGTTCTTGCTGAAGGAGTTATCGATGCATTCCTGGATAACTATCCTGCGGACGGAGATGCGGTAGGCCCTGACGGCGTCAATGCTTCCTATCTCGTAGATACGCTGGGCGTGTCCGAGCAGGAGATCAGGGACAGCTATAAGCTCTCTGCGTTTGCCGAGCTCATGAACCTTCGTGCCAGCAATATAGGATGCACGGGAACGCACTTCGTCAATGCTCACGGACTTCACAGCGACGAGCATTACACGACTGCATCAGATCTTACCAAGATCATGGCCAATGCATGCCAGAATCCTGATTTCTGTACCGTTATCAGTTCTCCTACGCATATCTTCCAGGCAACGAACTGTCATCCGAACGATGCATGGTCCATCGTTACCAATTCCAATAAGATCCTGAGCGACCCGTGGCTCTGTGCTACTACCGCCGAGGGTGAAGATACTCACATAACTGCTTTTGTAGGCGGTA
>JAEEGL012580448.1_pt1 | contig 10626 bp, 8 predicted proteins | sample 9134231 | NCBI WGS metagenome assembly JAEEGL01 (sample SAMN16246548, study PRJNA631951) | gut metagenome | biome: gut microbiome; feature: rumen; material: fiber-attached | host: Bos | place: Iran: Karaj | collected 2018-10 | reverse complement strand
GGTTCGATACGGTCCAGCCCGTCTACCAGTTCATCAAATGCCTGCTGAACAATTACGACGGCCTTCAGATCGATTCCGGCCATATGATGGTCATCCGCCCGGACGAAGCCGGGATGAAGCGCGCCGTATATCTGGCGGGCGTGCTCGGCCTGGACATGGGTATGTTTTACAAGCGCCGCAATTATACAGTCATGGAGAACGGCGTCCACCCTGTCGTCGCCAACGAATTCCTGGGTTCAAGCGTGGAAGGAAAGGACATGGTCATCATCGACGATATGATCGTTTCCGGAAACGGATTCCTGGATATGGCGCGCGACCTCAAGCACCGCAAGGCCGGAAAGATCTTCATTTTCTCGACTTTCGGCCTGTTTACCGACGGGCTGGAACAGTTTGACAAAGCGTATGAAGAAGGCCTGTTTGACGGCGTGCTGACGACCGACCTGATCTATCAGCCGGCCGAACTGCTGGCCCGTCCCTGGTACCGCAGCTGCGGCTTAAGCAAATACATTGCCTACATCATCGATACTTTAAACCACGACAGTTCCATCAGCGACCTGTTGAATCCCATCGAGCGGATCCGGGCCATCATCGCCCGTTACAACGACGGAGGGCTGACCCTGAAGCATTGATCCCGCATCGATCCTGCAGAATAAAGATCCGCCGCATTTCCCTGAAGCTTTCGGGGAATGCGGCGGTTTTTCTTTTTTCCGGATCTGTTGAACGATTTCGTTTTAAACCTGCACAGACCGGTTCCCGGCCAGGATCTCCCTGTAATCCGCCAGGTTTTTCTTCAGCAATTCCGGAATATTCAGTTCATACGGGCACCTGGAAAGGCAGGCTCCGCATTCGATGCAGTCTTCGATCTTCTGCATTTCTTTCTGCCATTTCTCGCTTAAAAAGTCCTGGCTCGGCATCCGCCGGATCATCTGGCTCATACGGTTGCACTGATGGATCTGGATCCCGACGGTACATGGCAGGCAGTAGCCGCAGCTGCGGCAGAAATCACCGCCGAGATTTGCGCGGTCAGCCTCGATAAACGCTGTGTTTTCCTCATCCATTTCCGGTGTGTCGTCCATATAGGAAAGCCATTCGTCCAGCTCGCTCTCCCGCTGGATCCCCCAGATCGGGACCGTATTGTCAAACTGGCTGACAAACGCCATCGCCGCCCGGGAATTCGTGATCAGGCCCCCGGCCAGCCCTTTCATGCAGATGAAGCCGACCCTGTTCTTTTCGCAGAGCCTGACCATCTCGATCTCCTTTTCACTGGCCATGTAGCTGAAAGGATACTGGACCGTTTCATACAATCCGGACTGCACCATTTCCATGGCAATATCCAGTTTATGGGACGTACCGCCGAAATGCCTGATCCTGCCCTGTTTTTTCGCTTCCTCCATACACTCGTACAGGCCGGTGCCGTCTCCGGGGCGATAGCATTTCCCCATCTGGTGAAACTGGTAAACGTCGACGTAATCCGTTTTCAGCAGTGACAGGGAGGTCTCCAGGTCCTTCCAGAAAGCTTCCGGCGTCTCCGCTTTCGTTTTCGTCGCGATAACGATCTCATCCCGCTTCAGATACCCATCCCCGAAAGCTTTTCCGAGCTTTTCCTCACTGTCGCTGTAATTCCTGGCCGTATCAAAGAAACGGATCCCGCCCTGATAGGCTTTCCTGAGCAGAAATACCGCCTGTTCTTCGGACACCCGCTGGATCGGCAGGGCGCCGAAGCCGTTCTGCGGAACACAGATACCGGTTGCGCCTAACGTAACGTTTTTCATATCTTTCTTTCCTTTCCCGTTTACAGACCGGCAGCTGCGGGCCGTTCTTCAGCCCGGCCCTTTCAGGCATCCGGCCTTAAATAGCATAAAAACCGGCTGCCGTACGCTGCCAGCTGCTCCTTCAGTTCCTCACGGTTATGCAGCGCGACCGTCCCGTCCGCCGGGTCGGCCGTCACAGCCTGCCGCTCATTGTATCCGGTAATCAGTACCGCCTCCTCCATGCCGCTGCCCGTCATGGCCAGCACAGGATGTTCCTTTGTTATATAATACAGGACCGATTCCAGCGTGCATCCGCTCAGATCCATCACCAGCGCGTCCGGCATGGCTTCTTTCAGCACGTCTGCGGCATCCAGACCCTGCGCCATCAGGCCGTGCACGTCGGCTGCCTCGTTTTCATACTCGAGGATCGTGTACAGACAGGTCTCCAGCGGCGTCTCCCCCCGGTCTGAAAGGGATCTGATCTTCATGATCTGGTCTTTTGCCGGCCGGTTTGAAAAGACGTAGCGGTACCGCCCGGCAGTATCCACTACCACCCCCCTGTCCGAGGAAGCGGCCAGCACCGCGTTGTTTACCGTATGGAAGCAGCCGATGGCCCCGTACGTATTGTACGCATAGAATACGCTGTCGTCCCGGCCGTCGTCCTGGGCGCTGCCGGGCAGATCGATCCGCACGTCGCTTTCTTTTTCCGTCATCCTGGCCAGGACGTGCTTTAAGCCGTCCGTCCTGAATCCGTGGATGGACAGATATGTTACCGCCTGGAGCCCCTCTTCCTGTGCGGTCGTTACAGCCGTCCGTTTGGTCTCCGCCGGCTGGGTATTGATGATCTGGTCGTTTTCCACCGGCACAAAACTGCCTGTCTGCTCATCCCGCATCACCCGCTTCAGCAGCGCCTGGCCGTCGTGGATATCGCAGGATACCACGTAAATGCCTTCTTTTTCGTATTCGTTCAGGATCTGGAGCCGCCGGTTGATGATCACCAGCTTGTGCATCGGATGGATCGTCCCGCCAAGTACGTCGGCGATCGTGTCTTCGGTTTCCGAAAAACCGTAAAGCAGGTCGCCCCTTAAGAACCCCAGAAGGAAAATATGGTTGTTTTCCGGCGCCTCGATCAGCCTGAGCGCCACGGTGGAAAGGTCCAGCAGGAACAGCGTATGGTCGTTGTCCGCCGCCTTATAGGCGATCATGTTGCCGTCCTCCGATACCTCGCAGGAGGTCTCATCCAGGCCGTTCACCAGGATCTCCGCCCGTTTCTTTCTTAGATCGACGGAATAAAGCGCGTCGTCCAGAAGCAGGAAGAGCCGGTTGTTATAGTTCCAGAAAGAGGTCTTCTCGACCTGTACTTTCAACAGCTCGTAAGATTTGTCATAGGGGATAAAGGCCATTTCTTCAATGGTCCGGTAGGCATGGTTGTAAACGCACGCGCTGATGCCGCACTCGCCTTCGTGCACACCCCTGCTCATGTATCCGTAGACCAGGAAACGGACACCTCCGTTTTCATCTACGGAAAGAATACGGATACCGTACTCCGGATTCAGATTTCCCCCGTCCGAATCGTCCGTCTCGGCAAAGCGGAAAACGCGGGCCACCGAACGGTCGGAAATATTGCCGGCATACAGTCCGCCGGCTTGGACAAAAGCGAACGCGTTGCCCCCCTCGCTTTCCACATAGGAAAAAGAAGGATCCGCAAGCCCGATGCGGATGCTGCCGTTTTCATATACCGCGGCGTCCGGGTCAAAGACCTGTTCCGTCCGCCTGTCGTAATCGATCAGGTAGATCCGGTCCTGCCCTTCTCTCAACAGGAACCGTTCCGTACACAGAAACAGGGCATCCGACAGTTCGCTCTTTACAACGCAGCGAAGCGTCATCGACGCCGTTTCTTTCTGGATGTCCGTTATTTCAATGGAAACAGGCGAGACCTCTTCCGGTTTGAAATCCCCCCAGGTCACCTGCGCGTAAGAATTGTGGATATCTACATGGGAAAGCGAGCCTTCCCCGCCCTGGCCGGAAGGTTCGATATAAGTCGTGATCGCGCCGCCGGCGCGTTTATCATAGGTGTCCGCATGGAACTGCGCGGCAAAATCGATCCGTCTTGACGCTCCTCCTTCGATCGGGAGCAGCCTGGTATAGTAATAGAGTTTTCCGCGCGCCGCCGTTTCCAGGATCAGGACCAGATTATACTCCGCCCCCTCTTCCAGCATGTCGCTGACCAGGAAAGCTCCCTGGACGTGCCGGGGATCGCTCCTGCCAAGCTGCGAGATCGTCTGTTCTTCGATCAGACGATCTCCTCCTGCAGAACGGATCTCATAGGAAAGACTCTTCAGGTCTTCTTCCGGAAGATCCGCCGTAAACCGGACGGTACGGTCCGTGTCTACCGGCGTGACCGGCGCCCTGAAACCGCTTAAGTCCCTCTGTTCCTTATATCCGCGCAGCGGATTGACTGTGTAACCGGCAGCCTGCATATAGACGACCGGCAGGACCGACGGTTCCATCTCTCCCGCTGTGCTGCTCGTTCCTTCTCCCAGGAACAGTACTTCCATGGCGATCACAGTCAGAATGAAAACCGCGGTCCCGTATATGATCCGCAGAATCGTTTTCTTCATGTACCTGTTATTCCGTAATCATCCGCCGGTCATCCGGCGTGCCGTCACTCTTTCCGCTCTTTATAGTGATGGGCTTCTTCCAGCATCATGTCTTTGACTTTCATCAGGCGGATCTGGGAACTGCGTTCATTCTCATCCAGCTTCATGGTGATGAACTTGATGCTTTCCTCCATATCGGGAATCAGGACATGCTCCAGCGCATTGACGCGCCGTCTGGTTTTTTCGATCTCCGCCGCCATCAGCTGGCAGGATTTCTCTGTTTCCGCAAGCTTTAACAGATCCGGAAGAATTTCCGACAGCTTCCCGACACCGGCGTCCAGATCGCCCGACGTGAAGGCGTAGCCGTAAGAATAAATATCGGACGCGTCGCTGGTCCTGGTCTCGCATTCAAAAACCGGCACTTCCACGCTCATGACGTTGCGGAGGGACGTTTTCAGCTTCACTTCCTGTTTCGGGGTCATGAACGCGACCCGCACGCCCTCGTCGGACATGGCCGAACGAGCCAGCGCGAAACTCTTGTTGGCCGTCCGGACCGCGTCTTCCACCTTTTTCCTGAGCGCCATGTTTTCGCGCACCAGGTTCAGGAACTGGCGCATCAGTTCGTCCCGTTTGTCTTTCAGCAGTTTATGGCCCCGCCGCGCGGTCACCAGTTTCCGTTTTAACCGCGTCAGCTCCATCCTGGTCGGAGTAACGTTTGTCCCTGCCATTTTTACTTCCCTTTTTAAGACAGAAACCGCGTATGCGGTTCTGCCGAATGCGGCGACCGGCGGTCTTCAGCCGGTACTCAGCCCTCGTAATACTTATCCAGATACTCGTCCTTGATTCGTTTCAGTTCCGCCCTGGGCAGGATCCGCAGGAGCTTCCAGCCGATGGAAAGCGTCTCTTCGATGCCCCGGTTAGTCCTGAATCCCTGGGAAACGTATTCTTTCTCGAATTCGTCCGCGAATTTCGCGTACAGCTTGTCGATATCCGTGAGGGCCGCTTCGCCCAGGATGACCATCAGTTCCTTGGCGTCCTTTCCGCGGGCATAGGCCGCGAAAAGCTGGTTCATCGTATTGGCGTGGTCCGCCCTGGTCTTTCCTTCACCGATCCCCTTGTCCTTCAGTCGGGAAAGCGAAGGCAGCACGTCGATCGGCGGCTGGATGCCCTTCCGGTACAGTTCACGCGACAAAATGATCTGGCCTTCGGTAATGTAACCTGTCAGGTCGGGGATCGGATGGGTCTTGTCGTCTTCCGGCATGGAAAGGATCGGGATCATCGTAATGGAACCCTTTTTGCCTTTCTGTCGTCCCGCGCGCTCATAAAGGTTCGCGAGGTCCGTATACATGTAGCCGGGATAGCCGCGGCGTCCGGGTACTTCCTTCCGGGCGGCGGACACTTCGCGGAGTGCGTCCGCGTAGTTGGTGATGTCCGTCAGGATGACCAGCACGTGCATGTCTTTTTCAAAAGCCAGGTATTCGGCGGCTGTCAGCGCCATACGCGGGGTCGCGATACGTTCGACGGCCGGGTCGTTGGCAAGGTTCATGAACATGACTGCCCGGTCGATCGCCCCGGTCTCCTTAAAGGATTCCACAAAGAAGTTGGATTCCTCGAACGTAATGCCCATCGCCGCAAAAACGACGGCAAACGGATCGTCCGTCCCGACCACGCGGGCCTGCCTCGCGATCTGGGCCGCCAGCTGCGCGTGCGGCAGACCGGATGCCGAGAAGATTGGAAGCTTCTGTCCGCGGACCAGGGTATTTAAGCCGTCGATGGCTGATACGCCGGTCTGGATGAACTCTTCCGGATAAGCTCTGGCCGCCGGGTTCATGGGCAGTCCGTTGATATCGCGCCGTTCGTCCGGCAGGATCTCCGGTCCGCCGTCGATCGGCCTGCCCAGGCCGTCGAAAACGCGGGAGAGCATGTCTTCCGAAACGCCCAGCTCCATGCTCCGCCCGAGGAAGCGGACCTTTGAACTTTCAAGGTTGATGCCCGTCGAGGGCTCGAACAGCTGCACCAGCGCATCGGACCCGTTGATCTCGAGCACGCGGCAGCGTCTTTTCTCCCCGTTGTTTAATTCAATTTCGCCCAGTTCGTCGTAAGCCACGCCTTCCACGCCGCGGACCATCATTAACGGACCGGCTACCTCTTCAATCGTCCTGTATTCCTTCGGCATTAGAAGTCCTCCTTCCGCGCTGCGGCTTTGCTGATCTCCTGGTTCAGCTCGTGGCTGATCTTATCAAACTGATCTTCCAGTTCAGCCTCCGCGGTATATTTAAACCGTCCGATATGTTCCCTGACGGGAAGCGCGACCAGATCGTCGATCGCGGCGCCTTCTTCCAGCGCTTTCCTGCAGAGATCGTCGTAGCTCAAGATCAGCTTCATCATCAGGAACTGTTTGTGAAGCGGCGTATAGGTATCGATCTCATGGAAAGCGTCCTGGTGCAGGTAGTCCTCACGGATGGAACGCGCCGTTTCCATCGTCAGCCTGTCGGGGGCGGACAGCGCGTCCATACCGACCAGCTGCACCATTTCGTTCAGGCTGGATTCCTCGGAAAGGATCCGCATCATCTTCCCGCGAAGCGCCATCCAGTCCTGATCGATCTCTTCGTTGAACCATTTTTCCATTTCGTCCAGATACAGGGAGTAGCTGGTCAGCCAGTTGATGGCCGGGAAATGCCGCATGTAGGCCAGGCTGGCGTCCAGGCTCCAGAAGACCTTGACGATCCGGAGCGTCGCCTGCGAGACCGGTTCCGAAATGTCGCCGCCGGCCGGCGAGACGGCCCCGATGACCGACAGCGCGCCTTCCCTGGGTGTGGTTCCGAGTGTGTGGACTCTTCCGGCCCGCTCGTAGAACTGTGCCAGACGGGAGCCCAGATAGGCCGGATAACCTTCTTCACCGGGCATTTCTTCCAGACGTCCGCTCATTTCACGAAGCGCTTCCGCCCAGCGGGAAGTGGAGTCCGCCATCAGCGCGACGGAATATCCCATATCCCTGAAATACTCGGCAATGGTGATGCCTGTGTAAATGGAAGCCTCCCGGGCCGCGACCGGCATATCGGACGTATTCGCGATCAGCACGGTCCGCTCCATCAGGGAGAATCCGCTCTTCGGGTCTTTCAGTTCCGGGAACTCATTCAGAACGTCGGTCATTTCGTTGCCGCGTTCCCCGCATCCGATGTATACGACAATGTCGGCGTCAGCCCATTTTGCGAGCTGATGCTGGACGACGGTCTTGCCGGATCCGAACGGCCCCGGCACTGCCGCCACGCCGCCCTTGGCGATCGGGAACAGGGTATCGATGACCCGCTGCCCGGAGACCAGCGGCATTTTCGGAGAAAGCTTTTCCGCATACGGCCGTCCGCGCCGGACAGGCCATTTCTGCATCAGCGTCAGCTCTTTTTTCTCACCGCTGTCCGTCAGGATCACCGCCACCGGCTCTTCCACGGTATAATCGCCTTCCGTGATCTTCTCGATCACACCGGCGATTCCGGGCGGGACCATGATCTTCTGGGTAACGATCTCCGTTTCCTTGACTTCGCCGATGATATCGCCTCCGCAGACCTTCGCCCCGGCTTCGGCCGCCGGCGTAAAATGCCATTTGACGTCCCGTTTCAGCGCTTCCACTTCGACGCCGCGCTGCAGCAGGTTGGAGCCGGTCACCTTCATAATCCCGTCCAGCGGTCTCTGGATGCCGTCATAGATGCTGCTGATCAGGCCGGGGCCCAGTTCCACCGACAGCGGAGCGTCCGTGGATTCCACAGGCGCGCCGGGCGCAAGGCCCGAAGTCTCCTCATAGACCTGGATGGACGCCTCGTCCCCGTGCATCTCGATGATCTCGCCGATCAGCCGTTTTTCACCGACCCGCACCACGTCGAACATGTTCGCGTCGCGCATGCCGGTCGCGATGACCAGCGGCCCTGCAATTTTCTTGATCGTTCCTGTACTCATAGTCGCTCCTTACGAAAAAAGTATATCTGAACCGACTGCCTGCTCTACAGACCTTCGTACTGCCGTCTGCCCTTCCCCGGTATTGCCGGAGAGCCCCGGGATCAGGATGACGGCGGGCGCCGGCTGTGTCCTGTACCGGTCGATCTCCTGGGAAAGAAGCGATGCCAGGGATTCCGTCATATAGATGACGGCATAATCCTGCTCCGAAAGGCGTCTTAAAAGCTTCTTCGCTTCTTCCGCCTCCCCTTCTTCCACCCGGAAACATTCCAGGCCCAGGGCAGCGAACCCGTAGATGCTGTCCCAGTCTCCCATTACCGCTATTTTAGACATAAGTGGTCCTCACTCTGCTTACGATATCCTCTTCCGGCATTTCGTTGCGTTTGCCGGTCAGGATCATCCGCACGTTTTTGATCTCGTTTTTCCGTGCGAGAATATAGGCCGCGATCGGGTCGATGCCCGAAGGGACGTGGCGCTGCGGCCTGATCTTTTCGATCATCAGGTCGTCGCAGTACCGTTCGAACGCCGCCGTGGATTCGCGGATCGAAGAGACCGCTCCGGCATAAGGCGTCCGCTGCAGATAGGCAAACAGCGATTCTTCCCCGTGCGCGGCCGCTTCGGAAAGGATCTCCCTGTTCAGCGTCCTGCACTCCGCAAGCGCCCGGTGCAGGAAAGTCTTGTCTTTCCCCATCCGCATGGCCCGCAGCGCGATATTGATATTCCCGGTCACGCAGCGCAGTTCCCCGTACAGCTCCATCAGGGGGCTTCCGCTCTTCTCACCGGCCTCCCGGATCCGCTCCAGGGCTGCCCGGTCGATGATGCAGTCGCACAGCTGTCCGTCCCGCGTCGTCAGGAGAAGGTCCAGCGCTTCCTTTGCCGTGCCTCTCATCCAGTCCGGGAACTTCGAAAAATCACGTTCTGTCAGCGCCTGCTGCATGAACGCGTACGGAATGGTCCCCTGCTCCGAATAGATCCCGGGATGGTGTTCCTGCGTCAGCGTTTCCTTGACAGCCGCTTTCAGGTTATGGAAGTCGTTCTCGTATAGGAAAACGTCAAAAACGCCCTGTTCCTTCACAAGTTCCTTCACCAGCTGCCAGGTCTTATTCTCTTCTTCCTGCAGGATCTTCTCCGCCGATGTAGCCTGGTCGCTTCCCCAGCCTTTACCTTTCAGCATCTCGATCGCCGCCTGCTCGTTTTCAGCGGCTGCGAGCTGTCCCATAAAAGCTTTGTTCAAAAGCGAAAGCTCCCGGCTGTGGATCCTCGTCACGGCATAAATGTATGATTCAGCCATGGTCTTGTTCCTTTACCAGTTTTTCGACAATTCCCCGGCTTTTCAGTCCGGGAACAGGATCTTCCGGATCTCGTCCTGCAGCTCTTCCTTCTTCTCGTTCAGCATCGCTTCAAAAGAACAGTTTTCTTCGATGCCGCCGTACCGGAGCGTAAATCCGTCCGGTATCCGCACAGGCTTTTTGGCCACACGGAGGGCTGCCTTCCCGGTGAGTTTTTCATTTAATTCCTTCTCGAAAGATCCCGGCAGTCTCGAAAGATCTTTTTCGGAAAACGCGATCTCCCCTTCCTGATCGTGCGCCGCCTGCGCAGCCAGGCGCATCAGTGCGGAGAAATACTCGCCTTCCGGCATGGACGCCGCTTTTTCCAGCGCGGAATCAAAAGCTTTTTTCATGATTTCCTGTTTTCTGGAAAGGATCGCCTGCCTGACGCTGAGCGCCGCCGCGGAAGCGGCGCGTTCCTTCCGGTCCGCAACGGCTTTCTCGCCCGCGGCCCTTATCTGCGCGCATTCCGCCTCCGTTTCCGCTTTTGCCTTTTCCAGGATCGCGGAAGCTTTCTCATTCGCTTCATTCAGGATGCCCTGCGCGGACTCTTCCGCCTGGGCGCGGATATCCTCCAGAATTTTTTCCAGTCCTGCCATCTTATCCTCATTTCGGCCGCGCCTGACCGCGCGGCAATCCATCTCGTTCTGCCTAAAGCCGGATAAAGCGCCCGGGTCTTAGCCGAGTCCCAGGGCCGGGATCCCGAAGATCGACAGAATGGAGATCAGGAGCGCCAGGATCGCGTACGTCTCGACCATGACCGGGAACAGGATCGCACGGCCGAACTGACCGGGATCCTTGGTGACCAGCTGGATGGCCGATACCGCCGCGCCGGCCTGGCCGATCGCCGAAAAGAACCCGACAAAGCCCATCGGCAGGCAGGCCGCCAGATAAAGCAGGCCTTCCGTCAGGGTAAGAGCCCCGCTGCTGCCGCCGATCAGGCCGATGTTCATCAATACCATGAAAGCGATCAGCAGCCCGTAAATACCCTGTGTGCCG
>JAEEGL011833952.1_pt1 | contig 10626 bp, 15 predicted proteins | sample 9134231 | NCBI WGS metagenome assembly JAEEGL01 (sample SAMN16246548, study PRJNA631951) | gut metagenome | biome: gut microbiome; feature: rumen; material: fiber-attached | host: Bos | place: Iran: Karaj | collected 2018-10 | reverse complement strand
CGAAACAAATACATACAAAAAGATAATATGTTCCATACCTTATTACTCTCCTTTCATGTAGTTTTTGAAATCACTAACTAAATATTCCTTTCCGAGAGTATTGTTAGCATAATTATGAGAATTATTTTTTATCCACTCACAAGCCTTCTCAATAAAGGCATCAGTACGGGTGTACTCAATGTCATCTTCATTGTTCTTATTGTAAAAATGTAATCCACTATGTCGGCTTACATAAATCTTCTCTGGTGCGTTCATAACTTATTCTCCTTTAATTAATGCATCATAATCCACAAGATAATCATCACTACCGATTGCTCTCACATTTCTTGGTTCACCGATAAGGTCTTTACCCATATAAACCTTAAAAAGAGCAATAGCATCTTCAATAGTTTCGGCAACTACAAGTTTATGGTCAACTTGCCACACTCTTGTTAAAGTCCATCCGTTCATAATTCAATTTCCTTTTAGTTTCTTTAAATTATTATAAAGCTCAACCAATGTTTGTCCTTGTCCTGCGTAGGATATATTGCCAGTAAGGTTTAAATCGTGTAAGGCTTTCATCTGCTCGTCACTCGGCTTCCAAGTAGTCTGAGGTCTGAGGGATTTGAGCCAATCAATTTCCTTTTGATAATGATTCTCTTTCTTTCCAGTTGCTCCATCCCAACACACTTGAACATCAAGAACTGAAAGGATGTTTTTTATTCTTTTTTCATCATCTTCACTCCATTCTTGCTGTGGTTGTACTCTGTCTTTGAGGGATTTGAGCCAATCCATACATTCTCTAACTTCGGTAATATCTGCATAATACTTCTTGGCTTCGTTCAAATACTTACATATTCTTTGTACCTTAGACATATCCTCTTCACTCCAAGCATGGTTCTGCATTTCAGCAATAGCATCAGCCCTGCCTTTTTCATATTCAGTGTGGAGAGCTTCTTTCATATCATTGTCGGTGGGTTTCTGCCCATATAATTTCTTGACAGCAGTAATAGCAGCCTTATGGTCTAAAATGCCATCATCAGTTTGGTAGCCGTCAACCTCGCCAAGTGTCTTTTCGAGGATTCTTTGAGCATGGTAGAGACTGTCAATGCCGTAATCTTCACCATTATATTCTTCATCCTCGACTTTCTTTAATTCTTTCTTCTCAAAGTCAAATTCCCATCCTGCATTAGTTATAGCCCTTTCAAGAGTATCACGCTGTTCTTTGGTCGCTGGATGGACATCAGTTTGTTCATGACTACCACCAATATAAAAACCTCGGAGTTCACCATCACATCCAAGATAGATATAAGAATACCAACAAATACCTTCACATTTTTGAAAAATACCTATGTTATTATATTTATCAGCAAGTACATCCCCATCCTTTGCATCTTTGATGGTGAAAGAATGGAACTGCTCATCTACATGAGATATAGTGTCATCTACTATATTACCATCTTGTGATTGGAGTATGTAATCTAAAGACTTTACCTCTACTATTTTCCAAGTGTAATCACCATTAGTAATCCACTCACCTTCATGAAACTTCGGTTCAACCTTATCAATAGGTTTTTGCTCACCTTGTTTTTCAAGCCAAGCAATCATAGTTTCTTTACCAATTATACCTTTAGGAACTGTTGGTGTATGGGAAATAAAATGAATTATTGCTCCCCTTATCCTCTCACCATCACTCTTTTTGAGTTCGGGGAAGAGTTCTTCCAACCATTGTTTTCTTTCTACATTTTCAGTAGTATTATACTCTTGTCTCGCATTTTCAAGAGCCTTTTTGTATTTCTTTTCGTAGTCCATAATTATCTACCGTTTTTAAAATAATCATCAAAAATAGGGTTTTCCCAATAATCAATATTTTCAATAAGATTATTAACTGATTCCGTCATTTCTTCCTTAGAATTAAATGGTTCTTTACTTGTTAGTATAAATTCATAACAAGGCTGAACATCACTTCCAAAAACTTCTATACGCCATTTACCATCAGAGTAGTTTCTATTAACACATCTATAGAGTTTTCCTAATCGTATAAAATCATAGCATTTAAAGAATATCATATATGGATTTTTACAATGCCCACAACAACTTTCTAATGTTTCTACTGATGATAAAGAATTTAACTTATCGCAAAGTTCGATACATTCTTCATCAATATATCCATCATAAGCTTTTGCTTTTTCTTCAATACTAAGTTCTTTCATAACTTTTCTTTATTTAGTAAATCTATTATTTCACTTGGGTTTTTACCACTTTCTTTTGCTACGAGTAAAGCAAATAGTACACCATATCCATTTAGTACTTTCTTATCTTCTTCCATAATCAAACATTATTTAAATAATTTGCTATCTCATCCAAAGATTTGCACCAAATGCCATTATATTTTTTAACCATATTTCCAACAGCATTTAATGATTTAAGTTGTCCTTTATCAAACTCAAAATTTTCATCTTTTGGAATAATACAGAATATAGTTTTATCATTTCTTGTGATAGCAGATTCTATTACTTCTGCAATAGAAAAGACTCCACTCATTTTTGGGGTAATCACATATAATTGGTAATTACATTCTTCATTCTTTTGTCTTTCTTCTTCAGCTTGACATTCAGGAGTCCAATCTTCTACAACTGGATTAAAATAATCAATCTTTAATAAAGGAATTAACTCATTTCTCCAGGTACTTTCATTACAAGTACCGCCTAAAAATACTTTATTTTTCATAATCACAACATTTTAAGTTCATTAAGTTTAATAATCATATCGACACAAGCATCAACAGGATTATCTGCTGATGTATTAAACTCAGTTAGGCTTTTATCATCTTCATATTCACACCACCATATATTAGGTAAGTAATTTACAGGTTCTATTTGCCAACCACCCCTTGATACGGATGTTGTAATATGTTTATTATTTGGCAAAACACTAAGTAATGCTGCGAGACTCCAACAAGGGATAATATCATCAGATTTAATAGGTCTACCAAGAGCAATAAACCAATCTGATTGTTTTCCTTCAAAATAAGCTCTTTCATAATGCATATCTGCACTTTCAAGTGGTAGTATTTCTACCAACTTTTTGGATTGTTCAAGGTCTGTGTATGCTTTCATACTTTAATCATCTATTAAATCTAAAAATGCACAGCAACTACCTTCACAAGTAAAGGTGTCGGAATCTAAATCATTTCTTTGCCTATAAATTGAAAGTTCTTCTAATACTTCATGTGCAAGGTCTGCTGCTTGATTAATAACATCATTAATATCAAGACCATCAAGTGTTACAATGGTCGATGCTGTTGTTATGACTTTAAGTTGTTTCATATCTTTCCATTTTCTTTTAACCAAACTACCATTTCAAATACCGCATCAATGGTTTCTTCCTCTTGAAACATTACATTTGTTATATCATCAAATGAAATAATTGCTCCTCCATCAAGAGTTCCTCTAATAGTATATGTATTTTCGTTGATTGGCTTGATTACATCAAGCAATGCAGCAAGTCTCCAACATGGAATGTCTAAGTCTTTATCCATTGTTTTATAGCCACCAATCCTTATCTGAGTGCCACACCAATAATTCATATCTGCACTTTCGATTGGCAATATCTCTGCCAACTTCTTACTTTGTTCTAAATTAGTATATGCTTTCATAACTTAAAAAAATAAGGGGAGAACATAACATACTGTTACATTCTCCCCGTTCATATCATCATTCACAACCTAATAAAGTTCCAATACCTCCTATAATAATTCCTAATATAGAAATTATTAAGAATACTTTAAAATATTTATGATTATATTCTACGTCCTTATATTCTTGAGGACAAGTAGAATCGGGATTAACTTCTTTTTTCATATATCTGTAATTGACTAATGTCATTACTAAAAAAATCAAGCTAAATACTAATACTGCTGGCATATTTATAAATTATTTAAATTAAAGTGACTCCACTGGGGCTCGAACCCAGGCCACATAGATTAAAAATCTATTGCTCTAGCCTACTGAGCTATGAAGTCATTAAAGGATACTTGTTATTCGAACTACGGGGCTATTTTTAATATAATGCTAATAAACAATATTGTAAGTATCCTATAGTTGGACTACTCCGATTCGAACGAAGAACCTCAGAACCAAAATCTGATGTATTGCCTTTATACTATAGTCCAAAATGCTACTGCTTTTCCCCCCACGTGAGTAGCTAACGTGTACAAAAATTTACATTATGATGTCTCACGACATTGTAGCTCCAGGGGAGATCGAATCCCCACGTCCATAATGGACATTGGATTTTCTTACCACTCTATGTTACCATAGCCAAATAATTAAAGGAACTTTCGTGGAATTTGTACGTTCGTACTATATGTTCCTCTCACTTCATACATTACTGCACCTTCTTCGAGTTATTTGTTGTGGTCTGGACTGTCTCTGTACCATATTGAAATTCTTCGAAGATAGTAAACCTCCATTCTCTCCTGCGCAGTTTAATTAAAAACCTTTGCCGCTGATTTACTAAATTTCAACTTAGGTATCTCCCGTTCAGTCTCTACACGATTATGAGAAATATCCATATCATCGATTCATCCTGATATTCTCATTTTCGCTCGGTATAGTCCTTACACATTATTGATTAGTGTTATTTTTGAAAGACTTTTAGTTCCTCGCTGATTTCAGAGATCTTGAGTAGTCTTTTTGACTTGAACTTAAACAATAGGATTTCCACCGAATTTAGGAGATTCTACATAGGGATTTCTCGCCTATGCACTCAAATTTAATTAAGTTATCCTCAGTCCATAATATAATGTACCCCTAGTGGGACTCGAACCCACATACTAGCATAAAATATGCCAGGTCTTAATCTATTAGAGATTAAAGACTGTTGAAATATTATAAATCCAAGTTTAAACAGATGTACCGGATATCGGAGTCCAACCGATACGGCCCCTTCGGGCCATTAGAGCTTAAATCTAACGTGTCTAGCTATTCCACCAATCCGGCTTATTCTTTATATTTCCATATATATCCTCCCGCACTTCTTCTTTTATGTAGAGCACATTTAGAAATATCTCCATGAGTTATATTTAAAGAATTTTCAGCATCAGATACACTTGGCCACTCTTTAATAAACTTAAGATTTAAATCATATTGTTCGACTATTTTAGAATGAAAATCATATTTCATTTTAAAACTATCATACAAACCATATTCTTTTAAATATTTTCTTATTGTAGGCCCAGTAATATTTAATTCTTTTTCTATTTGTGAAATATTATTATATTTATTACATAATTCAATAAATTTTTCTTTTGTTATACTATCATGTTGTTTTTTCATAAAAGCTATATAATGTTCTCTACAACAAAATCTTTGAATTTTATCTAATCTTGGACTATAAAATTCTTTTCCGCAATATTCACAAATAGCTTGATGATTTCTTTTTACCTCTATTCTTCTTGCTTTAGTAGTATTGCTTTGATTTCTATTTCTAAAATTGGGAGTTTTAGAATGGCAATTTGGGCAAAGGACTTGTAAGTTTTCTATTCTATTATCATAATGGTCTCCATTAATATGATGGAGTTCTAAAGGAATTTCTCCTCCAGAAATATGACATAATTCACATTCATTCTTTTTTATTCCTGCCTTTATTAATCTTTTTTTAAGTGAATCACTGCTATAAATTATATCTTTTTGTAAAACGTCCTCTAATTTATGAATTGCAGTTTCTTCTGAAAAATTCTTTCCTTTATTCCATCTTTGTCCTGTAAAATGGGAATTATCTAAATTATATAGGGCAATCTTAGATTTTACTGTTTTATAATTACTACCAACAGGTTTTAATCCAATCTTTCGACATACTTCAGCGTATGAAAAGCTGTTTTTTACAGCTTCTTCCATTAATTCTTTAGTGTATTTTACTTTCATATTAATATATTTCACTAATATAAAAGTATTATTTTGCTGAAAATGTCAAACACAAAAAGTTAAAAATTAACAAATGTTAACATTTACTTTGTATTCTTTAAAAAGAGATACTTGAAATTTATTTTTATCATGTTGTCCTATTATGCTATGTAAATATTATTTGTAAGTATCTCAGAGATTTTTAAAATATTATTTTATTTAGTTTTTTAGTAGTTAAAAAATGTTAAGAATGATGTTTGGAAATATTCCTTTTTAAGTTGGAAATTTCTTTCTTCATTCTTTCACATTCTTCATTATAACTTCTACCTTTATGATAGACAGTTCTTCCATTACGTGTTGAAGTCCAAGGTTTCTTGTCTTCACCAGCAGCTTTAAATTTTTCATAAGCTACTTCCAATCTTTGTAGTGCCGCTCTTTGACGAACTACTGAATTACCTTTTCCCATATTAAAAATATATTTAATTAATAAAATAAGGTTACTTTATGAAGTATAAAGAATTATCCAATTAAAGAATTATGAAATCACATTCGTAAGTAACCTAAAGGAAGGGACAGAGGATTCGAACCTCTAACTACGGCTCCGCAAGCAATTAATATTATTGTAAGTATTAAATCAATACTTTAATACGTTATGTTACCATTACACCAATCCCTTCATATAAAAGATACTTATAAGTAAGTAAATCGATTGAAAGTCAACTCTTAAATAAAACTATTTTGTAAGTATCTTAATAAATATGCAAAAACAAACGAAATTCCAAATAGAAAAGTTACTTCTAGCAATAACCATTATGCGAATTTACCATTACGATAAATGATGGATTTGAACCAACATATATAATGTTTTTGTAAGTAACTTATTCCAGATTGTTAAATGATACTTTTTGCATCATGTAGATTTCAAGTCTAATAATAGATTTTGTAAGTATCATAAGCCTTGTGTTTATATGCAAAGGTAAGCATATTATTATTTAAAAAGTTACTTAAAATACGTTGCTCTACCAGACTGAGCTATCTTGAAATTCTCAAGAGTTGGGTTTGAACCAACGACACACGGCTTACCAGGCTAATTTTAATATTGTAAGTAACTTATATATTATATCTCTTAAAAAGTCACTTATTTATGTGCTCTAACCAAATGAGCTAATAGGCCAAATGGCGGTCCATGAGGGATTTGAACCCTCTACCTCATAATTAACTTATAAGATTGTAAGTGACTTAATTAGAAACTAGAGGAGGAATCGAACCTCCTCTAGTCAATCTTAAACACAATGACAGTCAAAGGGTATTTGCTCTCACGAGTTCATACCTATTGCTTCTATAGAGACTCAACAAAGGAGTATAGACATCAAAGATGTCCATATCCTTAAAGTTGGTTAAGAATTGTTCAATTTGTGCAGGATTTCCAGGAATATAAATCATATTCTCGATTCCTTCAAAGTTATTAGCTCGAGGTGATCCATAGTTGTAAATCTCAATCATTACAACAAATGGAACATATCCAAGAATACGACGACAATCATTTTGGAATTCTAACATACTTTCACGAGCATTCCAACCATTGTTCAAATCCCCATCTGACAAGATTGTCCAGATAGGATACTCTTTAAGAGTATCCAAGAAGTTTGGATTCTCTCTAATGATGGGTTCTAAACCTTCAGAAATACTTGTGATATATGTTCCTCCACCTTGATATACTGCATCACAGAAATTACTAATTCTTTTATAGTTGGCGTAGAAACTCAAAGTTGGATTAACTAATGGTTTAATATTAGTTTGAGCAATTTGAGTTCTAAGAAGACTATTTCTACGAGAAGAAGTCTGATCAATGAAAGAGTGCCAATGAGAACTAGTATTGAAGAACCCAATAAGGTTACGAGCATCATCGTCAGGATTCTTTACCAAACATACAGAAGCTAAGAACTTTGCAAAGTTAAATGGAGCACCATCCATTGAACCAGAATCATCAATAATTACCAAACTGTTGTAAGGTAAGTTGACTTTATTCTGGACAAAAGATTCAAGCTTCAACTCGTCTACATTACCTCTAAGAATTGATTGATACAATTCGTTGAAGTTAGTAGCACCAATTGTAACTTTTGCTTCTTTCTTTACTTTCTGAAGCCTAATCTTATCCTCATCGGATGCTTGTCCTTGACGAACTTTCTCTTCAAGAATACGCTGTTCTTCTTGCTTTTGCTTTTTGAACTCTTCCCATTCCTTTAACCAAGGTTGGAACTTAGCCCATTTAGAAACAGGATTAACTGCATAAGCATTTTTCTCTTCAGAAATCTGAGAATAAAGAATACGATTCTTTACACGGAAGCGAGCTTGTGCTGGAAGTTTATCAAACCAACTAAGGAATTCATCCTTAGTAAATTCATTAATTTTTCCAGTAGAGAAAAGAACTGATTCAAGATCTCCGTTGTACTGCTTACGCCATTCACGATAGCCTTTGAAGTATTCAAGTTCCCAACCCATCAATTTTGACAGATTACTAATGAATCGAGCTTTATACTCCATTATCTTTCGTGTTTCTGGAAGAAGTTGCTTATGTCCTTGTCTCTTAGAAAGACGAGGAATAGTCAAGAACTTAGCTACAAGCATCTTGTCAAATGGATTATTTCCATTAATAATGGAATAAACATAATCAAGAAGAACTTTTGAATATGCTGGATTCATAAAGACACTTGAAATAGATACAATATTAGAAGAATTCTTCATAGTCTGTATCCTGTTCTTAAACAAAGCATCGAAACAAGTATACTCGTTGAACAAATGTTCATACAAGAATCTCGTAAATTGTTCTCTGTTATTATTCCACATCCACCGCAGAATAACTTCGAAATTTTCACGAGAAGCATTACCACCTCCATCAACTTTCTTACCTTTAAAGATATTATGTTGACGATTAGTAATATCTCCTATTGAAAACAGGAGTGAGAAGAACATTTGTCTCTTATCTAAATCGTTTTTTACTTCCATCCAAGCAGAAGTTAACATATTAGATGTTATCTTCTTATTGGTATTAAGAATTTCAAGACAATTTTTTAATCCGAAAAACGGGTTGGTGTTACTTTTATTAAATTCTATTTTTATCATGTTGTTCCTATTATTAAGTTTGTAAGTAACTAATTAATAAATAACAGGCGCATTATTGGATTCTACTTAATGACATTCCAATATTTATACCAACTTATGCTACTGGACTACATCATCTCCTGTTATTATATTTAAATAAGACTGGCTTCGAGCGGTTATATCTCTACTTCATGATGCTCACCACAGCTGCATCCCCGGTATCAAGCTTCAGTCTTATTATATTTAGAATTCTTCCAACTCTTTCAGTTGAGCTTCAAGCTCCTTAATGCGGTCTTCAGGAGTCTTTGTAGATTCCTTCAGTTCATTAAGTTTCTCAGTAAGCTCTTCCTTCTTACGAGCGTTCTCATCCAACTCTAAGTTATACCTCTTCCAGCCAATGATGAGATTTACCAATTCCTTGGTATCTTTCATTGCTTGAAGCTTGTCATTATCTGTAGCAACCCACTCATCAGCTGCTTCAGCTTTCTCAATCTTCTTAGCTAAAGAGAGTTTAATCTCATTAAGCTGATTGATTGAAGTTGTGTGCAACAATTCGTAGATGTTTAGAACTTGTCCTAACTTCGTTGTGACAGTTGACCTGTCAAATAACGCAGCATCTGCAAGATCAATCAGACGCTCCATGTGTTGTTTTGTAAAATTAATTTTCATACTTATTGTTTTTAAAATAGTGGGCCCTCCCAGATTTGAACTGGAGACGCAGGATTATGAGTCGTGTGTTTTAACCAACTAAACTAAAGGCCCTACTATTAATTATTTACTATATGTACAAGACGCTTCCCGTACATAAACCTTTCCTTTGTTTTTAGCAGCAAACTCAAATGCTGCTTCAAATGTTGAAAAGGGTTCAACTTTATTGAACCCATATACTACCCGATATCTCATACTATTCCGATAATTACAAAACCTCCGATGATTACGGAAGCCACTGTTAGCCACAGTGTTATAATATTTTTATTACTCATCTTCGGTTAAATATGAACATTCTCCAATTTTCTTCCATTTAAGATTTCTCTCAAACTTCGCATTATCTGGAAACTTTTCTTTCCAATACGGATGTTCAGGTTCTCCCTGACACCAGAGATTTGTGCTCACTACTTTGTGACCATCATCAAACTCAATCTGAAATCGTGCACCACCAAATCCTCGAAAATAAGATTTTGAATCTTCATCTCCAACAACATAATGAGTGCCATCAATCATACAATGTGTATGAGGAGAACGTTTTGCATCCTCCTCTAACATATCTCGCCAAAAATTACATGTAAAACACATGCAATTTTCTTCCATCTGATGTTCAACATCATCTACAAAATGAGAAGCATCAAATTCTTTTCCGCAAACTTTACACTTCATTTTTTCTTATAGAATAAATCGTTAGACACATTTTTAACGATAGCATTTAAATTTAACTTTAAATACTGCCGATACTGTTTCATAATTAAATTATAAACAAGTTCGTCGTCGCTAATTCCAAAACCATTACCAGCCATATTTTCAGACTTATGATTTTCCCAGAACGTACCATTATTTGTCCACAAACCCCAGATGTTTCCAAGGTAAAGTGTATCTAATGTAAGTTCTGGAATACTGTTACAACGGAACATTCCCCATGGACATG
>JAEEGL010850403.1_pt1 | contig 10626 bp, 3 predicted proteins | sample 9134231 | NCBI WGS metagenome assembly JAEEGL01 (sample SAMN16246548, study PRJNA631951) | gut metagenome | biome: gut microbiome; feature: rumen; material: fiber-attached | host: Bos | place: Iran: Karaj | collected 2018-10 | reverse complement strand
GCAGTTATAGACCTTGTCGATATCCACATAGCCGAGACCGCATTTGCCCTTGTGATAGTTGCCCTTGGTGAGTACGACTTCCATGTCAAGACTCATGCCGTAGACGTTGACACGCGCGCCTTCCTTCAAGTCGGCCAGCATGGCGCTGTAGGGCGCTTTCGTAAAGACCAGGCGGCCGGACGACGCGGTTTGCGCCTGAATGATCGGCACGATCTTCGGGTAACCGTCTTCGCCGATGTAGGCGATGAATTTCAGCGTGATGAGACCGGACAAAAACTTCTTTGCCCAGGGGCGCAGCACCTGCTTTTGCTTGTCGCCGGCGTTGAAAGCCTTGAACGCCATCACGCGCAGCGCATTGGCGATCACGCCGGGCATATTCAGCGCCTTGCGCTCGGAGATGTCGTGCAGATCGGCGTAATGGACTTCCGAGACGCCGAAATAGGTGTTGAAACGGAAGAGCGGATATTCGTTCATATGGACATAGTCTTCGCCCTCAGTGACAAAGTGGGTGAAGTCCATCGAGCCCGTCCAGAACTCGCGGCTGACCGACATGATCAGAAAGCCGGTCTTCGGGTCGTCATAGATCAGCTTTTTGCTGATGCCGCGCACGAATTCACCGAACATCATCTTGTCGTCGCCCTTGTTGCACAGGGACGAGACCAGACACATGTGCAGATCGTCCGGCCCGTCCTTCATAGCGATGAGCGCAATTTTATAGGGATTGTCAAAATCCTTCATATCCTTGGGATTGACCTTGTTCATCGTGTTTCCTCCTTTAAGATTCTTCCAGAGCGGTGCTGCCGCTCCAGACTGCGACCGGCGCCCCGTTTTCGCGGGCCAGCGCCGTCAGCGCTTCCATCCGCGCTTTTGTCATCAGCTTTGCGTCTTTGAAATCCCACGTTTTGCCGAGACGGTCGTATTTGTCGCGGCAGAGATTGTTGAACGCGCAAAGCTCCCATTTTTCCACGCGGTCGCGCACAACGCCGGCAAGGGCGAGGACGTTGTCGTCCGTGTCGGTCGCGCCGGGAATGATCGGCGTGCGCACCCAGATGCGTTTGCCGGTTTGCGCGCATGCGACGGTCAGCTTTTCAAAGTTATCGAGAATCAGCGCGTTGCTTTGTCCGGTGAAGCGCTTGTGCGCGTCGTCGTCAAACAGCTTGAGGTCATAGAGAAAGACGTCTGTGACCGGAAGCAGTGCTTCCAGTGTTTCCCACTGGGTGAAGCCGCAGGTATCGACCGCGGTGTTCACGCCGGCCGCTTTGAGCTTTTGGAGCAGCGAAAGCGCTTCCTTCCATTGCAGCGTCACTTCGCCGCCCGAAAGCGTCACACCGCCGTCGGCGCCCCAGTAGGCCTTGTCTTTCATCAGGGTGTCAAACAGAGCGTCAACCGTGTAGTCGATGCCCTTCATTTCGAGCGCCTGCGTCGGACAGGCTGTGGTGCACGCGCCGCAGGCGGTACATTTTTCCGACGTGTGCACACCCGTTTCATCGAGCCGGATGCCTTTTTGCGGGCAGACAGTTTCGCAGGTGCGGCAGCCGATGCAGCGCACGCCGAGCCACTCCACATGGGACTTCGGCGACAGGCTTTCCGGGTTGTGACACCAGGTACAGCTGAGCGGGCAGCCTTTGCAAAAAACAGTGGTGCGCAGGCCGGGGCCATCCTCGGTGGACATGCGCTGAATGTTCAGTATCTTCACATCAATACCCCTTGTGGCTTTCGCGGGCGATGATCTCGTCCTGCAGCTCTTTGCCGACCGAAACGAAGTAGGCGTTGTAGCCGGTGATGCGGACAAGGAGATGGCGGTAATCCTGCGGGTGCGCCTGCGCGTCGCGCAAGACATCCGGGTCGAGGATGTTGATCTGCAGCGCGGTGCCGCCGTTTTCGATATAGCCCTTGAGGAAGGATTTGAACTTTTCCTTGTGCGCCGGGTCGCGGATCAGCGAGGTGTTGAACGTGATCGTGTGGCTCGCGCCGTTGGGCAGATAGTTGACGTAGTCGCCCCAGTCGCCTTTTTCCGCTTTGCCGCCGAGCGCGACGCCCACGGAGTTGGCGTTGGAGGTCGGGCCGTTGATATCCGCGCCGTTGGAGGGACAGATCGCGTTGGAAAGGAACTGCGGATTCTTGCGGCCGTTGGCGCTCGCCTTGAGAATATAGGACGAACCGATCCAGTAGTTCCACGAGAGCATGCCCGGACGGAACTGGCGGCCGGTGCTCTTGGTCTTGTGGGTCCAGACTTCGTCCGACCACATCTTCATCACCTGCTGCGCCATCGCGTCGGCGTCATCGTCGTCGCGGCCGTATTTCGGGGCGCGGAACTGCGCCTTTGCCTGCAGGACTTCGTAGCCCTCCCAGTTGGCGCGCAGGGCTTTTACCAGTTCTTCGAGCGTGCATTCCTTGTTGTCATAGACCAGATATTTCACGGCGAGCAGGCTGTCCACCGTGGTGGCGAAGGTGACGCCTTCCATTGTGACAAAGGAGATCTCCGCGCCGCCCTGGGTGACGTCGATGCCCTTTTCGGCACAGCCGGTCACCAGCGTGGAAAGATACGGCGTCGGGTTGAACTTTGCGCGGATGGACTCGGACATCTCGTAGTTGTCCACCATCTTCTGGATGATGTATTTCGTCTGGGTCACGTAGGCGTTCCAGAACTTATCCCAGGTGTCGAGGTCTTTCAGTTCGCCGGTCATCGGGCCGTCCTGCGTCAGCTTCGTCGGCGGGCCGCCCATCTTGTCCTCATAAGGCTCCATATCCATGCCGTTGGCATAGACCAGTTCGAGCGCCTTGAGCAGATTCAGGTTGTTATCGACGGTGCCGCTGCGGTCGTTGCCGACCATGGTGTTTTCGAGGCAGCCGACCGGCGCGTACTCGCAGACGTTGTCAAGGTTGATCTTGTCGCCGCAATACTTTGCTTCGCGCATCATGCCCGCCATCGAACGCTCGTCGAAGTTGAGCAGGAAGGGCGCGCCCTGCGACGTCGAGATCATATCGACCACTTTATCCAGCAGCTTTTCGGGCGAGCCGCGATGCAGCCGAACGTTGGGCTTCGGCTCGAGGATCGGGCTCATGTCGTCGATCACATCGAGGAAAAGATAGGTCAGGTCGTTGGTCAGGTCGTTGCCGTCCTTATCCATACCGGACAGCGTCAGCAGTTGACCGAAACCGGCGGTGATGCCCTGGTTGCCGCCCACGCGGATCTGCGCGTCATAAGCGGTGTTGCAATGGAACCAGAAACAGCCGAGGATCTCCTTCATGAAGTCTTCGCTCATGCCGTCGGCGATGGATTTTTGATAATAGGGATAGAGATACTGGTCGATCCGGCCGAAGGAGACGCCCGGGCCGGGGTATTTTTCGTCGGACATGACCAGCATGTGCGTCAGCCACAGCGACTGCACCGCCTCATAGAAATTCTCCGCGCCGTTCCACGGCACCTTCGCGGTGTTCGCCGCCATGACGAGCAACTCTTCTTTGCGCTTCGGGTCGGTACATTTTTCCGCCTGCGCTTTACAGAACGCGGAATACTTTTCCGCCAGTTCCTCCGGCATGGTGCAGGCGGTCATCATCGCGCGCAGCTGGGCGCCCTTGTCTCCGTCCTTGTCGCTTTGGGGCAGCGCGTCGTAAAGGCCTTTCAGGTATTCATATTCCGCTTTGAAGCCCTTGTCGATGATCTTTTTGTAATCGGGGATCAGGTGGCCGCTTGTGGCGCCGCTGTTGCCGTAGCCGTGGTTAAACAGCCATAGCATACTTTTTCTCGCTTCCAGCACCAGCTTGTCGCGCTCCTTTTGCTGCGCTTCGGTCAGGCACATGGAATACATCATGTTGAACCGCGCGCCGCAAAGCAGATCGCCGGGCAGAATCTCCATCGGGAGATAGTCTACCACGCACTTCTTGGTGAATTCCGCCTTGCGTTCCACCAGCGGCTTTTTCCAGAACGCGTCGTCCACAGGGACGACCTGCGAGATCTGTTTGAACGACTGGGTGAACGTCGGCAAAAAGGTGTAGGTTTCCGGAACGATGTAATAGGTCAGTTCGTCGAACTGCGTGTCCCACGGCGTTCCGGTCGTATAGGGGTTGTACTCGTTGTTCCATTTGCGCTTGGTGCCCGCGAAATAATAGTCGCGCAGCCACTTGACGCGCGGGCTCAGATTGCCGGGCTTTTTGACTGCATTTTCATATTTTGCCGCCATGCTTTGACCTCCTTTAACGTGCTTCCTTCAAAGCGTTTGGAAGATGATAATTGCTTTTTCTGATTTTATACGCTAGTTTTATTCTACATTTTTTCTGCTACGCTTGTCAATTGGAAGAATAGATAAGAAAAGCGTTTGATTATTGATAAAACAGACAATTAGCACTGCAAAACAACGGCGGGGTTGTCCCCCGCCGTTGTTGTATGATCTGGTATTGCTTATTTCTTCAGTCCGAATGCCGCCAGGATGCTGTGGAAGAACTTGATCAGCCAACCGAACGCGCCGCCGTGTGTCTCGCCGCAGTATTTACAACGCTGACCGCCTCTGAGATCGGCGCCGCAGTCTTTGCAGTAGCCGCTGCCGTTATCGGTATGGCTCTTCTTTTCCAATGTCCGTGTTTCCTTGTGGCTGCCGTCGCGGCCGCAGACACGCTGCTGCACGCCGGTCTCGGTACAGGTCGGTTCTTTGACGGTCGTCCAGCCGCCCCAGGCGTGTCCGAGGGCCACGACCGGTTCGGTTTTCGTGTCGCCGCAGACGGTGCAGGTGTAGGTTTTGACGCCCGCCGCCGTACAGGTCGGCTGTGTGGTCACGGCGCCGCCGTTCCACTTGTGGGCGGTTTTGCCGATCACGGTCTGCGCCTGGATCACGTCGCCGCAGACGCTGCAGACAATGCCGTCGGTCAGACCGGTTTCCTTGCAGGTGGCCGCTTTGCCGGGTACGGTCTTCGGCGTATGCGGCAGTTTTTCGATCGTCTGTGTTTCCAGCACTTTGTGGCAGACGGTGCACTCGATGTGTTTGCTGCCTTCGACTTTGCAGGTCGCGTTGCTGTCAATGATCCAGTCGGAATTCACGTGCCGCAGCGCGGTGCCCTCTGCTTCAAAGGTGTGGCTGTCGTTCTTTTCCACGGCACCGCAATCCTTGCAGGAATAGTAGTACACCGCGTTCCGCGCGCAGGCGGCGGCCGATTTCAGCGCCGCGTCTTTGATTGTCGCGGCGGAATAGACGTGGACGCCGGTGGGATCGATCGTGGTGTTTTCGTTCCGCTTCGTATGGCAGCCGCTGCATTCTTCATGCTTGACGCCCGCCGTGCCGCAGGTTGCCTCAGTATCGACGACCCACTTCCAGTTGTGCGTACCGGTCGCCGGAATCGTCGTGCCTTCGCTGCGCGTTGCACCGCAGCCGTCGCATACCTCATGCTTCTCGCCTGCCGTACCGCAGGTCGGCTCGGCGTCGATGGTCCAGCTCCAGCTGTGTTCGCCGGTCGCCGGAATCGTCGTGCCTTCGCTGCGCGTCGCACCGCAGCCGTCGCAGGCCTCGTGCTTCTCGCCTGCCGTGCCGCAGGTGGCGGGGGTATCGACGATCCACGTCCAGTTGTGCGCGCCGGTCGGTCCGATCGCCCGATAGGTCGTGTAGTCGCAGCGTGAACAAGTCTCATACGCCGCCCATCCGCCTGCGCCGCAGGTGGCAGCCTGCCCTTCGTGCTGCACCAGATCATGCCCGAGGGCGGGAATCGTAACGGCTTCGTTCAGCACCGCGCCGCAAAGCGCACAGACCTCCTGTCCGACGCCCGGCTGTGTGCAGGTGGCGGGGGTCGTGGTTACGACGGTCGGTTCATGGTCGGTACACTCCACCGTTGCGGCGGAAAGGTCGTTGTCAACCTCGGTCAGACAGATTGCCGGGCAGATCGGTTGGAGCTCATTGGCCCAGCTTCCCGTGTTGCCGACCTGTCCGTAGTACGAACAGGAATTCGGACGTCTGCCTGGGTACATGTCGGCGGCATTGCGCAAGATCCACAGATTATTGTACGATTTGGGATTGGTATATCCGGCATAATCGTTGCCCAGAAGAACGCGGGCGTCGTCTTTTTCCATGGCGTCGGGTGAGAACCCGTAATCGGGGTTCATGACCTCTGCGGAGGAGAGCAGGAACACCTTGTCGCTGCAGCTATCCCAGTCGTACTGTTCGTAACCCGTCGTGCCCGCAAGGGTCATCATGCTCGTGTTGTCAAGGTCTGTGGTGACGATCTTCTCCTGCTGCGCAGGGGTGAACGCCGTGTTATAGAAGTCGTTGTTCAGGAACGGGCGGATATTGCTGATCGTATAATCGGTCGCATAGCGGGTTTCTTCCTCGTTGCCCCAGGCGTCCCAGTACCAGTATTGCTCATCGGGATCACTCGGATCGGGGATCCGGATATGGACGTTCTGATACACCAGCGATTCCACGATGCCTTCGCACATGGAAAGACCGGTCTCAGGGTCAAGAAGCCGCCACAGCAGCGGTTCAAAGAGGTAATAGGAGACGTACTTTTCCCGGTCGCCGTCGGTATAGTGATAGTCGTAGTCGGTGTATTCATCCACCGTCGCGTTCCCGGTCGGCGGAGTCACGATATCCATATAGCGGATTTTTGCTCTGTATTTCTGCGTGCCGACGATCATATCCGCATAGTCGATATACTTGTCCGCGACGTAGTTCCAGGAATAGGTGTACATTGTCAGCGGGTGCTGCTGCGCGTACGGCAGACGCGCGTTGAGCGCGGCGATCGTGTCGGCGTCGGTGACTCTGCTTTGCGGATAGGCGCCGAAATAGAAGTTGTCACCCGTGTGCAGCAGCGATTCCCCGGTGCCTTCGCTGACGATCACTTCCATCCGCATCATCGGGCAGATCCCGTAGCGGCTGTATCTGTCGTCCGTGCGGGGATGCGCGATCCCCATGCCGGTTTCATCGATCTGGCTTGCGCATCTGGCGTTGAAATATCTGCTCATCGTACGCAGCAGCCAGCGGGCGGTCTCTCCGTCGCCGAAGACTTCCAGCCCCTGCGCCTTTGCGTAGTCGCTGCCGCCGAGCGTTCGCGCGGCGTCCGCGGCGTTGCCGTCCGCGTTGAACCCGGCCGCGGCGTCGGAAACCTCGTCCCATGCAGGCAGGAAGATCTTGCCTTCGGTCGCGGTCGCGTCATATTTGTGATACCCGTTGCCGTCCTGGCTGACGGTTCCGTTGCCGATAAGCCAGTAATCGTTCACCTGCGTATCTGAAAGGATATTCTCCTGCTGCGCCGGGCTGAAAGCGACGCTCAAAAAGTCTTCGTTCAGCCAGTCGGTGATGCTCGCGAAAACGCCGGAGACAGAACCGTTCTGCAGATAGCCGTAATGCAGCCCGTATTCTCCCATGGAGCTGTAATAGTAGGCCGCGTTGGGATCCATATACTGGGTGAACGGCTGGCTGTCAATGACCGTGTCGCTCATGACGAGACCTGTTTCCGGATCAAGGACGCGCCAGCGCAGCGGGTCATAGCGGAACCAGTAGGTGCCGGCGGTGTAGCCGTTCTGTTCCTGCGTGCTGCCTTCACTTTGCCCCTGCGGGACCGTGAACGGTCTGTAGTCGTCGATTTTGACGCCCCTGTATTTGACGTTCCGGTAAACAACGTCGATATACTGCATCCCCGTAAACGCCACCGGATAAGTATAACCCTCGCTGTTGGTGGCGGTGCCCTCGTATTCGTAGGTGTTCCACGTACCGGGCAGCGTCGGTAAAACTGCCAGCAGCGCCGCATCCGTCACGAGACTTTGCGGATAGGTGCCGTATTCGATCACGTCGCCGACGTCATAAGCCGGCGTTTCTTCCGCCGCCGCGGGCAGCGCGAACGCCACCGTGCCGAGCAGTAAAAGCACGGAAAGCAAGACCGAAAGCATCTGTTTTCCTGTTTTCATAAAGATAGACCTCCCTTGGATCACGATCCTTGTTGGAATCTGCGGTTCATCTTCATTATACTGATATTTTTCCCAAAAAGCAAGACTGGCATGGAAAATAATCGATCACCTTGCACAAAAAACATCGCCCGCGACAAAATCCGCAGGCGGTGTTTTTCATGCATCTTTCTGTTATCTCGACAGCCGCAGCACCGTCACGGAATACTGCGGAACGGTGTAGTTGAACTGATCGGAGACGCCGTCAAGTGTGAAGTCCTCGATCTTGCAGTCTTCCGGCTGACCGAGGATATTGTCGTTGTCGAGGCTGTCGCCCTTGAGCTGCGACACCCGCGCTGTGGCGGCGACCGCCTGGTCGAGCTGAATGGCGAAGGTGCGGTCGCTGTCGGTGACGTTGACCAGCTTGACGATCACGTCGCCGCTCTCGTCGGTCGAAACGACCTGATAGGCTTCGGCTTCGCTGTCGGAGCCGGTCTTGAAATCGACATACAGCGCATCGTCGATATAGCATTGGATACGTCTGTCGTCCACGACGATCTTCAGGTGATAGGTCTTCCCCTCCTCGGCGGTGAAGGGTTTCACCGTACCGGGGATCTGCCCGGTCTTCTCGCCGTTTTCAATGATTTGCAGACAGGAAACCGTGTTCTGCCAACCGCCGATGTTCCAAATGATGTTGTTGTCGGTGTCCTTGACGCCGAAGGAGATCATGAAACCCTCTTCGCCGTCCAGCTTTTCCGCGTCGAGCTCATAGGTGTAGTTCGACCAGGTCTCGTCGCCGAAGTAGGCGACCGAACCGGTGTTGGAGTAGTTCATCGACGTTTCGAGCTGTACCAGTCTGCCGTTCTTCGTGCGCCATTTGCCGTCGGTCGGGGTCTTCCAGTTGACGAAATAGCCCGGCACGGTGAAGCGGTCGCGGTCGAGGACGCGTCCGGTCTTGTTATCGGTGATTTTGACGTTGTCGAACGCCGCCGACGTGTACCACGTGCCGACGCCGATCTTGCCGACGATGTCCGCCTGCGGGACCGCAGCGCCGTCGAGCGTGGCGTGCAGCAGCGTCGTGCCCTGGTTCAGCATGAACAGCTTCTGGACATAGTAGTTGATGGAGCCGGTGACCTGGTGGTTGTTGTACCAGATCAGGTTCGGCGACCAGTGCGTCGCGGTGAGGTTGCCGAAGAGGGGCGCGTACGCCGCCATCCGGACGATGTCGCCGTTGCGCTCGAGACCGGTCATATACGCGGCTTCGGCAAGCGCGGCGCGCAGGCGGTTCGACCGCGCGGCATATTCGCCCAAAAAGACCGGGATCGCGCCGCCGTAGCGCGTGGCGGTGATGGCGTCGTCGGTCCTGCCGTAAACACCGCGGTCATAGTAATCCGCATTCTGCAGGAACCACTCCGGGTCGTTATAGTAGTGCTGGTCTGTCGCGCCGGCAAAGCCGAGCGCCGTTTTGCCCGGGTTGGCCTGCAGCCACTGTTCGGCGTATTCGTAGGACTTGATATAGTTTGCGCCGTGGGTCGCGTCGGACGCGCCCGCGGAATAGATCAGTTCGATGCCGTCATACAGCGCGGGGTTCTCCGCTTTCGCGTCGTCGAACGCCTTGCGGAACGCGGTAAAGCGCTCATAGTAGTCGCTGCCCTCGTTTTCGTTGCCGATCGCGATAAACGGGAGGTCGAACGGCTCCGGGTGTCCGAGGGCCGCGCGCACCTTGCCCCAGGTCGAATCCGCGTCGCCGCGGGCAAACTCCACAAGGTCGAGCATATCCTGCACATACTGCGCGAAGGCGGGGTCGTCCATCGCGACGGGTCCCCTGCCGCGCATCTGGCAGAACAGACCGCAGTTGAGCACCGGCACCGGCGCAGCGCCGAGGTCTTCAGCAAGCTGGAAGTATTCATAGAACCCGAGCCCGTAGCTCATAAAGCTCGGCCACGGATCGTCCGTCGCGGCGACGTCCGTCCAGATGTTGATCCCCTGCCTGCGCGCCGCCACATCGCCGTAGGTCCCGTTGAAATCGAGCGGCAGACCGTCGCTGCCGACGCCGATCGAATCTTTCCAGCTGTAGGCAGTCGCCTTATCGTAGCCCTCGATCACGCAGCCGCCCGGGAACCGCAGAAAGCGCGGATGCATCGCCTCGAGCATTTCGCCGAGGTCCTTGCGCATCCCGTTTTCGCGCCCCTTGAAGGTATCGGCCGGGAACAACGAGATCATATCGAAACAGACCGTGCCCTTGCCGCAAAGCAGGCGCAGCGTCACATTTTCGTGCGCCGTTTCGGTCGCTGTAAGGGTCAGCGTGTACTTCGTCCACTCCGCGCCGATCGTGTCGATCGCGCCTTCGGCGACGACCGTTTCGCCGACACAGAGCTGTGCGGTGACGGGACCGGTGTAGTCCGCGCTTTTCGCGTAGAACGACAGCTTATATGCCGCGTCTTTGTCAATGCTCAGCCCGTCCAGAAAGCCGCGGTTCGCAAGGCCCGCGGGCGTGTCGCCGCTGTTCGTCATAACGGCAAAATTCGGGTTGTTTTCGTTCAGCGCCTCTGCCGGCTTTTCGGTCTCGACACGAACATCTGCGCCGCCGACCGCGCTCCAGCCGTACAGCTGGTCGCCGCGGGCAAACGTCGTGAACTCGAACGAGCGGTTGACGATCTTTTCCGCGTACAAGCCGCCGTCTGCAGCGAAGTTGATGTCCTCAAAGAAGATGCCGAACAGCAGGTCGCTGATCTCCCCTTCCGCGGCGTCCGCGTCAATAT
>JAEEGL017102555.1_pt1 | contig 10627 bp, 8 predicted proteins | sample 9134231 | NCBI WGS metagenome assembly JAEEGL01 (sample SAMN16246548, study PRJNA631951) | gut metagenome | biome: gut microbiome; feature: rumen; material: fiber-attached | host: Bos | place: Iran: Karaj | collected 2018-10 | reverse complement strand
CTTAATTTCTTGGATACAAATTATAAAACATATAAAATTAGGCACATTATTATACCATAAACACTAATCATAGTAATTAACCCTTTGTTTTTTAATACTACATCTATAGGATCACCAAATGAATCTTTTTCTATTTCTAAGCTATATAACATAAATATAATCATAACTAGTGGAACAGTCCATACTAAATTAGTATTTGATACTCTATTGATAGTAATTGGATCTATGCACCACATACTGTAAGAAACAATGGATAAGGTTAAGCAACTGTACATATTTTTATCTAAAAATTCTTTATTATAGCTAGATAAAACTTTTCTGGTATTGGTTCCTACTTTTATTATTTCGTTTCGTCTTTTTCCAAAACCTAAGTAGAAGCTTCCAAACATAACCATTAAATATAACCAATTTGATAATTCGACATTTATAATTATTGAACCAAATAAAACTCTAATTACAAAGCCACTTACTAATATTACTACATCTATTACAGCAATATTTTTTAAAGATTTACTATACATAATATTAAGGATTAAATATATTATTGGTAGAATCAATATAAATATATTTTGAACGTTGATATAAAGCATTACCAATAAGACTATACTGATTATTCCTAAAAGTATTTCAACTATTGTAGCTTTTTTTATAGAAATTTTACCACTCGCTATAGGGCGTTTCTTTTTTTCAATATGTTTTTTATCTTTTTCTATATCATTAATATCATTATTAATATAAACTATCGATGCAATTAATGAAAAAGCTAAAAATCCTATTATAGTAGTTAGTAAACTATTTAAATGCAGTAAATTTTTGCTAAATATTAATGGTAAAAATATTAATATATTTTTTAACCAATGTTTAATTCTAATAAGTTGAAAATATACCTTCATAATTGTTATTTCACATCCTTGTATCTATATTTAATCCACTTGTATAGTGGTTTATCTTTCTTACTTGTTTTATCTGAAATAATAAATTTAAATCCTCTATCTTCGAAATTATACATCATACCAACGAACTCATTTTTATCATCTATTATTACCATATCTTTATCTTTAGATATTTTATTCATGTTATTTAAAATATTTTTAGAATGATCATAATTTACAAGTGTATTATATTTAATAAAATAAGATAAGTTTATAATCATTAGTATAGATAATAAAGTAAATAAAGTATATTTTAAATATTTATTTTCAAATAGTAATAATACTAATGCTATTATTGGAAACAAATATAAATATGGAGTATACCTAGCCCACCAACTTTCACTAATTAAAGTCATTAATAAAACAGTAATGCCTAATGGAGCTAATAGAAGATAAAAATATTTACTTTTCTTTATAGCTAATCGTATAAGGCAAATAGTACAAATAATTACTGATAATATAATAATACCACTAAACATAACTCCAAATCCAGAAATTCTAGTATCACATGCTGCTAAATAAGGAAATTCACTTTTATAAACAGTAAGTGGAATTTTTTTTGTTATTGAAACTGAATAATTTTTGCTAGAATTTGTTACTCTTGAAAACAAAGATACTCCAACTTTATAAAATGTTGATTTATTTTTAAAACTATTAGGTTGATTGTATGAAACAATATCAACTTTATTTTTTCCTTGTAAAGGGTAAAATAATTGATGATGTTTTGTTAAATTTTTAACATATGGATTGAAACCAACTATTAAAACTGAAACGATTACCGTAACTGCAAATATAGCAGTTGGTTTAATAACCTCTTTTAGCATTTTATTTTTATATTTTGTATATAAATATATTAAATAGTAGATGAAACAAAATATACCAGCATATGCAAAACCAGTAAATTTAGTATTAATAATAATAATCAATATCGAACAGATACTTATATAAAATTCTTTATCATCAAATATATCTTTATTATCATTAAACGAAATCATCAAAAAGACTAATAATATTAATAAATTTCCCATAAATCCATCATTATAATAAGTAAATGCTTGTACTAAAATTATTGGGTTAATTGCTGTAAATAACGCTAAAATTGCAGATAATACAAAGTTGCTACTAGCCTTATATAAAATGTATAACATTAAGACGAATGAAATATATATAATTAATAGATTATATGCCTTACCTGTTTCAATATCATTAGTAATAGAATAAATATTACTAGCAATCAACCATGTTCCCATTGCATAGTTACTTTGCCAAAAACCATGTGTTTTTTCTATTTCTTCACCTATGTAATCCATATTTCTATTATCTATACGTTTATATGCATCTATGTAATTTTCGTGTATAGGATTCCAACCATTTTTTAGCAATCCAACGGCGTCTTTATGATAAGTATTACCATCCCAGCTAAGATCTATATAATTTTTACTAAAAAATATAGCTAATCCAAATATTAATATAGCTATTATTATTGAAATCAAAATGTTAAAAACACCCTTTTTCTTGAATAACAAAAAAAATAATACAGTAGAAGTTATTGTACTTATTATTAAATGGTACTTAGTAATAGAAACTTTAATCAACAAAGATGTACTAGAAAATAGCAAAATACAACCTAACAACAAAAGTAAAAATAATCCACTGTCTTTTAATACATTAATTATTTTTTCTATATTTTTTTTCATTTTAATCACCTGCAACCGTAAATATTCTTCACTTGTAATAACAATTAATACTATTATAACCTTCTGTTCTATAAAATTTCAATTGAAATTTATAAATATCAAAATTATTTTTTTAAAGATTAATTATATGTTTGATCTAAAAAATTATAAAATTCAATACAGGATTTATTGACTACAAATACAAAATTTATCCTTATTTAATTAATTCTAATTAAATATTTTACTGATTATTTTAGATATTTTCTTTCTTATATTGTTAAAGTAATTATTAATTTTGTTTTCATATTTATATACAATATTCATATATTTTTTTTCAATTAATGTGATCCTTAGATATTCTATTATTGAGCATGATATAAAAACCAAAAGACAAGCCATAATCGAATACGGTATTAAAATTGAACTATCAATATATTTAGAATTTTTGAATAACATTTGCCATAAAAATTTTCTTATATATGGATTGTCATGAATTAAGTAAATTCCAAAAGTGGTAATAGCTACTTTATTAATAAATTTATTAGTTTTTATGTTCATATTTTTAAAAGCCATAAAAATAGCTAGAGAAGTTAATAATATTGATAATTTATTCATACTATAAAAATATGTTGGAGAATTGATCATGGAAGGTAATTTAGATTGAAATAACGAAATTAATATTGAAGAAGTTAATGTTAAGGCAATTAATATTAATGTCTTACTATATGGGTGTTTAATCTTAATATGATCTTTGTATAATCTTATATATCCTCCTATTAAGTAAATAAATACAAACCAAATTAGATTGTTTGATTGTAGGGGCTTATTAATTAAAGTTGGGATTACACACCAAATACAAAACATAAAAATAAGTAAATTTTTATATGTTTTTTTGTCAATGCAATTTGCAAATTTATTTATAAATGGGCTTAGTAAATATAAAATAATATAACTACTAGCAAACCACCATGTATTAAATGTTATTGGAAAAAAGCAATAAAGAAAATGCTTTTTACTAAATGGAACCAATTTAAACAAAACTAATACTATATATATACTAACTGAATAAAAAATTAATTGAGACAAAATTTTTATTACTTTGGTAATTTTTAATTTTTTTGAATTTATTAAAAGATACCCTGATATTAAAACAAATATATTAACTCCAACTTTACCAAAGATCCATATAAATAGTATCCATATTCTATTAATAGAAATTGAATCTATTGGGAAATTAAACTTTCCATGAACAGCAAAGTGATGAAATACTATCATAATCATGGTTATTATCCTTAAAAGTTCAATATTAGATTTTCTTTCTTTCATTTTGTCACTTCCATTTGTCATATTACTGATTAATTGTAACATATCAAATATATTAATTACAACACCTCATAAGTTAGTTAAATTACTCTTCAAACATTTTAAAATCATATGCTGTGGCATATGATCCTATATCTACTCTATAGCCAGTTCCACTAATCCACCCTAAATTATTTTTCAATTCTTCAATTGTTAAATTTTAATCATATTCTATTTTTACTTATACTATAAGTATACTTTATCGTCTTCCAGAAAACAAAAAGAAGCATAAGTTAAACTTATGCTTTACATCATGTTTTACATATAATAATACTAATTAACTTTTAATAAATTAGATTCACCTACGTAATAAAGATTATTTGAAGTATCATATCTATAAAGTTTCATCAAATAATATTTTGTGGTATTTGATGGAATGTTAGTTGAGAACGAAAGTTTTGTTCCATCATAAATCATATTTTTTGTTCTATCATAGTTACCATCTTTATCTGTTTCATATATAATCATATAATTTACATCTGTGATTGGTGATGATAAATTTAATTTTATGGTTCCATCACTATTGTTTGTTTTTGTATTGGTTATATTAAAATGCTTTTCTGAATAGTAGTAATTTGGATATATTTCTTCACTCATTTTACTATATATTCTTACATTATTCTTTAATATACTAACTCTAACTCTGAAACTATCTAATGAATAATTGGAATCTAAAGTAATATCGCCATTAAAGTTTTTATTAACTGTTTTATATAATTCAAAATCTTGAGTTGACCAATTATATTTAAATATCTCTAATATTGCTGTATCCTTTTGAGCTTGATAATTTTCTATATTGGAATTAACAGCAATATTATATACATACTTTGAATTTGCTATGTTTTTATATGTTAACTTAGTAGTAGCATCAAAACCATTATCTACTGTGATTGGATCACTATAAGTACTATATATTCTACCATTAGCTGTATCTTTGTAGGCTCTTAGTTTATAGAAATAACCTTTTGTGTTAGTTTTAAATTTTTCAGTAACAGTTCTACTTGTTCCACGATATGCTAATGTGTATCCATTACCTGATGATTTATAAAGCTCTATACCGGTAATAGTTTGATAATTGGTATTAACTCCTATTGAATAAGACTTTTCACTACTATTACTACTTGTAAGTTTAGCTTCTATTTTTGGTTCAGTTAAATTTGTTACTGGAGTAAATTTAAATTTTTGGTTTTTTGCATTCTTATTTTGCCATACATCAATATTAGCAAGATTAACTGCCTTAGCTCCATGTATTTCTAGAGCTAAATTATTTGATTTAGATATTATATTATAATATCCTCCTCCTACATCTTTTATTATCCAATGTACTGATGGATCATCTTTATATTTATATAGTTGAATATTAGTTCCATTGGCCTTTTTACCACCATATACATTTAAGGCATAGCTATTATTAGCTGCTAATGTTATTTTATAATATCCATCTTTGATATATGTTACGTTCCATTTTTGAGCAGCATTATTTTTAAAAGTATATAATTCAATGTTTTGCTTATTAGCAATAGTTCCTTTGTATAAATCTATTACTTTGGTATTATCTATGTAAGATGAAATTATATATGTACCATTATTTATAGTTTTTCCATTAGTAACTACTTGATTAAATCTAAATTTTTGATTCTTAGCATTTTTATTTTGCCATACATCAATATTAGCTCCATTTTTTATTTTGGCTCCGTGTATTTCTAAAGCTAAATTATTTGCCCTTGATATTATGTTATAATATCCTCCTCCTACATCTTTTATTATCCATTGTTGGGCTGCAGAATTATTACTTTTATATAACCACACATTCGTTCCATTTGTTTTTTTACCACCGGCTACATCTAAAACATAATTAGTATTTTTTATACTTGCAATTTTATAATATCCATTTTTTAAATAAGTTACTTTAAATTGTTGAGCAGTTCCTCCATGTAATTTATATAACTCAATATTTGATGAATTTGCTACTTTGCCACCAGTTAAATCTACTGCATAACCATTATTTAATGCAGTTGTTATGGTATACACTCCATCTTTTATTGGGTTATTTACAGCATTAGCATTTATTGTAAATATAAAAAACAAGGCTATTACTGTTATTATATATTTTATTTTTTTCATTTTTACCTCCTTTATTGTTACAATAATATTATAACTCCTAAGAGTATAAAAATCCAACAAAAAAAGATAGATTTATTTATCTAAATATCTATCTGTGTAAAGCATTACATTAATTAATCAGTTATTTTCTGCTTTTTTATATCTTTTTCGTTATCAAAACTTACATTCATTAATAAATTTTGAGTAATGGCTTCTCTTTTTTCTTTTGCTTCACTAAATGAGTAAATAGCACAATCCATAGCTTCCCATAAAGCAAAAGAAAATAAAAATCCAAACACTTCTACTAAATAATTAAATCTTTCTACAAAAAACAAAAATGAATATAAACCAAACGAAGCAAATCCTATTAGTATAAGGCATAATATTTTATTTTTATAATTGGTATATTCTTTTTGGGCCTTATATAATTCAATAGCATAGTGTTCTTTTAATATATGCCTAATAACTCCTTGTTCATGTGACGTAAATTCGTAACCTACGATATGTAAATTAATAGGAATGTGATTACCTAACATTGATGTTTTTTCTTCTATAAATTCATAAACATCTTTTTCTAAATCAATTTGTCCACCAATAGTCCAAGAATCAAATAATTCATACTTATCTTCTATATTTATATATATATCAGCGTCACCATCAGATGTAAAAAATTCTTTTTTTATATAACCATCTAAATATTGATCATTTGAATATTTTTTAATTTTTTCTTTTAATTTTTTCTTGAATGTGTCCATATTTTTCACCTTCTATTATAAGGATAGCACAAACAAACAATAATTTATACTTCTAAATTATAATAATTAAAAAAAGCCTTAAAATTAGGCTTAATTTTACATGCTTTTATTCACTTAAATTATAATATACATTTTGTACATCATCTATATCTTCTAGTGCTTCAACAAGTCCTAGTACTTTTTCTTTTCCTTCTTCATCTAATTCTATTTCGTTATCTGCTACATAGGTAATTTCACTGGTTAAAAATTCTTTTATTCCTGCTTCTTCAAGTGCTTCTTTGACTTTTACAAAATTTTCTACATCAGTATATATTAAGTATGTATCATCTTCAGAAATAAAATCATCTGCGCCATTATCTAGGGCAATCATCATAGCTGTATCTTCATCTATACTTTTATCAGTTACTATTACTCCACGTCTATTAAACATATAACTAACAGAACCATCTGTTCCTAAATTACCTCCGCGTTTAGTAAAAGTACTTCTAACGAATGATGCTGTTCTATTTCTATTATCAGTAAGACAATCTACCATGAAAGCAACACCACTTGGTCCATATCCTTCGTATCTTATTTGTTCATAATCTTCACCATCAGTTGATTTTGTTGCTTTATCTATAGCCGCTTGAATTCTATCTTTTGGCATATTATTACTTTTGGCCTTTTCTACAACCATTCTTAATGATGGATTCATATCAATATTACCATCAGTTCCTTTAGCTGCTACATATATTTCTTTAGCGATCTTAGCAAATAATTTACCTCTTTCTTGATCAGCAGCTCCTTTAGCTCTATGAATTTTTGCCCATTTTGAATGTCCACTCATATTTTACCTTCTTTCTAACTTAAAAATTCTATAATCATTGGAGATAATAACAATAACATAATTAATGGTATAAAGAAAATTACTGATATTACTGATACTTTTAATGGTACCTTATTAATTTTGGCTTTGATACCCATTATTCTTTTATCTCTAATATAATCTATTTGATCATACATTATATCTATTATTCTATTACCTAAAGAATTAGATTCTTCTATATTTAATATTATATTATTTATAGTATCAGATGGAATTCTTTTTTTTAAATTATCTAACGCTTCATTAAGACTTTTACCAAATTTTACTTCTTCTAAAGCCTTTGCAAATTCACTAGATAATTCACCATCTATATTTTTGACTGTTATATCAAGAGCTGTCTTTAAATTTCTTCCTGTTTCAAGGGATAGCGTTAATACCTCAAAGAAAAACATTCCTTCGTCATCTAATCTCATAGCTCTTTCTTCTAATTTTTTATCTATTAATACTTTAGGTAAAAATATATAATAAATTATTGTAATTATGGGAGCAATAAATATTCCCCAATCAAGTAAATATAATAACACAAAAAATATAGCGATGGAAGAAAAAAGCCTCATATTTAGAAAAATATTTGCATCATATGTATCTTTGTATCCAAGCATATCTATTTTCTTTTGAAATGCTTTAACTGTAGCTTTTCTATGTATTTTTAAATCAATTTTACTCTTTTTATATTTTATCATTATTTAATACCTGCTTTCACAACTTTTCTTATTATCACTATATATGATACATATATAATAATGCATAACATCAATATTAATATTCCTATTGGATTAGTAAAAAGTGGATTAAAATATGATGGATTCATAAGTATTATTGTTAAAAATAATAATACAGGTATAGCTACTAATATTTTAAATATTGCATTAGCACTTGATGATAGTGATTTTAATTCTTCTTTTAACTTTTTTCTAGTAAAGGCATTTCGTTCAACTGATGCGAAAACTTGTACTATATTTCCACCTGTTCTATTTAATACATTTAATGACGTTGTAATATATTTTGCTTCTTCGTTATTTACTCGTTGATTAAATCTTTCAAAAGCTACTTCAGTATTAAGACCAAAGGTTAAGTCTATATACATCTTTCTAAATTCTTCACTAATTGGGCCATCCAATTCATGATAAACAGTATAAATAGCTTGCATAATACTAAAACCTGATTTAAAAGCATTATTCATTATAATTATAGCTTTTATCATATCTTTTTCTATTCTTTTATTTCTTATTTTGTCTTTAATATTTAAAATTAAATCTGGGATAAAGAATCCTATCAAAAATACTGTAAGTATTTGAAGAATAGTTATATTTTTATTTTGTAATAAATCAAAAATTACAAATATTATAGTACAAGATAATCCGATTAACAATTTATCTGCAATATAATCCATTGGTACTTCTTTTATTGACTTATTACAATACTTTTGATATTTTTTACTGTAATCTTTAAATATTATTGAATTTTCAAACATGTTTGATACACTCTTTCTCAAATTATAATATTTGTTTTTTAAAATATCAAAGATTGCATCTTTATCATCTTTTAAAGGTTCTACAGAAAAATTATTATATCTTTTTGTTATAGCAGAATTTCTTCTTACTAAAAAGATTATTAGAGCGATACTAATTAAAACTAATATTGTTATTATATGAATGGCTATATCTAAATTATTCATTAGTATCACTTCCTTTCTTATTGTTTTTCTTTTTTATTCTTTTTTTCTTGTTTATTTAAATTTTCAAATATATCATCTACTGAGGTGATTCCTCGTCTTTTTATCTTCTTATATACTTCTGGTATATAGTTATAAAGAACAAATTCTCCATTTACTTCACCATTAGGAGTTAATCCTTTTTGTAGAAATGCGAAGATATCTCTTAAAACGATATTTTCTCCATTAAATCCAACTACTTCTGAAATAGATGTTACTTTTCTTCTTCCATCGCTTAGACGTTCTATATTAATAATTATATCTAAAGCATTCTCCATATATTCACGAATGGCTTTTAATGGTATTTCTATACCACTCATAAGCATCATTGTTTCCAGTCTATTTAGGGCATCTATATTAGAGTTAGCATGTAATGTAGTCATAGATCCATCATGCCCAGTATTCATAGCTTGAAGCATATCAAATGCTTCTTTACCACGAACTTCACCAACTATTATTCTATCTGGTCTCATTCTTAAGGAGTTACGAACTAGGTCTCTTATTGTTACTTCTCCTTCTTTTTCATAATTAACGTTTCTTGTTTCTAATGATATAACATGATTTTGTTTTAACTTTAATTCAACTGCATCTTCAATAGTAATAATTCTTTCTTCTCTACCAATAAAAGTTGATAAAACATTTAAAAGGGTTGTTTTACCACTACCAGTACCACCACAAACTACAATGTTTAATTTACCCATAACACATGCTTCTAGGAATCTGGCCATATATGGTGTTAAAGTACCATTACCTACTAATGTATCAATATTGTCTACACTCTCTTTAAATTTACGAATCGTTAACACTGGTCCTTTTAGTGACAATGGAGGAATTATGGCATTAACTCTGGATCCATCTGGAAGACGTGAATCTACCATCGGATTAGTTGTATCAATTGTTCTTCCAAGAGGTTGAATAATACGTTGAATAGTTCTAATTATGTGTTCATCATTAATAAAGGAAATAGATTCATCTTTCATTAATCTTCCATCTACTTCTATATATATTTCGTTAGGACTATTAACCATTATTTCAGTAACACTTTTATCACCTAATAATTCTGTAATAGGTCCATATCCATGTATTTCATTTTGAATTAAGTTAAATATGTGATTTCTTTGTAAACTACTTAAATCATAATCTTCTGTAATTCTATCTAATTCTTCATTTATATAACTTTCTAATAAATCATCATCTGGGATATTATTATCAATTAATTG
>JAEEGL015461854.1_pt1 | contig 10627 bp, 4 predicted proteins | sample 9134231 | NCBI WGS metagenome assembly JAEEGL01 (sample SAMN16246548, study PRJNA631951) | gut metagenome | biome: gut microbiome; feature: rumen; material: fiber-attached | host: Bos | place: Iran: Karaj | collected 2018-10 | reverse complement strand
GGAAATTCTTTAAGCAGATTTTCAAATACAACAAAATTATTAGTTTGCACATAATGATACTTTGCATTTTCTGCTCTTTTCCAGATTTCTTTCCAATTAGACATAACAACCTCCTATTATAAAAAGCTATCATCTATTCCCAAAGAATTCCGTCAAAATATCTTTGATAAAATTATATCTTCTGGCATAAGTATTATCTACATGAATTAATGTACAACCATGTTCTTTACATATTTGTTCTTTCTTTTTATCCTTTTCAATTACTTTTGGATCATTGTGATGCTCTGGACCATCAAGTTCAATTGCTAATGCGACAATTTTTGTTCCATTAAAACCTTTTTTTACAATTGCAAAATCTATTCTTGCGGTAAAAAATATAAATCTTCCGAAGATAGTTTTGGAAATAAAGCAGCAGGTGTTTGTTGTTCTTTTATTTCATATTTTGATTTATCTTCAAATATATTAGATAGTGCATGATTTAATGTTTCCAAAAACAAATCTTCAGTCTCTGTTGTATACGCTTTTATTCCTAAAGCCCTTGAAGAATTTCCGTTGTATGCAACCTTACTCTCGCCATTTGTCTTTATATAATTGTATAAATCATATAAATCATCTACCTCTCCTTTTTTATGAAGATGATTAATAGTATCAGGGCTTGTAATTAGCATAAGCTTATCTTTCGCTCGAGAAACTGCAACATTTATTAACTCTCTATTATTTTTTACCCATTCATATGTTTTTTGTTTTGTATCTTTAGTAAGTGCCAAAGAAAATAAGATTTCATCTTTCTCATCACCTTGGAAAGCATGAACTGTTCCATAGGAGATGTCACCTTCAATATTTTTTTCTTTCAATGTGTATTCAATTAAATCTCTCTGATTTTTAAAAGGCGTGATTATTCCAATTTTCTTCTTTGGATTATTTTTAATATAATTAACAATCTCTTCTACTTCCTTCTGGGCTGTATTTTTAGCAACGGAATAATCATCAGTAACTTCACATAAAACCAAAGGCTTTGGAATATTACTTTTAGACTTGATTTTCAATTGATTGTTGTAATATTTTTTATTATTAAATTCTATTATTTCTTTTGCACACCTATAATGATTATGCAAAAGTGTTTCCTGGCTCACAGAATCATTTGCAAGATAAGTTTTATATATAGAATTTGTAATATAATCATAAGAATCATTTACATTATATTTTGCTTTTAACTCTTTATTTATATTTGGGTCCAGAGTAATTACCGGATTTAATTGCTGAGGATCTCCTACCAGCATTAAACTTTTTCCCCTTATGATTGGCACTAATGATACTGCAGTATTACATTGGCTTGCCTCATCCATAATTGTCATATCAAAATAAATTTGTGGTTCACCAATTTTTTGTGTAGAAATACAAGTTGCACAGAAGACGGGGAAAACTTTTTGCATTTTTCTAACATTGTCTGATACAGAAAAATATTTATTAAATTGAGTCTTTTGTTCTTCTTCATTATTATTTTTCAAAATCTCAATAAAATCTCTGTATTCTGGCTCAAATAAATTTTGCAAATACTTAACAGAAGTAAAATTAATAAACTGCATCAACTTATCATGATCAAAAGTTAAGAGAGATAAAGCCTCTTCGTCTGTTATTTCACCAATATCTTTTAAACGTTTATCAATAGCATTTTCTTGCTGCCCTTCCAGATTTAATCTAAGATGCATATTTTCATTTCTCGAAAGCATTGTTTCGATTAACTCTCTACGTTCTTTAAGATCAATCTGCTCTTCATGATTTTGCAATAACTGAGACAATTTCTTTGTCATCTCGATTTGCAGTTGTTTATTTTGATTTAATGCTTCGTCATAAACATTCAGGTTTTGAACAGTATTAAGCAATGATTTAATATATTTTATTGTTTCAGGAATTTTATCATTACTAGGAATTCGTAAAACTGGAAAAGGAATTATATAATCTCTATATTTCAAAGAAGTTAGCTTTTCTATAACACCCTCTATTGGATGATTATTATATGATGAAAAAAGCACTGTTTTATTGTTAAAGAAAGCAGTAATTATAGTATTAATAATAGTTGTTGTTTTTCCTGTTCCTGGAGGACCTTGAATATAAGCAACCGGATAATTAATTGCATTATGAATTGCCAGAAGTTGATCAAGATTTACATTCTTATCTATTACGGCGAGAGGAAGTATTTCATCATTTTGTTTTACAGTATGTAATTCCCCAAAAAAAGCTTGAATTGGAGTAGAAACTTTTTCATTAGAATACATATCAATAATTGCTTCATATTCTTTTTCAAGATTAATATTTGTATTTCTTTGTAAACATATGAAATAAGGGCAATCATCCACCTTATAAGAAGTATTGTTTCCAATATTCTCCGTAATTAAATCTTTTATGTATTCAGAGATTTCCAGGCTCTGATCATAACAATTCAACATTTCCAAATCTTCCGGCTGCAAGAATTGCATGATACTCTGTTTATTTGATCCATCTGGGCAAAACTCCGTACAGATTTTTATTTCTGGATCAGCAAAAAGGCATCTTTTTGTAATATCAAACATAACCTCTTTATATGCCAAAACATACAAACCTTTAGGAGTGTGAATACTTAAAATATTTAATGCCAATTGAACAACGGAATTTGCAGTTTTATTATTCTTGTTTTTTTTGTTTTCTGCAGTTTTTTTAAAATTATTTACAATCATCCTAAACTGATCTTCTTCAAGTTCATACTTATGATTCTTCAATTTATCAGCATCTAGTCTAGAAATTAAAATATTGTCTTTATTTAGTTTGGGAAGATCTGCAAGTTTATTACAATCAGACAAATAATTTAGAGTTTTAAGATTTACTACATTTGAAAATAAAGATGAATATTTTGCAGGAAATAATTCAATATCTTCAATAAGTTCTTTATTTATATTGTAAAAAGTTCCGTCTATTATTTGTGTTGAAAGTATTTTATCTATGAAAATTGTTAAGTCTCTTGTTGAAAAAAATCCAAGATGAAGACCTGTTACATCAAGTGTTCTGTTCTCTATGTTAATATTTTTTATTGAAATCCAATATTTTGTTCTTTCATCAAGAACATTCTGATATTCAATATATAACCATTTGCCTTCATGAATAGAGCGAAATATGTCTTTGCATATTGTGTTCATAAATTAATTATATAGCGAAAACTAAAAGGGAACAATGAATAACAAGGAAAGTTTTTAAACTATAAATTTTATGCATTCAAATTTTATTTTTCTATCCATATTCTATATAAAGTATTGTGGACTAGTTTCTTTTCCCATTTAATGAATATAATATTAGTAATAAACTTCAACAGGAGAATTAAATGAAATTATTTTTAGATTATAAAACAACTCGAAAGTTTGCAATTTTAATAAAAAACATACCTGATACTGTAAAAGAAATATCAGCATCTATAGCCTTTACACAAGATGATACTTTAATAAAAACTTGTAATAAGAAAAAAATTCATCTTGATTGGTGGGGTTTGTTCAATTCAGATATTTCATCGAAAATTGAAATTGTAAAAGAAGCTATAAAATCTCCATATGTAAAATTTTTCCCATTTGCAGAATTATTTCATTCAAAATTAATCTGGTTCCATGGATATGGTGTATATATTGGTTCTCATAATTTAACATATAATGCAATGTATAATAATGTTGAAACTGGAGTTCTTATACCAGAAGATGAGCTTACAGAAGAACATAAAAAGGAAATTGAAAATTATTTTACATTTTTAAGAAATAATAGCATTCCAGCTACTATTGAAGATGCAGAATTAATGGAAAAATATATTCAAGAAACTGAAATTGAAAACAATCGTAGAAAAGTAATAAAACAAAATCTTGAAAATTTGTTTGAGGAAAAATTCAATCATTTATTTATTTTAAAACCAGGTGTACAAGATTGGGGAAAAGAAAATAATAAACAAGATAATAAGAAAAAATTATTATTCCTCCAAGAATGGAGAGAAACTCAAAAATATTTAGGAATAATACATGAAAAAATAAAAAATGTCAGACAACCAAATTGGGTAAACACAAATGCAGATATTTCAATAATCACGGATCAGATATTACATGCATATTATTATTCATATTTATTGAAAGATAAAGATGAAGATATAAAGAGTGCAGAATTAGTTAATTATGAATATGAAAAAAATAAATATAATCCAGATGAAGCCATTCAGAAAGCTATTGAATGGTGGAAATCATTGTCGTTTCCTCCTAGTAATGAAAATATACATATCAATGAATGGAATAAGACAAATAAAGAAATTCTCTCAAATTTAAGGAATAGAAATCTAACAAAAGAGGAACTAATTACTGTATTTAATCAAAATCATGCTGCGAGAAATCATGCACGACAAATGAAAAATTCCGATTTTGGTTTACCTCAAGATTTTAAAGCAACCATAGAAGAACGTGTAAATTATTATGTAGATTGGATTTTGAAACAAAGAACAGAAGAAGGATTAACAATACAAGATACCATGAAATATCTGCTCTTTGAAGATTCAATAAGTCTGGAAGAAAGAGTATTTGATACCATTTACAATCCAAAATATCACATTGACCATTTTGGTAGAAGCATTGTCGGAGAACTAGTAGGATGGGGACGCCCTGAAATAACACATTTGAGAAACAATCGTGTAAACAAAGGTTTAAGAGCATTAGGATTTGATGTTGCACTCTTTTCAGATTAATTAAAATACTCTTTTTAATTAGAAATAATTATATCTGTTATTATATAATAGTGTTGATATAATCAATTTCAGATTTTTTTAATTTTAATAAATCTAGCAATTGCTTTTCAACATTTCTACTAAAGTCAATAATTTTATTACTATCAGAATAATCTTGAATATCAGGAACAAACTTAGCCAAAGAAGTTAAGGCCTCATCAGACATAAGTAACAGATATTTCATAATATTTGTTGAAATATAGGTCATGAAATTTTGCGCTTCTCTTTTGGTTTTGAAAGTTCTTAATGCAATTCTGGAACGACCAAAAGCACTATGGTTATCTGCAATAGATAATTGATTATCTCTTCCCTCCTGTCCTCCTGGGTGGGCACTTGAAACAACAACTTGATATTCATTTATCAGTTCTTTACTTCTTGGAATCAAGGTTTTATCTATAACAAACCACATTGTACGCCCCGCAGGTCCAGCTTTATCATTGGCTAATATCTTGACTTTCTCAGAATAGTCTATAGACATACCTTCAAAGTACTCCTCGACAGACTCTTTATTCTTCTCTACAAAATCACTTTCAATACCAAATAATGAACGAGGTAATATGGCATCATTTAAATACGATATTTTAGCCTTTTTTACATAAGCTTTTATCTTTGATATTATTTTAATATCCTTAGGATTTAAGATAAATAAATCATCCTTTGGAGGGGCAAGTTCTAATGTAATACTTCCATTATTAGTTACATAATCATAAGTAAATCCTTCTTGTTTTTTATTATTATCTCTATAGACTATAGTAATTCCATCTGATATCTGTGATCGTTCAAACACATCTGATGCATTCGGATAAAAAATTAAATGTTTCAAACTCGGAGAATTAATTTGTTCATATCCAAAGTCTTTACAACCTTTCCCAGAATAATGCAACCAACGTTTTCCCGGATATATTAATACAGATACATTATTTGTAATAATAGATGATACTATCTGAAAATATTGAAAAATATTTGTACGTGGCTTCTGTCCGTTAGACTCACTTTTCTGTTTTGTTTCTGATTGATAGGGAGGATTCCCTACAACAACATCAAATTTCATATAATTATCTCCATCAGTGGTATCTTTTATGTTTTCTTCACTTGTTAATTTAATTTTGCTAAATTTTTGTTCTTGATTTAAGAAATTTCTAATTTTTTTATAATTAATTATTCCACTTGAATCCTTAATTGCAAGTAAATCATAACTTACAAAGTTTTGAGCTATATTATCAATATTTAAACCTAATATTTCATAAATTTTACGAGTGAATTCATATGTATATTTTGAAGAAGGAATTGCGTAAATAAGATTTTTAAATCGATTCTTATCAATTCTCATCTTTTCTGTATATCTCTTAAAAATTGAAATGGCAAATTCAGCCAATTTACTATTTATATCAAGAAAACATTTATTTTCACTTAAACAATTTGTCAATACTTCTTCAGGAAGCAAAGCAATCATATCATCACAAATATGACTAGGTGTAACGATTTCACTTTCACTTAATCTTCCGAACTTCTTCAGTGCAGTCATAGCACGCTCTAAAGGCTCTACACTCACATCATTCGCAAGGTTGTTTATGTTTTGAATTTTATAGTCTAATTGACTCAAACCAAATTTATCCATATTTGCTTGCATCAAGACAAGAACGGTCTTGTTTAAGTCAAGATTACTAATAATCCGAAAATTATCCTCTTCATCAGATATTTCTATAATTTGTTGCAATGAAATGACTTTATTTTTTGTTAGAAATGCAAAAAATAATATTCTAGCATAATAGGTTCTCCATTTTTTTATCATGCTTTCAATTTCATCTTCGGGTGAAGTAATGGGATTAGCTAGAGATTCTTCATCACCAGAGGGAGGGGGATTATTTCCTATATCATCTCCAGAATCTAAATCATCATCAAAATCTCCCAAGTCAAGATCAGTCCCTTCACCACTGGCTCCAGTAACAGTAAATCCATTCCTTGAACCTAACTCTCCCTGCTTTTCAATTTCTTCTCGAATTTCTTCTATATTAAATAACTTATAATCTATTGGAATTTCAATTGTTTCTTCTGCAACACCTTTATTCCTTGAATATTCACTTATCGCATGAAGAATATCAATCGGCGTAACTTGTACAAGTCTATTCTTGTTATTTGTTATAATTGGGCTTATTCTGAGTTCTTCTTTAAGCCTGTTTTCTAGTTTGGAATTACCACTTTCATCTGTATTTGCATTGTATATTTTTGATTTTATTTCTTGCATCGAAAACAATCGCATTGGATCAAAGTCTACAAGCAAAGTTTGAGGTTTCAAATTATATTTTATTTCGTCTCCAGTTTTTTCATCAACTAAAGTTTTTATATACTGATTCTGTAATCGAAATATAGCTTGATCATATTCCTGAGGGCTAGAAGTATCCTTAAAATACAACATTGTATCCCACTGTTCAACAGTACTTCCAGTAAGCATTCTATTAACTGTTAATGTAAGAGTTTTAGTGTTCTCTTTTTCAGCTTCATTTATAGCACCTTTAACATCTTCAATTTTCTTATATAAATTATTTTCTACACCTGAAATATTAATTATTTTATAAGAATTAAGATTTTTAAATTTTTCTTTATTCGAAATAATAAGATTCTCTAATGCATCACAAGTTGCGCAATAAGGAAGGACAGCAACCATATGTCTGCACATTTTTCCTTTTTTGATTTTTTCATAATCTAAAAAACCAAAGAGTTCATTATCTTCTTTTGTTCCGTCAATAACTTCTAATAAGTCTAATATCTCTTTTTCATATTCAAATTTCTTATGTAGATTATTGACTTCATCTTTGACAATCGATTTTGGTTTAAATAAAGCACTAAATGCATATGTTAGTTGATGATTCTTAAATTCCGAAAGTTTAACTCTAACACTCTCATTTGGATTAAATGCAAAGCGTATCATTTGAGGAAAACCAAAATATGGATTTTCCCATTCTTTTTGAGGTTCTCCATTTTTGATGTTCTTACAATCCCATTCTTCTTGTTCATGAACTATGTCTGAAAACTGACAGAAAGAAATAATATCATCTTTTTCGAATTCGCTACTCATTAATATTCTGTAAGGTGTACCAGATAGATGAAGTTTTACTTTAGCATTCGAAAGTGTTTTTATAGTTTCTTCGGCAACTTTAATCTCCGAATAATCATCTTCTCCCCGTATTTTACTTAATGAAGAATCTTTTTGATAATTAGGATCGGAAACTAAAACTTTACCATAGCTCTCAGCTCTTGCTCCAAAATGAGTTTCATCAATAATTAGCAAATCTATAGGAGTATTAAAAACTTGTGTATGTTTTGTTTTTAAAATTTCACCTTGCAAATCTTGTAAGGTAAGAAAACAAACTATTTTTTTGCCTTCCTCTAAAATTTCTTTAATAATATTATCATTTTCATTTAAGTCTTTTGATTCTATAAACTTATAATCCTTAAAATTGGCGGGGATTTCTACTGTTTTTTTCCATTCCGTCTTTACATCAGCTTTTGCACTTACAACAACAACAAATTTTGAATTGATTTTATCCGCACAACAAATTGATGTAAATGATTTACCAAATCTCATAACTGCATACATTAAAAGATTATTCCGCCCATTAATATATGCATTATAAAAATTCTCAATGGCTTCTTCTTGATTTGGTCTAGGCTTCCAAACTACATCAGTTCTTTGATAAACAAAATCAAGAGAAACTTTATCTTTCGTTGAATAATAAGAATATTTCTCACTTTTTTTATATTCTTTTTTAATATCTGCTATTGCGTCTTCAACATCTTTATTATTTGTATTTTCAAAAAACTCATTTGAATAGTGTGAACATCCAGAATTTATTTTTTTTAAGTCGTCTTCAGTTAAACGATGTTTTTGCTTTTCTCGCTCAAGAAACTGATGAATAGAATAATCCCTAAAATAAATATCATCTGTCACCGTCGCTGAACCTTCGAATTGTTGTTCAAGTTTTGGAAAAACATGCTGCCATTCTTTTAAACGAATTTTTACCGGTCTATATGTATCTCCAATTTTTAAATAATTTGGAATATCATTCGTATTAAAAGCATAAATATGAGGTTCTATCCTACCATAAATTATATCTTCTAATTCTTTACAATCCATTTATCAACTCTATTTTAATAAATCAACAAATCTAATCGTTTTACCCTTTTCTGAAACAGTCCAATCTTTAATTTTACAATATATCCCATTATGTTCTACATAATGATCCTTTTTACCTTCTGCTGGACAATCTTCATTTATTCTATTTATTACAGATGAATTCTCTACTTCTTTTTCTTTCAAACAACTATTTGGAATAACAAATTTTAGTCCATCCATTTGCCAAATATTCCATGAAATTATATTTGCAAGTAGTTCTATTTGCTCTTTTAATAGTTCTTTTTTAAAATAAAACTGATAATGCTCTATAATAGTATAGAGAATATTTTCTCGAGCAAGAATCAAATTATCGCCTTGCCACTCAAACCCGTATATCGATTTTAATGCCTGAACTGCATAATGAAACCAATCATCTTTATTATTTATATTTTCAGAAATAATCCTTAATTTTCTATCTAATAAACCTATTCTATCCTTTACTTCTATATAGGTACCGTTAACTGTATCATAACGACTAGCAAGATATGGAGCTTCCCCGCAAGATATTTCTAGCGAAGTCTGATTAATATATTCTTGCCAGGTGTGTTCCTTTAAAAAGGCAATTTTTTCATATTTGGTATGCCATGTTTTATTTGACAAATCTTCTTCATTAAATGGACTGTCTATTAAAAACCAATCTTTATTTAATAAATTATTTTGTTGATTACAAATCCAACTTGGAGTAAATACTTCCCCTTTATGATGTAAGCGTTCTTGTTTTTCTTCTAACGACTTTAATACACGTGGTTTTATAATTCCCTCATACTTTCCCGTAATTGAAGAAACAGAAATTGTCGAGTCAAAGCAGAACGATGGATTATATTTTGTATAATTATCAGTTGCCCAAATTATATTAGTTTTTGTTGTTTGATCTTTTAAGAGAATTCTTAGAACTGTAGAATCAATTGTTCGGAGAATATTTTCATCAATATCAATTTTATTTACAGATTCAACAAACATTAAATATAAAATATCATATTTTCAAATTATTTTCTATTATGATTATTGTAGTTTTAATATCATCAATTTATCAAAGTCATCCAATTATTTTATGTACCTTCTCACAAAATAATAATTCTAATTTCGACATTTCGGTACTATACTGATTATACTCACAATCATTCTCATAAACATAGAGTTCAAGACCATAAGCTGAAATAGAAATTTTTCTTTCATGTTCAGCAAGATATAATGTTGTTTCTGGAGTTTTTTCCTTTATAGTATATGGATAAAGTAATATTCCTTTTGAACAGTTAAATCTAAACATATATGTTAAAACTTGGAAACAATCATCTTGTGGGATATTACCTCCTTCCAAACGTTTATATTTTGCATCAAGAATTGAAATACAATTATATTTCGAATCCCTAAACAAAAAATCTGGATAAATAGCGGATTTGTTTATTTCAAAAAGATATTTGCGGCCTTTACTTGTTCTATTATTTGGATGTTCAACAATAATTGAGGAAGCGTTTTTCTTGAAATATTCCTGGAACAAAACAGCAAGATATTCTTCCCATAAAGAAGCGCCATCAAAAAGAATTCCGTTTATCTGGTTATGTTTTGTCTGACTGTAAGAAAATTTATCATGCATAAGAATCATTTTGCACAAGTTTCTTAGTTTCTCATATTCTGTGTAATATGGATGTGTAAGAGGTTTTAAGTTTTTGTTGATG
>JAEEGL015250458.1_pt1 | contig 10627 bp, 11 predicted proteins | sample 9134231 | NCBI WGS metagenome assembly JAEEGL01 (sample SAMN16246548, study PRJNA631951) | gut metagenome | biome: gut microbiome; feature: rumen; material: fiber-attached | host: Bos | place: Iran: Karaj | collected 2018-10 | reverse complement strand
GCTGATGGAAGATTGTCGCGATGCTATTATATAAATAAGGTGTAGATGTTATATTCTTCTGCTTGTTTTTCTCTTTTAATTTAATGGGGCACAACAGAAGTTAATCCCCAATCGCGCAAGAGTACGTCCCCAATCGCGCTACACTGAAATCGCATTGAAAAAAAGCAAAAGAAATGCCTAAATGCAAATGGAATCCTAAACATTAGTTAACAATGTGAATCATTCTTCATATATTGCAAAAAAAACGTGAAAAGTATTTTCAATTATTAATTTTAATTTTTATCTTTGTCGAGTTTTCAGATAAGAATGTTTTATCAACGTAAAACTTTTTAGATTCAATACAAATACAAAAAGAACCCTATTTATTAACATAATTGATAACCATCATGAAAAAAATCCTTTTTACTGCATTTTTAGCAACATGCTCTATGCTGCAAGTTAATGCTCAGAATCTTTACAAAACTGTGTATAACAGTGCGGTGAAAATCGTTAACAATCCTAATTCTTCGCAAGAGCAGATTGACATCAATCAGTTTGAAGTGACAGTCCTGAATTATCTGAATGCTCAGGTTCAGAAACGTGCCATGGTGAAGGATACGTATTTCTATGATAGTCAGGCCGTTAATCTGAAGTCGTTTGTAGATGATTTTATCTATTATGTAACGAAGGCTCGTGCCATTTCAACAGAGAAGCGTAAGGAAGTGATTGCCTGCTATCGCGATGCTTCGCTCAACAATCCGCTCTTCAACGACAATGATAAGGAACGCATCTATTGCTATGTGAATGATACGAAAACATTCACTCCATTCTCCCTCGACACAGATTGGGAAAAGGCATACGACCAGGCAACTGCCAACATCAAGAATATCATGAAATAGTGTGTAGAATTTGTTCTACATCTTTACTGAATAATAGAATATTCGCGTCGGAATGGGCGCGAATATTTTTCACTTTATTTGTTCTTATAGTATTTTGTAACTAACTGAATGCCACCAAGAAAGAAAAATAATTCGATTGATTCCGCACCAATAAACGAAGCAGGAAGACTACAACCTCAGGCAACAGATTTGGAAGCCGCTGTGATTGGAGCATGTCTGATTGAACAGGATGCTTTTGGCCTTGTTTCTGACATTTTGAAACCCAATTCATTTTACGACTCAAAGCATAAGACGATATTTCAGGCAATCCAAACTCTGGCAGGCGAAAACAAGCCTGTGGATATGTTGACTGTCACTCAGCAGCTTCGCTCTACGGGTGAATTGGATGCAGCAGGAGGAATGACTTACATTGCAGAGTTGTCGCAACGAATGACATCTTCTGCACATATAGAATACCATGCACACATCATTGCTCAGAAGGCTCTGGCTCGAGAACTCATCACTTACACAAGCAATATCCAAAGGGCAGCTTTCGATGAGGCACAGGATGTGGCAGAGTTGATGCAAACAGCTGAGGGACAACTCTTTGAATTGTCGAAGACAAATCTGAAGAAGGATTTTACTCAGATTGACCCAGTGATAGATGATGCCTACAAACAACTTCTGAAGGCTGCTGAGCGAACAGACGGCTTGTCGGGACTTGCCAGTGGATTTGACAAGTTGGATGCTGTGACAAGTGGATGGCAGAACTCTGACTTAATCATCATCGCTGCTCGTCCTGCCATGGGTAAAACCGCATTTGTGCTTTCAATGGCCCGCAACATTGCTGTCACGATGCGAAACCCTGTGGCGATGTTTTCCCTTGAAATGTCGAATATACAGTTGGTGAATCGTTTGATTGTCAATGTGTGTGCTATCGAGGGCTCCAAAATCCGAAGTGGACAATTAGCTAAGCACGAATGGAGCCAGTTGGACTTGAATATCAACCAGTTACGAGGTGCGCCACTTTATATTGACGATACTCCTTCGCTTTCTGTATTTGAGTTGCGAACCAAAGCACGTAGGTTAGTGAGGGAACATGGTGTCAAACTGATTATCATCGACTATCTTCAGTTGATGAATGCATCGGGTATGTCCTACAATTCGCGTCAGGAAGAGGTAAGTACCATTTCGCGCTCGTTGAAAGGACTTGCCAAGGAATTGAATATTCCGATTATTGCACTTTCGCAGTTGAACCGTAGTGTGGAAAGCAGAACTGCTGCACCTAATGCTTCGAATCCTGATGCAGCAAATTATGAGAGCAAGCGTCCTCAGTTGTCAGACCTTCGTGAATCGGGTGCCATTGAGCAGGATGCCGACATGGTGTGTTTCATCCATCGTCCTGAATATTATAAAATATATAAGGATGCACATGGAAACGACACACGTGGTTTGGCCGAATTTATCATTGCAAAGCATCGTAATGGTGAGGTGAAGGATGTGCGTATGCGTTTTGATAGCGACTTTGCACGTTTCTCCAACATTGACGATGCTCCACCACTTCCTAATCTGGATGAAAACGGAGTGATTCAGTCGTCTCACAATAAGGATGGAAATAATTCTGCACAAATAGATGATCAGTTCGGTTCCATCAACATCGATATGGCACCTGAAGACAACGCACCATTCTAACTCTCAATTCTGAAAACCAATGCTCGGTAAGATATTTGACATTAAACGATATGCAATTCATGACGGACCTGGTATTCGTACCACTGTGTTCTTCAAGGGATGCAGTTTGCATTGTCGCTGGTGCCATAACCCTGAAAGTCAGTCGTTTGACGAAGTGAAAATGACTGTGAAACAAAAGCTGGGAGACAGAGTGTTTGAGGAAAGCCATGTTGTTGGCTATGAAGTGAGTGTTGAGCAATTGGTTAAGGAAATAGCCAAGGACTATGTGTTCTTTGAAGAGTCGGGTGGGGGTGTCACCTTTTCAGGAGGAGAACCTCTGATGCAAGAGGATTTCCTGTTGGAGGTTCTGAAACAATGCAAGGCGAAGAACATGCACACATGCATTGATACGGCAGGCGTTGCTCCCATCAATCGACTTGAGGAAATATGCAGCAACACAGATTTGTTTCTTTACGATGTGAAGACTGCTGATAAGAGTAAGTTTGAAGAGTTTATCGGCATGGGATTCGACAGAACGATTGAAAATCTGAAAAGAATAGCCGGCCAAGGAGCGCATATCATAGCTCGCATTCCGGTGATACCTCAATTCAATGACGACGAAGAAAGTATGCGACAAATCATCGCAGCTTTAAATGATGTTCCACAGGTTCGTGAGGTGAATCTTCTGCCATTCCACCGCAATGGTTACGACAAGTATAAACGCTTGGGCATGACGTATGGAATGGGACAAACTCAGAGCTTGAAGGAACAAGATTTGGAACCTTTAAAAGCCCTTTTCAGAGATGCGGGCTTTATCATATAAATACAAAGACTATCAATAAAAAATCTTCTCAATATGCAAATGACAGAAAGAATCAAGAAGTTGCGTGAGCAAAGCCTCAATGCTGTGAATCGCATCAGTGCAGAACGCGCTCTTCTTATCACCGAGTTCTATCAATCGGGAATAGCTGACGCAGAGCCAATACCTGTGCAGCGTGCTTTATCTTTTAAATATATTCTTGAGCACAAGTATATTTGTATCAATGATGGCGAGTTGATTGTAGGAGAGCGTGGTCCAGCACCAAAGGCGACGCCTACCTATCCTGAAATATGCATTCATACAGAAGAGGACCTCAAGATTCTCAATGACAGAGAGAAGGTTTCCTTCAAGAGTGACGAGGAGACTCGCGCTGCATATCGCGATGTAATCATTCCTTTCTGGAAGGGCAAGAGCAACCGTGAACGTATTTTCAAGGCTCTGCCGCAGGAGTGGAAAGATTCCTATGCAGCAGGTATCTTTACTGAGTTCCAAGAGCAGCGTGCGCCTGGACATACAGCACTGGGTATCAAGATGTTCCATACAGGATTGCTTGACTTGAAAAAGCAAATTGCAGAAAGCTTGAATGCGGTGGATTTGGTGAATGACCCTGAGGGTGTTGACAAGATTGACGAGCTTCGTGCAATGGATATAGTCTGCGATGCCATGATTATGTATGCTAATCGTCATGCGGAAAAGCTGGAAGAGCTGGCTGCGGAGGAAAAAGTTGAAAAGCGCAAAAAGGAGTTGGTGGAAATGGCTCGCATTTGCAGAAAAGTTCCTGCTCACGCTCCTGAAACGGTGCATGAAGCCCTTCAGCATTATTGGTTTATCCATTTGGGAGTCGTTACAGAGTTGAATCCTTGGGACTCGTTCAATCCAGGTCGTCTTGACCAAAGCCTTTATCCTCTTTATAAAAAGCAGATGGATGAAGGAACGACAACGAAGGAGGAAGTGTATGAAGTGCTACAGTCGTTCTGGGTGAAATTCAACAATCATCCATCACCTCCAAAGGTAGGAGTAACAGCTGCAGAAAGTGGTACTTACACCGACTTCTGCCTCATCAATGTTGGCGGTGTGAAGGAGGATGGAAGCGATGGCGTGAATGAAATGTCGTATATTCTGCTTGATGTCATCAAAGAAATGCGCTTGTTGCAGCCAAGTTCGATGATTCAGGTGAGCAAAAAGAATCCCGACCGATTTATTCGTCAAGCAGTGGAAATCATCAAGACGGGTTTTGGTCAGCCTTCAGTATTCAATACAGATGCACTTGTTCAGGAAATGCTCCGTGCAGGTAAGGACGTGAAGGATGCACGAAATGGTGGATGTTCAGGCTGTGTTGAAACAGGTGCTTTTGGAACAGAAGCCTATATTCTGACTGGTTATTTTAATCTGCCAAAGATTCTGGAATTGACACTCAATGATGGTTTCGACAAACGTACAAGTAAACAAATCGGTATCCGAACTGGTGTTGCAACAGATTTTAAGACATACGAAGAACTTTTCAATGCTTTCCGTGCGCAAGTGAATCATTTCATGCGTATTAAGTTGACTGGAAATAATATCATTGAACGTATCTTCATGAAGAATATGCCTGTTCCATTCTTGTCAATCCTGATTGACGATTGCATCGCCAAGGGAAAGGACTATATGTGTGGTGGTGCACGGTATAATTCCAGCTATGTGCAGGGCGTAGGTCTTGGCAGCATTACAGACATGCTTACTTCTCTCCGCTATCATGTTTATGACAAGAAAGATGTGGCTATGTCAACACTTCAGAAGGCTCTCGAGGCTGATTTCAAGGGCTATGAAGAATTGCAATATCAGCTTGTATATCATACACCAAAATATGGCAATGATGATGATTATGCAGATGAACAGGAAGTGGCAGTGTTTGACATGTACTACGATGCGCTTTCTGGGCATAAGTCTCCACGTGGAGGTGATTATCGTGTGAATATGCTTCCAACCACATGCCATGTTTATTTTGGTAGTGTCACTGGAGCAACACCTGATGGTAGAAATGCGTGGAAGGTGCTTTCGGAAGGAATTTCTCCTGTGCAAGGAGTTGACACGAATGGCCCAACAGCAGTTATACGTTCTGCTGCCAAGATAGATCATATTAAGACGGGTGGAACCTTGTTGAATCAGAAATTCACCCCGTCTCTGCTCTCTACAGAGGAGGGATGCATGAACTTGGTACATTTGATTCGTGCATATTTCAGAATGGATGGCCATCATATCCAGTTCAATGTGGTGAATGCTGATACTCTTCGCGATGCACAAAAGCATCCTGAGAACTATCGCGACTTGATTGTGCGAGTGGCAGGCTATTCGGATTACTTCAATGACCTGGGCGAAGATTTGCAGAATGAAATCATCAATCGAACGGAACAAACGACTTTTTAAGTGAATGTCGCGTGTTTTAGGAGCAAGTTTTGGATGAAACTTGCTCCTTTTCGTTTTTAATTTGCATAATTATAAGAAAACAATTACCTTTGCAACAGGTTCTAACTATGATATAGGATAATGTTTGGATGAAATTGACTCGTAAAAATATTGTATGGTGTGTTTTCGCTGTTTTGATTTTCATTGCAGTGGGAGTTGCCTTTTATTCGTATCAAAATGGTGACTTTGATAAATACAAGTATCATTTTGATGATGAATTTCGAGCGAAAGTGGATTCATTCAATCTGACATGCCCATTACCGATAGGTATTTGTGGCTACATTAAGAATGTGAAATTGCCGATTGCACCTGTTGAACATGCTGATTCTAATTATTTGCATCTCTTTGTGGAGTTTCATGGAAACACAAATGTTGCAGCGGAAGATGACAAGGAATGTTTCCGCCAACTGATACGTTTGCAGATTCCTAATATAGAGCAGCAAACTCATTTTATTTCAGACATGCGTGAACGAAATATCAAACATTTCATCTGCGATATTCAAGGCACTGGAAGCGATTCGATAATTCGTTTTGAAGCTTCTTTGAATCAAGTGGTGAATCTCACTCATCAGTCTCGTGTGAGAGAACAAATCCTAAAAAAGCAAATAGCTCTTCTCGTAGAACACGAATCGAATCTGCTGCCATACGAAATTGATGATGGATGTCTGGTTGTTGGAGAATCTCTCCATGATGGGGTTTTAGAGTATGAGATTGCTTTAAATGGCGACATGTATAGCATCAGCACGATGACAGATGCGGAAATAGATTATCTTATCAAGGATGCTTTCATCTATTCTTTTTGTCAAGATCCAACTTTTACTCCATACGTTTTTGAAACTGGACTGAATTACAGCTTTCGTGTCTTTGATGTATCTTCTGAAGATTACACTTTACTACAAATATCACTGCCAAATGTAGAGGCAAAAGCGGCAAAATTACACGAAAAAGGATTGAAGGCTGTAAAGGACAGTTTGACCTCGAACAAAGATGTGATATATCATAGTTTATTGGCTACCAAAGAGGACATATATCCACAGGATTCTTTGACTTCTGAACCCTAAAAACCGTTGTGGATTTTTGCCCTGAAAAATGTTATTTGAACTGATTCTTTCATATTTATACAGTATATTTACACATTGCTATAGTAAAACACTTAATTTTTGTTAAATATTCAATAGTTCTTCTGGAAATGTAATTGTGGAAAGAAAAATATTAACTAAATTTGCGTGAGATTTGATTGTTTAGAACAAGAAAACATGACACTATTGAACATCATTTATTTTTAATATCAAGTTTTGATAAATTGATGATGTCTTTGGACATATAAAGTAAATATTCGGAATAATTAATAATTAAAATAATAAATGCTTATGAAAAAACTTAGACTTCTTGGTCTTGTTACTGCTACAGTGATGGGATTGGTTTCAGTTCAACAGGCAAATGCTCAGGCAGTTCTCTTTGATGAGGATTATGTGTCTGAAAGTGGAAAAGGTACTCTCGACTATCTGATTAGCGATGTTGCGGGTATGCCAGGCTCTGTTGGAACTGATTACGTAAACACTGAAGTTCTCTTGCACAGAACTTTCCAATCAGGTTCAAATTGGAATACTTTCGTGTTCCCAATGGATTTGACAACTCAGCAAGTAAAGGAAGCTTTTGGTGAGAATGTAGTTATTGCTGAACCTGTAGGTGTTGGTTCAATGTCTGATAATCCAATGATTATCGATTTTGAAACAAAAGAATTACTTGATGGTGGTACAGCAATTGGTGCTGGTGTGTTCTATATTATTAAAGGTGTAGGAACTCCTAAAAATGGCACAGTTGAAATTACAGATGGTTCAGGTAAATCTGATGTATGGACTGGAGATTACTATTCTTTAGGTAAGCACAAGTTCAATCCTCGTCGATTCAAGGAGATTGGTACTAAATACACTGGTAAAGGTGGTGAAGGTGCCGATACTCACAACACAATCTCTTCGAGTGGTACATACGTGAAGTCTGAAGCTCCTGTTGGTGCATACGTTTTCAGTGAAGGAAATATGTATCACCTTACTGAGCCAAAAGCTATCAAGGGCTTCCGCGGATGGATTTATGATAACGATGATGAAACTTCAACTTCTTTGTCTTCTTACCGTGTACTTGTTGATGGTGAAGAAGATGCAGAGGCAAGTGCAATTATCAACCTTGCAGCTGGTAAGACTTATACAGGCGCTATCTATAATCTGAATGGACAATTAGTCCGCAAGATGGGTGAATCTACCAATGATCTTCCTCATGGTATTTATATTATGAATGGCAAGAAGTATGTTGTTAAGTAATTAATCTATTTAATTGAAGTATATAATTATGGAAAAGAAAACATACATCATACCAGGTATGGAAGTAGAACTTTATGATTTCCACACCTTATTGAAAGAAACATCATGGGCAATCGATGGTCAAAAGCCACCTACGTCGATTATTGAAGGTAACCCAGCTGGCGAAATTGACACTAAGAAAGAAAAGGGTGAATCACAATCTTGGGGTGACTTGTGGTAATGTCCTGATATAACGCAAAAGAAATTTACATGATAATTTGAGATGCCAATGATTTTGTTCGTTGGCATTTCTTTTTTTCCTTAAAAACAACTTGTTTTGCTTCGAAGTTGTTAATTATTACTAATTAGTGAGAAAAATACAATTAAAAAGCTTTGTGTGTAAAAAATAATGCGTACATTTGCATGTGTTTTTCATGGTATTAGATTTATTTTAAGGTTAGTAAAGATTGCTTGTCGTGATGATAAGCAATTTTTTTATGTCTAAAAACTATTTCTTATTAAACTGATTCATTGTTATTTGAATCCCTGCAAGGCAGAAAGATTTCACGGCTTGAACAAACACATCAACTCTTTCATTCATTGTCTTTAAATCTTCTTCAGTGAATTGCCCTAATACATAGTCGGCTTGAGCTCCTTTTGGAAAGTCATTTCCTACGCCAAATCTTAAACGAGCAAATTGCTGGGTACCTATGACGGATGCTATGTTCTTTAATCCGTTGTGTCCTCCATCACTTCCGCCTGGGCGCATTCGTAGTTTTCCGAAAGGAAGTGAAATGTCATCGCATACAACCAAGATTCTTTCTACTGGAATGTTTTCTTTTTGCATCCAGTATCTGACGGCATTGCCACTGAGGTTCATATAAGTGGAGGGCTTTAAGATGACTAACTCTGCATTCTTCACTCTTCCTGTACCAACAAATCCGTATCGTTTGTCTTCGAACTTGATGTTGCAAGAGTTTGCTAATGCATCAGCAACCCTGAAGCCGATATTGTGTCTTGTGCCTTCATATTCATCTCCAATATTACCCAGTCCTGCAATGAGATATTTCATTTCGGTTTCAGTTTTATTTTGATTGTTGTTCTTTATGAAAAAAGAAACGAACTGTTTCCAGATATTCATGTTCTTAATAAAAAACCGAACTATAAGAAAAGATCCCATAGTTCGGTTCGTATTTTGAAGTTACTTGTTAACTCTCTTATTCTGCAGATTCTGCTGCGTCAGCAGCTGCACGAGCAGCACGTGTCATACGAACTGCGCAAACAACAGCTTCCTTCGATGTGACGATTTCAAGACCTTCGAAGTTGAGAGCTTCAACCTTCATCGACTTGCCAAGACCGAGGTCTGTAACATCGACTTCGAGTACATCAGGGAACTTAGTGTAAGGAGCCTTCACTTTCAACTTGCGAATGTTGAGAGAGAGCTTACCACCGGCACGTACACCTTCTGCAAGACCATTGAGCTTCACTGGAATCTCCATAACAATTGGAGCATCAGTAATCTGGTAGAAATCAACGTGGATAGGAGTGTCCTTAACGTAATCGTTCTGAAGTTCCTTAAGGATGGCCTTCACTTCCTTGCCCTCGATGTTGAGGTTAACGATGTAAACATTAGGAGTGTAGATGAGCTTTGCAAGCTCTTTCTGAGAAATAGTGAGTGCCTGAGAAACAGGAGCACCATTTGCGTCTTTTTCTACACCATAAACTACTGCAGGGACATTGCCTGTACGGCGAAGGTCACGACTTGCCTTTTTGCCAAGTTCCTTGCGAACCTGTGCATTGATTGTAATTTCTTTCATTTTGTTTGTTTTTGTGTTACTATAAATTAAGTTTTTGCTTAATTCTCCATCACACATGGACTCCTCTCGGGGGAGGACTCGAAAAAAGCGTTGCAAATTTACAACAAATTTCTTAAATAGACAAAGATTCAGACTCTTTTTGCTTTATTAGTCCATAAAACAAAAAGTTTTCATCAAAGAAACCGTTTGAAAATAGCAAAAATACTTACGATATCAGAATTCAATGTCAAGCTTTTCGTCTTTTTCGTTTTCGTCAGAAGGCTCTTCTTCCTGAGGGGTGAGGTAAGAACCATCGGTCTCGTCCTCCGTTGCAATCTTCACCACTTTGCTGAGTGCATTCATGAATTTCTCATAATCCTCTTTGTAGAGAAATATCTTATGTTTCTCAAAATGTACTTGCTGGAAATTTGAGCCGTCATCAAAAATCTTCTTGCTTTCGGTTATTGAAATGTACTTTTCGCCATTCCTACTCTGCTTCACATCAAAATAATAAATACGCTTGCCCGCCTTCACGCTCTCTGAAAAGACGAAATCTTTTTCTGATACATTCATTTTCTTGTACAATTAATTATAAATTCACATTAAAAAGACACAAAATTGTAAAAGTTTATTTCTCGGTGCAAATTTGTTTAAAAAAATTTAGACTGTCAAATTTCAAGTAGGATTTTTTCTGTTTGACCCCTTATTTTTGTTAATCTGCTTGTTTATTCACTAAAAGTT
>JAEEGL014925812.1_pt1 | contig 10627 bp, 9 predicted proteins | sample 9134231 | NCBI WGS metagenome assembly JAEEGL01 (sample SAMN16246548, study PRJNA631951) | gut metagenome | biome: gut microbiome; feature: rumen; material: fiber-attached | host: Bos | place: Iran: Karaj | collected 2018-10 | reverse complement strand
TGAAGTCCAATGTGAAAAATACGGCGTGCATTTTGACCCGGAATACTTAATGATTGCCAACGACCTAAAGAAGCTGTTCACCGATGCTTGATTTAGCGGCAGCATTAAAGGAGGTTCGCTATGAAAACACATAAAAGTATATTATCGGCAGTTCTTGTATTGCTGCTCATGTTCTCTTTCTCGCTCCCCCTCGGCTGCGCGAAGAATGCTCCGGGAAACGAACAGGGATCGGCAGCTCCACATGCTTCTTCCGCAGACGATCCGGCTGACAGCACAGAAGCATCTGCCCGTGATAAGAAAGTCAGGGTTTTGAACATTGACTATGGCGGGAGCTCGGGCATGTACGGGCGGCATGGATTCGACGCCGAAGAGGGCGTGATCGAAAGCTATGACGAAAGCAAGGCAAAAGAAGCAAAGACTCTGGATTTTGCCGGCAATCATTATGAGCTGGAATACTTAAACACGTATTACTATACCATCGGGAACTATACGGTCGACTGTTATTCTGTAAAAGGTCATGAATGCAACGCTTTCCTTTTTCCGGACGGAAGGCTGAAAACGCTTGTGTCTGATCCGATAATCACAATAGAAATAGACCCTCATGCCGCGCCGGAGGAAGCTCGCAGGGCGGTCGAAAACGCTTTGGGCGATGAGATCGATTTCAGCCTTTTCGAATACTGCGACGTAAAGCAAGGAGCTAAAACCGATCCCGACAGCGGTTTTTTCTCATATACGATCCTCTGGTATAATAAAAAAGGCGATATCATGACTGATGGATACGTTCAGATCAAAGTTCATCAGGATGGTGATATTTCCATTGTAAAACTTCCGACAGACTGCAAACTGGACAGCGTTCCGGATGATATCCGTTTTGACGATTACGTGCCGGCAATGGAAGAGAAGCTGGACGAGATATACGGCGAGGAGCTGGTAAGCTACGATCTCACCTATTGTATGCTCACAAACTACGGCGGCAAGCCGGGCATATTCTGTTATCTGGACGTATATTTCAACTCCGGATACGATGAACCGCTTTCCGAAATATGCGAGCTTGTGATCCTGCCGGAGCCGTGATCGCATCGATAAGGCAGTAAACGGTTATTAATACAGAATTGCAGATACAAGAACAATTAATTGGCAACAAGGAGGCGATCAAATGAAAAAAACCGTTATGATAATTATAGCATCCGCTGCGGCGCTTGCGATCGCTGCGGTCGGATTTGCGCTCTCGCGCAAACCGCAGGAAACAAAGCAGCCCGAGACACGAGCCGTGCAAAGAAGAGCGGAATTCAGCGATGAAGAGCTTCGTCAGCACAACTGGCACAGTTTCAGAGAAAAAGTTACAGAGCTCGAGTCCCGGGGGGATCGGACAACGCCTCTCGATATCCCGTTATACTCCGCCGAGGATCTCCTGTTTGACGGATCCGGCAGTATGATAATACCCGGAATGGACGCCGGGAGGCTGGATTCTACGAATGCCCGGGTCCATTCATCGGAAGGCTTGTATCTGCACTATCCCGCGAACAGCCTGCGTTATATGGAAGACGGCACGGTCTATGCAGTATATGACCTTGACAACGGATACAGGCTGTATCTGTTTTTTACCGAAGAGTGGGATTATTCGGTCATCTCCGGTTATCCGCTCATTATCGGCGACGTGCATAAAAGATCGGATTTTGCCGAATTAAAACCCGGCGACAGCATAGACCTTGTTATCCGCACGGATCCCGCCGCGGCATTCACGAAGGAAGCTTACTGCATAAGATACGGCATCCTTCCCGAAGGGGTCAAAGAATATGCACGAAGCGGGTACCCCATTTCAAGCATCCATTACCTTGAAGACGGGATACTGCTGATAAAATATGATATGGAAGAGCAGGGCGAGCTGATCGTTTCGGAGATCGTTTACAGCAGCGACTATACTTTGACCGACCCAAGCGGCAATATCGACAATTATCGCGTGATCGATATCGATCTGCCTTGACTCCGTACGGCTTAAGGCCTTCGGCTCCCGGAAGGATCCGGGGGCCGTTTTTTTACGTTTTTCATTCAAAGGTAAAGCAAGGCGGCGGATATCGTTTTTCGGGCTTGACCGCTTCCTTTGCATGAAGTAAAATCAAATCATAAAAAAGGTTTCTCCCGCCGCGGCGGGGAAAGGACGGGAGCGTTTATATGAAGACGATCGGTTTTTGGATCATAACCGTGCTGACCTTCGGGCTGATGCTTTTCATTCTCGAACTGAATAAAAATACGCTTTTGGGGTTCGCGCTCGCGCTGCTCATTGCTGCCGGGTACGTATTCCTGTTCTATAAGCTCACCTGCTCCGCCGCGTGGTACTGGCGCGTGCTTGCATGGATCGGGTGGGCGGCGCTGTTTGCAGGCGTGCTTTTTATTTCCTGGCCGCCTACGAAGGCCGTGCCCGCGGTAACGGTTCGCTCTCCCCAAAGGACGGATATCGTTTCGACAGAAAAGGGGCGGGTGCGCGGAGTCGCCTCGGAGGACGGCAGCGTTGAGATCTTTGCCGGCATACCTTACGCCAAGCCACCCGTGGGCGAGCTGCGCTGGCGCGAGCCGCAGGATCCGGAGCCCTGGGAAGGCGTGCTTGAGGCGGATCATTTCGCCCCCATGAGCATGCAGCCTGTCAGTATGCCGATGGTGGATTCCTTAAAGCAGATGATAGGCTATCATGATTACAAGATCAGCCTTGACGATAATTACGCGCCTCCAGTCAGCGAGGATTCGCTCTACCTCAATATCTGGCGCCCCGCAAAAGGCGGCGAAAACCTGCCCGTGCTCGTTTACATACACGGCGGCTCGCTGCAGACCGGGCAGCCCTGGTACGGCGATTACAGCGGAGTCGGCCTTGCAAAGGAGGGCGTTATAGTAGTCAATATGGGCTACCGCCTCGGCGTGTTCGGGTTCTTGGCTTCAGAGGAGCTTGCCGCCGAAAGCGAACACGGCACCACAGGCAACTACGGCCTGCTCGATCAGATAAAGGCGCTTGAATGGGTGCAGAGCAATATCTCCGCCTTCGGAGGCGATCCCGATAACGTGACCGTGGCGGGCGAATCCGCCGGCGCCGCCTGCGTGAGCGCGCTCTGCACTTCGCCTCTTGCAAAGGGGCTCTTCCGCCGCGCGATACTCGAAAGCTCCACCGTGGCCTCCAAGAACCCGCCCCACTCCTACCGCCGTTATGACGAGGCGATAGAAAGCGGAAAGGCGCTCATGGAAAAATACGGCTGCTCCACCTTGGCGGAGCTTCGCGCGCTGCCTGCCGAAAAGCTCGTCGGCGAGGCTTCGACTCAGCATCACATCACCGTGGACGGCTACGTCTTGATCGAGGATCCCTACGAATCATACAGGAAGGGCGTCCATAACGAGGAAGCGCTGCTGCACGGCTATAACAGCGAGGAGAGCGGCCCGTTCATACTGTTTGGGCAGGCGAACCTTAAGACCTTTGAAGGCAAGGTGCGCGCCTATTTCAAGGATAACGCGGACGAGGTGCTTGCGGCATACCCCGTTTCGACCGACGCCGAAGCGAAAAAAGCCTGGGCAGAGATCTGGGGCGCGGTGTTCTTCGATTATTCGCATTACTGCCTCAACCGGCTTGCGGCCGATAACGGGATACCCGTCTGGCAATACCGTTTTTCAAAGCACAACGGTCGCCTCGGCCCATGGCACAGCGGCGAGGAGGTCTATTTTTACGGCAACATACCCGAGGATTCCAAACTCTTTGACGAGCGCGACCGGGAGCTCGGGCGGCAGATGCTCGGCTATTTCGTGAACTTCATAAAGACGGGCGATCCCAACGGAAACGGGCTCCCCCTCTGGGAGGAGAACTCCTCCTCCGTTGACCTGATGGAGTTCGGCGACAGCACGCGCATGATAAAGGAGGATAAGCTCCCCCTTTATTCGGCGCTCGACAAAACAGACGGCTGGGAGTAGACCGCTTCCCCGGCGGCCGGCGCGCATATCCCGCCGGCGCCGACCCCGAAAAACATAAAAAGGATAACGGATCATGAGCTTTGAACCATGGCAGCTTGCGCTAATAGACGCGGCAGGCTATAACGGGATACGCGAGGAGCATATCGAGGCGGTCGCCCGCGAGATAATAAAGAGCGGGAAGACGGTCATTACCCGCGCGGAGCTTGAACGCGCCTGCCGCGCGGCGTTCGTCGACCCCGATAATTTCACCCCGGAAGCGCTCGAGCGCCTGGAGCGCAGGCTGAACGCTGAGCTTGCAAAACCTTAAAAAATGTGCTATTATTTTCAGTTGGATACAGTTGACCTTTATTGAAAGAAGGGGGCTTCGGTTTGACTCTTGACGGATTAAAAACAGGCGCCTGCGGGCGCGTTATCAAGGTTGGCGGAGAGGGAGCTCTGCGCCAGCATTTTCTTGATATGGGAGTTATTCCCGGCGCGGAGCTGAAGGTGATCAAATTCGCCCCGATGGGCGACCCGATGGAATTGAGGATACACGGGTACGAACTGACCCTGCGCCTTGCGGACGCGGCGAAGATCGAGATCACACCGATAGATTCGATAGCTGAAACGCCTCAGCCGGAGCGCGGGCGCAAAAGGCCGAGCCACCCCGGTCTCGGCGAGGAGGGCAAATTCCACCCCAAGGGCAGCGGGGATCCCCTGCCCGAGGATACCATGCTCTCGTTTGCTCTTGTGGGCAATCAGAACAGCGGCAAGACGACTCTTTTCAATCAGCTCACCGGCTCAAAACAGCACGTCGGCAATTTCCCCGGAGTTACCGTCGATAAGAAGGAGGGCGCGGTAAGGGGCTTTAAGGACGCCGTAATCACCGATCTGCCCGGCATATACTCGATGTCGCCCTATTCGAGCGAGGAGATAGTTTCAAGGAATTACGTGCTCGACGAAAAGCCCACGGGCATAGTGAATATAGTCGACGTGACCAATATAGAGCGCAATCTCTACCTGACCATGCAGGTGCTCGAGATGGATATCCCGACGGTCGTTGCGCTCAACATGATGGATGAGCTCACCGGCAACGGAGGCGCGGTGGACGTCAACCAGATGGAAGCGATGCTGGGCGTGCCTGTCGTTCCCATCTCCGCCGCAAAAAACGAGGGCGTGGACGAGCTTGCGGCGCACGCGGTGCATATAGCAAGGTACCGCGAGAAGCCTCTGGAGCAGGATTTCTGCGCCAAGGACGACAACGGCGGCATAGTGCATCAATGCCTGCACGCCGTGATGCACCTGATCGAGGATCACGCGGCAAGGGCGGGGCTCCCGCTGAGGTTCGCCGCGAGCAAGGTCGTCGAGGGGGACGGGCTTATCATCGACCGGCTCGGCCTCGACTCCAATGAAAAGGACGCTCTCGAGCATATAATCGTTCAGATGGAGAAGGAGCGCGGGCTCGACCGCAGCGCCGCGATAGCCGATATGCGCTTCTCATACATACGCAAGGTCTGTGAAAAATGCGTGATAAAGCCCCGCGAGAGCCGCGAGCATATCCGCAGCCGCAGGATAGATAAGATACTCACCGGCAAATACACCGCGCTGCCCGTTTTCATACTGATAATGGCGCTGGTGTTCGTGCTCACGTTCAACGTGATCGGCCTCGGCCTGCAAAAGCTGCTGGAGCTCGGCATCGATTCGCTCAGCGGCGCCGTGGACAGGGCGCTGACTTCGGGCGGGGTCAACCCCGTGCTGCACGGCCTGATAATAGACGGCATATTCGAGGGCGTCGGAAGCGTATTGAGCTTCCTGCCGATAATAGTTACCCTTTTCTTCTTCCTCTCGCTGCTTGAAGACAGCGGCTATATAGCGAGGGTGGCCTTCTTTATGGATAAGCTGCTGCGAAAGCTCGGCCTTTCCGGAAGAAGCATAGTGCCGATGCTCATCGGGTTCGGATGCACCGTGCCGGCCGTCATGGCGACGCGCACTCTGCCCAGCGGAAGGGACAGGAAGATGACTATTTTCCTCACCCCGTTCATGAGCTGTTCGGCTAAACTGCCCATCTATTCGTTCTTCGTCGCTTCGTTCTTCCCCGGCAAGGGCGGTCTTATTATGACCGGGCTGTACGTTTTCGGCATACTCATGGGCATACTTGCGGCGCTCGTTACCAAAAAGACCGTGTTCCGCGGCGAGGCCGTGCCCTTCGTTATGGAGCTGCCGAATTACCGGCTGCCCAGCCCGAGGAGCGTCGTGCAGCTCCTTTGGGAAAAATCAAAGGATTTCCTGCAGAGGGCGTTCTCGATAATACTCATAGCGACCATCGTCGTCTGGTTCCTGAAGAGCTTTGATTTCCACGGCAATCTCGTTGAAGATTCACATTCGAGCATACTTGCGATGATATCCGGCGTGCTCGTGCCCGTATTCAGGCCCCTGGGCCTTGGCGACTGGAGGATATGCACCTCGCTCATTTCGGGCTTTATAGCCAAGGAGAGCGTCGTTTCCGTTATGCAGGTGCTGTTCGCGGGCGACCTTACAACGATGATGAGCGCGCTTTCCGCGGTAACGATGCTGATATTCAGCCTGCTCTACACCCCATGCATCGCTTCGATCGCCGCCATTCGCCGCGAGCTCGGCGCCAAATGGGCTGTCGGCACGATTATCTGGCAATGCGCGATAGCGTGGACAGCGGCCATGCTGGTAAGGCTCGTATGTATGGCGTTCGGCCTTGCCTGATAAGCTTTATTGGGGTTTGCAGTCATGAATCTTTTGGATATCCTGATCGCCGCGGCAATAGCCGCGATAGTCGGCGCGGCAGTCGCCGTGATAATACGAAACCGTAAAAACGGCTCCTGCTCCTGCGGATGCGAGGGGTGCTCCAAGGCCTGCCGCAAAAAGAAGAACAAGTAATAAGCTCCCATTTCATCCGGAGGTGAAAAGCATGGTAAAGGAACTGCGTGAAAAGCTGACGGAATCGCTTTCATGCGTGCTCCCGCTCATGCTTTTTGTTATTGCGGTCAATACCGCGCTGGCGATATTCGCCGGCAGGGGGATGCCCTCGGGCATGTTCATACAGTTCCTGATAGGAGGGGCGCTGCTGATAATAGGCATGACGCTGGTCGAGACCGGCGCCGAGATCTCCATGATCCCCATGGGCGACCGTATGGGCGCATACCTTACAAGGACGGGCAAATACTCGCTCATCGTGATCTGCTGTTTTTTGATCGGCACCCTCGTCACCATGGCGGAGCCCGATCTTGCGATACTCGCGACTCAATTCCCCGGCGTTAAAAACATAGTGATGATACTCATCGCCGCCTCCGGCATAGGAGTGATGCTCGTTTTCGGCGTTCTGCGCGTAATAAAGCGCATACCGCTCTCCCTCATGCTGACGGTATTCTACGCGGCGGCGTTCATACTCGCCTTATTTGAGCCCGGGAACTTCTTTGCAATAGCGTTCGATTCGGGCGGCGTCGCGACAGGGCCGATAGTCGTGCCGTTTATTATGGCGGTCGGGCTCGGTCTTGCCGCTGTAAGGGGCGGCAAAAGCTCGTTTGACGACAGCTTCGGCATGGTCGCCATCTGCTCCCTCGGGCCGATAATCGCCATGCTTCTTTATGGGATATTCGGAAAGTACGATCTGACCGGGATCACCGGCGCTCATGCGCACGAGGCCGCGGGGAGCTCCGTCGTGCTCGATTTTTTCCGCGCTATGCCGCTCTTTATCGAGGAGGTCGCCGTGGCGCTGCTTCCGATAATCATTTTCTTCCTCATATTCCAGTTCATATTCCTCAGGCTCAGCCCGCGCAGCCTTTTAAGGATCGGCGTCGGCCTCGTTTACACCTTCGCGGGGCACGTGATATTCCTCGTCGGAGTGAACGTCGGGTTCCTCCATGCGGGCACGTATCTCGGCGAGGCGCTTGCGGGCCTCCCCGGGGACCTGAAGCTGCTGATACTGCCCGCGGGCATGCTGCTGGGCAACTGCGCCCTGCTCGCGGAGCCCACGGTAAACGTGCTCACTTCGCAGATAGTGAAGCTGACGGTTGGCGCCGTTACGAAAAAAACGATGACGGCAGCCCTTTCCGTCGGCGTCGCTGTATCGGTCGGGATCGCGATGCTGAGGGTGCTTACCGGGATACCGCTTTGGTATTTCCTTCTGTGCGGGTACGCGGTATCGCTCGCGCTCTCGTTCTTCGTGCCGAAGATATTCACCGCCGTCGCGTTCGATTCCGGCGGAGTCGTTTCGGGCGTTATGACGATCTCGTTCCTGCTCCCGTTCGCAAAGGGCGCAAGCATGGCGCTGACCGGCTCGCAGGAGAGCATGCTTACCGACGCGTTCGGGCTTGTTGCGCTCGTTTCGATGACCCCGGTCATCACGCTGCAGCTGCTCGGTCTGTTTTACACGGCGGCGCATCGGCGCAAAAAGCGCTTCGCGCCGGCGGCGGATGATGAAGTGACCATAATCGAATTCGATATCGAGGGTGAGAAGATATGCGCGGAATAAAGCTTTTGGTATTCGTACTCAAACACGGCCGCGGCAAAAAGCTCCTCGGCCTCTGCCGCAAAAACGGCATAGCTCTGAACCTCATACTGCAGGGCCGCGGCACCGCCGAAAAGGAGCTGCTGACGCTTCTCGGCATCGGCGATCCCGGAAAGGACGTCGTGATCCTTTCCGTTTCGGAGACCCGCGCGGAAGAGCTCCTGAAGGAGCTCACCGACGCGCTCGAGCTGTCAAAGCTCGGCGAGGGGATAGCCTTCTCGATACCCTTTTCGGCAGTCGCGAGCCAATCGAATTCATACGATATCCTGGCGGGAAAGCCCTCTTCGGAGAATGAAACCGAAAAAGCGCCTCACGGCAAAGCACAGGAAGGAGCGGATAAAATGAAAAGCATGGATCTGATAGTTACCGTGGTGAACCGCGGCTTTGCCGACGACGTTATGGCTGCGGCAAAAGCGGCCGGGGCTTTCGGCGGCACCGTTTTAAACGGAAGAGGCGTCGGCCCGCATGAGCTCGACGAATACCTGGGCGTTCAGCTCCAGCCCGAAAAGGAGCTGGTGCTGATACTGACCCCCCGTGAAGAGCGCTCGAAGCTGATGACCGCCATTGCGCGCGACGCGGGCCTTTCCAAAGAGGGCATGGGCGTCTGCTTCTCCCTGCCCGTCGATTCCGTCGCGGGGATCCGCAGGTTCGAGGAAAATGCCTGACAAAAAAAACCGTTTGCCATTGAATTTTTTGAAAACCGTGATACAATGGATATACAAATAATAACCCGCCGATCGCCCTAAAGCCTGCGGGAGTTCGCCGGGATCGGAGGTAGCCGCCGCTTAAAAAGGCGGCCTCAAAGGATCGATATGAATATTTATCTTGCCGCTTCGCTGTTTGCCCTGCTGATACTCGTATACTGGGTCATATCGGAGATCTTCACGATGCTCTTCCGCTTCGTGGGGCTGCCCGATGAAAAGGCGCGCTTCCAGGTCACTTCGATACTGACGGGCTGCGGCTTCACCACCCGGGAGAGCGAAATGATACTTACCACCAAGCAGCGCCGCAGGCTTGCGAGGATACTGATGCTCTTCGGCTACGTTTTCAACATAACCGTAGTATCCGCGTTCATCAACGTATTCTTCTCGCTCAAAGCCTCCCAGGTCAGCGGTTACTTCTTCGGCGTGCTGATCCCGATAGGCGCGTTGGCGTTCGTGTTCGGCGTCAGCAGGATCGGCTTCGTGCGCCGTTTCCTCGACCGTATGATAAGCAAGGCCGCGGGCGCCGTCGCCGGCCGCGAGACCGCGAACAGCATAATGCTCATCGACCATATAGGAAAGGGCACGATAGCGCAGGTCACGCTGAAGGAGATCCCCGATTATCTGGCGGACGTGCCTCTTGCCGAATCCGGCCTTAAGGAGAAGCGCAGCATACTCGTCATGCTCGTTGAGCACAGCGACGGCAAGATCGACGTCCCCGCCGCGAAAACCGTTTTCTCCGAAGGAGATAAGCTGACTGTGTTCGGCGACTACAAAACGATATGCAGGGTCTTCCACGCAAAGGAGCGCTTCGCGTAAGAAAAAACGCCCGGCCGAAAGCCGCGGCAGCTTAGGGATATGAAAAACGCTGCGGCGCAAGTCTTGCGAGCTTCCTGCGGGCAACGCAAAACCAAAGGTTTTGCTTACCGGGAAAAGCACTTCGGGATCCTCGTGCTTTTCCCGCGCATCCCCCATCGGGAGGTGCGAATGTCGGAACGGCAAAAGAAAGCGGGGTGGATATCCGCGGTACGCGGATCATGATCCCCGTGATCGCAGAATAAAAGCATGATTCAGGAAACGACTCCCGTATCATGCTTTTTTACATATCAACCCGGAAAGTGACGCCGAACGCATCCCCAACGGGCCCGGCCTTAAGCCGGGGCGTATTCGCCCGTCATTTTTCAAGGCCGCACAGTTCGTCGATCCATTTTAATACCGAGCCGTTCATAAGATAGCCCAGGAGCACTCCGGGGCAGGCTTCCTCCCTCTCGATGGCAAGGCGCAGCCCCTTTACCGCGGCCGCTCCGGGCTTGTCCCCGTCCTCGAAGCCGGGGTGATCATCGCAGAAAGCAAGCACCGCTTCGCAAAGCCTGTGCACAACGTCCCAGTATTCAACGTAAGGCGCGCGGAGAAGCCCGTCTTCGGAAGGTTCGGCGACCCATTCTCCCGGCGCTTCAACGTC
>JAEEGL014689419.1_pt1 | contig 10627 bp, 7 predicted proteins | sample 9134231 | NCBI WGS metagenome assembly JAEEGL01 (sample SAMN16246548, study PRJNA631951) | gut metagenome | biome: gut microbiome; feature: rumen; material: fiber-attached | host: Bos | place: Iran: Karaj | collected 2018-10 | reverse complement strand
CTTGCTGAAGCAGCTGCCGATAAAGTCGGAAATGGCGTGCACCCTGTCTTCGTCATCAGCGGGGATGCCGATTTCGTTATTGAGATCCTTAAGGTCGATGGCGGTCTGCCAGGCCTGGTTTTCCGTGCGGATAACGGTAAGGCCGGTGCTGTAGATATTGGCCAGGGAAGCTTCGGCCTCGGCGGACAGAGGGGCCATGCCGGTAATGATAAGAGCGCCCAGCTTGGTTCCCTGAGAGGCTTCCTTTTCCACTTCTCTGATAATGTCGCAGCGGTCGCTGGATACCACCACAAGAGCATCCTCGGTGAGCAGCTTTGCGGCGTTTTCGGCCGTGCAGTCGCAGAATACGGCATCGGAAAGTCTTCTGTTTCTGATATCGCCGGAGTCCAGGATCTTGACATTAAGGAAGTGCGCGCTCAGGTATTTTGCCAGATCGCTGGGACGGGTTACGTTGAGCTTGCGGTTAAGAGGAATGGCGGCCAGAGCTCTGGTAATTCCGGTAAGCTCCAGTCCCTTGATGTCGGAGTCTGACGTGATCTTGTTGAAAATAACCCCCAGAACCCGGGATCTCTGAATATCCGAAAGGCTGTTGAGGGCTGTCTTTATGGTATTTTTCAGGTGCGCCGCATCTCCCTGCGGTCTTACCAGAAGAATGATGTCGGCATCAATGCCGCTGGCGATTTTGGCATTCAGGGAAACTGCGTAGGGATGTCTTTCCTGAGGGGCCAGGCCTTCCACGAGAATGACGTCTGCCTGGGAAGCTGTCTTGTGGGCTTCAAAGTTTCCGATAATCTCCTCAAGAAGCACATCCTCCTTGTTATCGGAGATCATGCTTTCCATGCAGGAAGCCCGAATCGGTTCCGGAAGGTTCTGTCCGGTGCTGGTTCTGATTGCTGCCGTGCTGGCTTCGGAACCCACGTCTGAAGATTTCGGCTGGGCTACCGGCTTCATGAAGGTTGCCTTTGCGCCGGCATCCTGCATTGCCTTGATAAGACCCAGACTTATGGAAGTTGCGCCGGCCTCGCTGTTGACCGGATAGAGCATTATTGTACGTGCCACGGGCATTTCCTCTTGTGAATAAGCGATATGGAACAGATACGGTGCTGTATTGACTTTAGGGTGCTTTCAGTAAAGTCAGAAGAATTTCCCTGTACGGTGCAAACAGGATGTCCTTCCTGCATATCAAATTGGTGCAGAGCTTTATGGAATAAGGCTTTTAAACTGCTCACCGTGAGTTTAGAACTTAGTTAGAGAGTATAGCCCATAACAGTGACGGCGGCAATTTTCTGATTATGAAAAATAAGAGCCGGTTTCACTTTTCCCTGCCTGCGGGGTTTCCCGGCAAAAATCCGGCCGGAAGCCTTTTTTTAGAGTAAGATATATGAAGACAGCGCAGGTGAAGCCATTGCAGCCTATGAAGGCAATGCTTTTCTTAACCTTCCGGCATCCGGACAGAGAACCGGACGCCGTTTTCACAGCACGGAGATATTTTTTGGCGGAAATTATGAGCCGCGGTCAGGAAATGGCAAGGATCTGGCCGCGGAATATCAAAACACTGAATGCCGTATACCGGGAGGGCTTTATTTCCTCCATGGTGGTGTATGCCGGGAGGTGGATGCCTCCCATGCTGTGCTTTTTTGCGGTGTGGTACTTCTGCTTCTGGCGGTTTTCCGGCGTTGAATTTCCGGCATATATCTGGCCTTCGGCGGTATTCATGCTGATGCTGGCGTTTCTGGCTCCGGTCTGGGGCATCTGGAAGCTGGGACAGAGATCTCTGAGAAGACTGACGCCGCAGGAAATATCCTGGTACGGCAGGATCTGCGGCACGACCGGAGATACCCCGGAAATGAACCCGGACATGCTGACGCTGGCCCGGGCGCTCCGAAAGGCTCTGGATCGGGAGGGAGCGGATCCCCGGGCTCTCACGGACGGAATCTGAGCCTCCGGCGCCGGCATCAGAAGGTGTTTTTGAAGTATTCCCTGATAATCCCCCGGAGATGCTCCATGACCTCTTTTTTCGGGGGCCTGATATTTTCCAGCCTGTAGGTCTCGTTAAAGAATTTCCACTTGTGCTTGCCGAGTTCGTGGTAGGCCAGAAGTTCAACACGTTCCACGGCATCGCCCAGGGATGCGATAAACTTTCCCAGCGCATGCGCGTTTTCATCGTCATCGGTATAGGTGGGGATAATCACCTGCCGGATCCACATTTTTTTGCCGTGTTCCCGGAGATACCGGGCAAAGGCAAAAACTCTTTCGTTGTCAAAGCCGGTGAGTTCCTTATGCTTCAGAGGATCCATGGCCTTGATGTCCAAAAGGAAGGTGTCCGTTTCATTGATGAGGTTCACCTGATCTCTGGTGTAATGAAAATATCCGTTGGTGTCCAGACAGGTGTTAAAACCGGCGGCATGCACCTCCCGGAACAGCTCGGCGATGAATTTTGCCTGCAGGGAGGCTTCCCCGCCGGTGCAGGTGACTCCGCCGCCGCTGGCATTGAAGAAGGGGGCATAGGTGATGATTTCCTTCATCAGCGATTCCACGGTATATACCGTGCCGCCTTCCATGTCCCAGGTATCTCTGTTGTGGCAGTAGATGCACTTGAAATTGCAGCCCTGGAAGAATATCAGATACCGGATGCCAGGACCGTCCACGGCGCCTCCGGTTTCTATGGAATGAACCCGCGCGGTCAGCTGACCGGCTTCTGAATTCTGAGCATCTTCCCTGGGCGGGGTCTTTATGTTGTTTTCAGTCATGAGGGATCTCTCCATGCCAGCGGGATATGCTCCGCGGCTCCTGTTTTCATTTTATCCAAAACCGGAACTTACGGGAATTTGAAAGCAAAAAAAGTTTCCGCTGCCGGGCCCTGAGGCCTTCTGCTTGCGGTTTGCAGAGCATGAGGGAAAATATTCCATGAGGCGGTTAACCGTGTTTGCAGGAGTAGCCTCATATTTTCAGGCGCGCATGATTACTAAAACCCGGTTCTTGGGGTAGAATCAGAGGAATTTTGCAGCGATATGACAGGTTGGATTATTTGGTTGTATGGACAATGTCAGAAACAGGGCCCGGGAGCTTATTCCCTACTTGAATACGCCCGCTTTCAAAGAAGTTTTTGCGGAAATTGTCAGCGAAGCCGGAGGAAATGCTGATTTTCTCCTGAAGATGGAACTAAGACGGCTTTGCGCCCCGTGCCTCAGAGTTATGGACTTCAGAAATGACGGCGATTGCGAGATCTTTACCTACAATGGCACCTCGCACTTTTTGCAGAAGGAGGATATAGAAGAGTTCCGCAGTCTGACTGCCTGCTACGGCGGCGTTTATACCAAGGGCGTTTATGAGGAGGTAATGCGCAGCCACAATGAGAGGAAGAAGATCCGCCGTCAGGAAAACGGACTTAGCCATGATCCCAACAGCCCCGCCAGATTTAACCTGGATGAGATTCGCTTTGCCAGCTATGCCCATCGCCGCGATGAAAGAATGTATTATTCCTCGGCCATTGTGGTAGCGTTTCCCGACGGGCGTCTTGTCAATGCAAAAACCTCCGACCTTTCCTGCAGCGGTATAAAGGTGCTCCTCCCCCATGACTATGAGTTTACCCGGCGGGAAAAAATCAGAATAACCTTCACCAAGCTCATAGAGCTTTATCCGGGGGCGGCCAGAATTCTCACCGGAGTGCCTTACGAAACTCTGGGGGTGGAAAAAAGGGATGTCCGCTGCTGGCTTAAAACCAGGTGTCTCTCCGACAACAAGGATCTGGAACGCTTTATTCTGGGCTTTCAGAATGCCAACAAGTACCGCTACCGCATAGACATTGACTACATGGCTTACATTCTCAATATTAAAGCCATTGAGTATCAGTACCTGCCCAAGATCATCGGCATTCCCCTGTTCTTTGCCGGACGTGAGGAACTTCGGCTGGCTTATGCTCTTAAAAGCGATCATAACCATGAGCAGCTGGATTACTGGCGGGATGAAAAAGCGGATGACAAAATGGGCACCCTGTTCACCCGGGAACGCATGACGAAGCTTCTGGCAAGGCCTGAGGGCCGGCAATACACCTATATCTATGCCTTTAAGCACACCATGGACGGTCATGTTTTTTTTCTCAGCGCCACTATGGATGAACTTCAGGAATCCGGTCTTACCGACACGTTTTTTGCAATCTCAAAAAACCGCGCTACATTCAGGGTGTTCCGTTTTGAAATCAGCCCTGTTAAGCTTGATGAGAAGATGCTCCGCGGGCTTGCCGGAGCCTGCAGCGATGAGAAGGAAGCGCAGACCCTTTACAGCAATCTTGCCGAACTTACCTATATCGGACTTCTTACCAGGATAAACACCCCCGGAGATGCCGATATTTACGGCAGCTTTACCAGCAGTCAGTCCGTGAACCGTCTGCAGATCTTTACCCATGATACCGACAGCATTCAGCCGGTAAAGCTGGAGTATCTGCAGTATATTACTCCCCGCAAGGAGCAGCGGTATCTCTACCGGACGGAGATTCTGGCCGCCGGGGACAGCTTTCCGGAAATCGCCGGCTGGACCAGGGATATTTCGAACCACGGCCTTCAGGTGGAGTTCGCAAGTCCGGTGAAATGCTTCAACGGCGATGTGGTCTATATTTCCATGCCTCAGTTCCAGAAGCTGAAAAAAACCGTATCCCTGATGCATGTGCCCTATGAGGTGGTATTTATAAATTCAGCTCATACAATCATGCATCTTCAGCTGCATGGGATGCATTCCGCCGTGGTGCTTTTCTTCGATGAACTCATAAATGCCAATCAGCATGTGCTGGAACCGGCAAAGAATCTTTCCCAGATGAGCGAAACCTCCAAGGCTCTCCGCTCGATTACCGTTTCCCATCTGTTTTCCACTCCTATCATATTCATGCGATCCAAGGCATCGCGCCTGGGGTATGTCTGCGACAGCGCCAACAGTTCCCGGGCGCGCCGTCTTTTCCATATCCAGGAGACGGAGCCGAAGCAGGCCAATGTTTATCCCCTGTTTTCAAATCAGGTGCTGCGGGGACACATTCTCAGCGATATTGAAAAGATCAAGGCCCATGAGATCCAGAAGCAGTATACGATATACGTGCGCCGGGAGGTCTGGGAAGACAAAATCACCTACGTGCCTCAGGTGGAGGATTCCTTTATGTCTCCTGATGATCAGCGTTCTTTCATTGAAAGAGGGCTGGCGCAGGGGTATTTCGGAGCATATGCGGTATATGTAACGGCCAACGGGAGACCTGATGTATCTGAAATTAAGCAGGAACTGGACTATATCCGGCGTTATGCTCCTCACAAGTTCAAGGCTTTGGACAGCAGTATCTGGAACATTATGGGGATAGGCGACGTTATTGATATTACCGAATCGGTCATGGTCAAGCTGGGTATTCCGGTGGTTTTGGGTGATATTCCTGAAATCCCGGATGAGGGCATCAGTCTGGCCCGGCTGAATGCGTAAAGCGGAGATCCCGGGGATCTCAGGTGTTCCGGGAAAGTCTTAAGAAAAGAAAAGCCGGAGACTCAGAAGAGTTCCGGCAGGATGGCCTTGATGCTTATCAGCGCCTAACGGTTTATTTTATCCTGTCAATGAGTTCGGCCCCTTTCAGCAGGCAGGCAGCTGCATCCAGTCCGAAGTTATTGATGGTGGCAGGAGCCTTTTCCCGTACAATGGGTTTGGCATGAATGGCAAAGCCGATGCCGGCGGCGTTGATCATGGGGAGATCGTTGGCGCCGTCTCCGATGGCAATGGATTGCGCCTGCGGGATGTTATACCGGGTCAGAAGTTCGTTCAGGGTTTCCACCTTAACGCTGGAATCCACAATGTCTCCCTCCAGTTCTCCGGTAAGATGTCCGTCTACAATCCTGAAGGTGTTAGCCCGCACCAGGGTCAGGCCGAATTCTTCCTTCAGTCTGTTTACAAACGTCATGAAGCCGCCGGAGGCAATGGCGGTTTTCCAGCCGTGGAACTGCAAAAGATGAATCAGTTCCGGGAATCCCGGCATAATAGGAAGCCGATCCCGGAGATCCCAGAGGATTTGAGCCGGCGCGCCCTTCAGGAGTCCCACTCTTTTTCTGAGGCTCTGCTTGAAGTCCAGAAGGCCGTGCATCGCCTGGCTGGTGATTTCTGAAATTTGCTCGCCCACGCCCCATGCTTTGGCAATTTCATCAATGCATTCGCACTGGATGCAGGTGGAGTCCATATCCAGCAGGATCACGCCCGGAGCTGTAAGCTTAGGAAAGTCCCTGACATGAACAGCGTCCCTTTTTCCGGAAAGCTTTTTAAGTTCCTGATTAAGCTCCGGGCTGAATTTGTCGGTGCGGGCCATGCAGACCTGATGCCCGAAAAGTTCGCAGGGCGCCTGAAATGCCGCGGTAACTCCGAACCCGGCGGCGATGCCGGCCACATCAAGAAGATCCTGCGTAAGAATGGCGTCGCTGACTATTCCGATATAGCCTTCGGAAAAATCTGCCGGGGAGACCTTAAGGAGATCCTGATCTTTTATGACAAAAAGTTCATTTTCCGGGAGACCTGCGTTAATAAGCGGGGCTCCGGGATTGTTAATAAAGGACATGGCTTTACCTGACAACTGTGACAAAAACTCCGCTGATTATACCCCATCAGGACGGTAAAAGGAAAAACCCCGGTATTCACCGGATATGAATTCCGGGAGCAGTCTAAGAGCATTCCGGAAGATGATAGCCGCAGTATCCGCAAAGTTCCGGCCCTGAAGCTCGCTGATTCTTCTGACAATCAGGGGAATGATCTCCGGATGGGCGGCTTTTTTGCAGCCGTTATCGTAATAGAACATAAAGGGGGCGTCCGTTTCGGTTACGAGATTTTCCGGAGCCAGGGCGGATACGGCGGATTTCAGTTTCCGGGCCTCCGGATTCAGAATAAGCGGGCCGATCCCCAGAAGGAAGCCGGCTCTGAGGTATTCCAGGGCCAGATCAAGGCTTCCGGTAAAACCGTGCATAATGCCCCGAAGACCGGGGAATTCCCGGAGAATGCGGAGAGCCGCGCCATGCCGGCCTACCACGTGGAGAGACACCGGAATCCCGTAATCCCGGGCAGCGGCCAGCTGAATCCGAAAGCACCTTTCCTGAAAATCAGCTGAAAATTTGTCTTCATGCCTCTTGTCAAGACCAATCTCCCCGATCATAAAGGGGCGGAGAACGGCAGCCCTGCTTCTGAAATCCTGTTCGTTAAAGCCCGTGAGATAACCGGGATGAACTCCTGTCATCTGAAAAATCCGCCATGAGACCGGTAAAGCATTATCCTGAAGCTTTTCTGACAGACTGGCTGACTGATTAGCGTTCCGGGAATCGACCGCGCCGGTCACTCCGGGAATAAACAGGAGGCGCGCCGGAGGCTCCGGGGTTTTTGACAGGGAATGAGATGGGGTAAGATATGAAGAAACTGAGAGAGTTCCGGATGATAAACAGGAAAGAGTCTCCTCAGGCATGAGATCCAGATGGCAGTGGGTATCCGCCAGCGGACAATGCATATCGTTCATGAGGAGACTCCCGTGTTAATTCCCTGATCTCTTGCAGGAGAGGCAGCGAGAAATCAATGCTCCCGGGTTTTGCTGAACCGTATGTCAGGATAGCGCTCCATGGTGAGATTAAGATTCACCATATTCGGGGCAATGTAGGTCAGGTTGTCCGCCCCGTCCAAAGCGATGTTCTGGGGCACGTGGTTTTTGATCTCGGCAATGGCCTTGGGATTATCGCTTTCGATCCAGCGGGCCGTGCTTACGGTAACAGGCTCATAGATGGCTTCCACGTTGTATTCGTTTTTCAGGCGGGAGACCACGACGTCAAACTGCAGGGTGCCCACGGCTCCCACAATGAGATCGTTGTTGATAATGGGGCGGAATACCTGTACCGCTCCTTCCTCCGAGAGCTGAATCAGTCCCTTGAGCAGAGCCTTCTGTTTCAGGGGATCCCGAAGCCGGATCCTTTTAAAAAGCTCCGGAGCAAAGTTTGGAATTCCCGTAAAGCGCAGATCCTCACCCTGGGTGAAGGTGTCGCCGATCTGGATGGTGCCGTGGTTATGCAGTCCGATAATGTCCCCGGCATAGGCGATTTCCGCCTGTTCCCGATCTCCGGCCATAAAGGTAACCGCATCGGAAATGTTAACATCCTTGGCAATGCGCACGTGATGAAGCTTCATGCCCTTTTGATACTGCCCGGAAACCAGTCTCAGGAAGGCGATGCGATCCCGGTGCTTGGGATCCATATTTGCCTGAATCTTGAAGACAAATCCGGTGAGCTTGTCCTCGGCGGGGGCGACATCCCGGCTTTCGGCATGACGGGATCCGGGAGCGGGAGCCCATTCTGTGAGGCCGTCCAGCATATGATCCACCCCGAAATTGCCCAGAGCCGTGCCGAAGAATACCGGAGTAAGATCAGCCTTCAGGAAATCCTCCAGACTGAATTCATTGGAAGCTGCCTTGACGATTTCGATTTCCTCCCGGAGTTCCTGGGTTAAGTCGCCGCCGATGGCGCCTTCGAGATCCGGATTGTCAAGGCCCTTTATGACCCGCTTTTCCTGAATTTCAGAGCCGTGTCCGGATTCGTAGAGGTAGATTTCGTCCCGGTAAAGATGGTAGATGCCCTTAAAGCGCTTGCCGCAGCCAATGGGCCAGGTAATGGGAGCGCACATAATGGCCAGTTCCTTTTCCACCTCGTCCATAAGTTCCAGAGGATCGCGGGTTTCCCGATCCAGCTTGTTCATGAAGGTGAGAATAGGGGTGTCCCGAAGCCGGGTTACCTCCATGAGCTTGCGGGTTCTGTCCTCCACGCCCTTGGCCGCGTCAATAACCATGAGGCAGGAATCCACCGCCGTCAGCACTCTGTAGGTGTCTTCGGAAAAGTCTTCATGGCCCGGAGTGTCCAGGAGGTTAACCAGACAGCCGTTGTAGGGAAACTGCATCACGGAGGTGGTAACTGAAATGCCGCGCTCCTTTTCCATTTCCATCCAGTCTGACTTGGCAAAGCTGCCGCTGCCGCCGCGGCCCTTGACGGTGCCGGCCTTCTGAATGGCCCGGCCGTAAAGCAGCAGCTTTTCGGTAATGGTGGTTTTACCGGCGTCCGGGTGAGAAATAATCGCAAAGGTGCGCCGCCGGTTGATTTCGTCCAGAAATTCCTGAGAAGCCATGGAGTTAAGATCCTTGATTGTCCTTATCTTAATTATAAAAAAAGGTCTGAAGCCGGAGCCTCAGACCGCAGTAACATAAAAAATATCAGCAGATTTCCAGCGCCGGCAGGCTCTTTACCAGATCGTCAATGGCCTTGATCTGGGTCAGGAACGGCTTCAGGAGCGCCAGAGGGAGGGCGCTGGGGCCGTCGCACTTGGCGGCATCGGGGTTGGGATGAGCCTCCAGGAAGAGCCCGGCAATGCCTACGGCCATGCCGGCTCGGGCCAGTTCGGCTTCCTGCTTTCTTCTGCCGCCGGAGGCTGCCGCATTGGGATCCCGGCACTGCAGAGAGTGGGTGACATCAAAAATTACCGGAGCGCCGCCTGAGGCCTCCTTCATGACGCCAAAGCCCAGCATATCCACTACCAGATTGTCATAGCCGAAGGAGGAACCGCGTTCGCAGAGCATTACCTGATCATTGCCGCATTCGGCGAACTTTTCCACGATATTGCCTACCTGGGCCGGGCTCAGGAATTGCGGCTTTTTAACATTTACGGGCTTTCCGCTGGAGGCAATGGCTTTAACCAGATTGGTCTGCCGGGCCAGAAACGCCGGGAGCTGCAGCACGTCGGCTACCTCTGCCACAGGAACCACCTGCTCCTCCTCATGGACATCGGTAATGATTTTTACGCCGAATTCCTTTTTCAGCTTTTCAAAAATCCTGATGCCCTTTTCCAGTCCGGGGCCCCGGAAGGAATGAATGGAGGATCTGTTGGCCTTGTCCCAGCTGGCCTTGAAGACATAAGGGATATGAAGTTCCTCGGTAACCCTGACATAATGCTCGGCGGCGGTGAGAGCCAGATCCTCGGATTCCAGTACGTTGATGCCCCCGAAAAGAACAAAGGGCTTATCGTTGGCAACCTCAATGTCCCCGATTTTTACGATTCTGGCGGCGGTGCTCATGCTTGTTCCTCCTTTATCAAAGCGCCCACGGTCACTCTTTCATTGTTTCCCAGATCCCGGATGGTATCCACGGAACTGAAGCAGGCATCCCGGAACAAATTTCGCACATCCGGCCCCTGCTGAAAACCGTGCTCAATAATGATCCAGCTGTCAGGACGCATATAGCTGGCGGCCTGATGCACGATATTGAGGATGTCGATAAGTCCTCCCATGGGCGCCGCGAGAGCGGTTTTCGGTTCAAAGCGCAGGTCTCCCTGAGTGAGATGGACGTCGTCCTGGGCTATGTAGGGGGGATTTGACACTATAATATCATACTGGTGGCCGGGCTTGATGTTCTTGAACCAGTCGCTGTTCCAGAAGTGCACCGGCAGGCCCAGAGCGTCTGAATTTTCCTGCGCTACCAGGAGAGCCGCATCAGAATAGTCAATGGCATCCACTTCGGCGTCCGGGAGTTCTTTTTTGAGAGCCAGGGCAATAGCTCCGCTGCCGGTGCCCATGTCCAGAATCCGGAGGGTGCGGCCGGGATTT
>JAEEGL014386012.1_pt1 | contig 10627 bp, 8 predicted proteins | sample 9134231 | NCBI WGS metagenome assembly JAEEGL01 (sample SAMN16246548, study PRJNA631951) | gut metagenome | biome: gut microbiome; feature: rumen; material: fiber-attached | host: Bos | place: Iran: Karaj | collected 2018-10 | reverse complement strand
CGCTCCCGTCCTCTCGCCCGACGGAGCCTACGCTGCGAGCGGCGATCTCGATCACCAGCTCTGGGTGAGCCCCATTCAGGACGCCAGCAAAAAGGCGTTCGTGCTCGCCCAGGGTGAAAACAGCGGACTTCACCCCGAATGGCAGGCCGACAGCAAAGCGGTCGCCTACAGAGCCCCCCATCAAAGCGCATGGGCAGTTCCCTATTTTGCCAAGAATTTAGAGGGGTTAGAGCAAGTTCCCAAGGCGAAGAGCCAGGCAAAGGTTTTTGTGAAAGACGAACAGTTTTTCATCAAGCAGCAGGGCCAGAAGCGCGCGCTGCATCAAAAAGACGAGCGCCTGATCACCGCTATCCCCTCACCCTGCGGGCACAAGACCGTGCTTTGGGCCCTCGACGGCACGCTCACCCTCGTAGACAACGCCACAGGCGAACGCCAAATCGTGGGCAAGGGCAGCTCACCCAGTTTCTCACCCTCGGGCCGCTGGATGATGTACGAGCGCACCGAAGATGACGGCGAGCAGATCACCGACAGCCAGATTTTCCTGGTGAAACTCGACTCCAAAGGCGCGCAGCCCGCCATTTTTGCATTGCAATTTTCAAAGGAAGGGTTAAACCCCCGCTTTCCCAATCTGAACGACGAGGGCGTCCTGCTGTTTACCACTGAGCAAGGCCTCTGGCGCGCCCAACTCGATTTGCAAAATCTCTCGAACCCGTGATCACCCCCACTCCCCTCGCGCAGCTTTCCCCCATCCCACAGACGCATTCACATCTCACCGCCGTGGCCATGAGCGGAGGGGTCGATTCTTCAGCTGCAGCTGCCCTTTTAATGTCGGATCGCCGGGAGATCTTTGGTCTCACGATGGTGGCGTGCGATGCCCATCTGCCCGCCGCAGAAGCCGCAGCCGAAGTTTGCAGGGATCTCGGGATTTTGCACGTCGTGGTCGATTTGAAAGCGGAGTTCTTCGAGCAGGTGATCCAGCCTTTTGCCGCAGATTACCTGGCAGGCCTGACGCCATCGCCCTGCGTGCATTGCAATCCCCAAATCAAGTTCGGACTTCTGCTTCAGGCCGCGCGGCGATTGGGGGCAGAGACGCTGGCTACGGGTCATTACGCGCAGCTGACCGACGCAGAGGGGCATCGCGGGCTTTATGAAGGGGCCGATCTCAGGAAGGATCAGTCTTACTTTTTGTTTGCGGTGCCGCCGGAGACGCTTTCAGCGGTGGAATTCCCCTTGGGCGGCATGACGAAACCCGAGGTGCGCGTCTATGCAGAGGATCGCGCGCTGCCTGTAGCCCATACCCCCGACAGTGAAGACATCTGCTTTGTGCCGGACGGCGATTACGTCGCATTGGTGGAGCAGATTTCGGGGCAGCCATCCGTAAGCGGGCCGGTCTGCGATCTTTCGGGACGCCTGCTCGGGCAGCATCGGGGACAGCATCGGTACACCATCGGACAGCGCAAAGGCCTGGGCATCGCCTCGTCCGAGCGCTTGTATGTGGTGGGAAAGCAAGGGAATCGCGTCATTTTGGGTCCGGAGTCCGCCGTATACCGGAGTCATCTGCGGGCGACGCGTTGCGTGTGGCAGTTACCCCAAAGTGAGCCCTTCAGAGCGAGGGTCCGCATCCGTTCGACCGATCGCGGCACGATGGCCACCGTTACCCCAGGCCCCGGAGACGCTGCAGAAGTCGCATTTGAAGCCCACGCGCACGCCGTAGCCCCCGGGCAAGCCGCCGTTTTTTACATCGGTCACCGCGTGATCGGCGGCGGAATCATCGAAGCGTACGACTTTGAGGCCTGAAGACCCCTATCTGTCCAAAAGAGAATCGTTTTGAACGCGATATATGCCCCAAACATGGAACCGCCGGAGTTTCAGTCGGCGATCGAAGCGCTCGCAGGCAAGCTTGGATACCCTCGCGGGCAGAGCGGACAGCTGGATCACGCCCTGACGCACCGTACCTTTTACAACGAGCAGCCCAAAAGCGAGCAGCAAGGCCTCGAATACAACGAGCGACTGGAGTTTTTGGGCGATGCGGTGCTCGATCTGGTGATCGCAGACGCGTTGATGAAAGCGCATCCCCATGCAAACGAAGGGAGCCTGAGCCGATTGCGCTCGACGCTGGTAAAAGAAGCGAGCTTAGCGGCGCTGGCCCGAAAGCTGCATCTCGGCGCGCTGTTGCTGATGGGGCATGGCGAGATTCAGACGGGTGGCCGCGGGAAGGATACGCTGCTCGCCGACGCATTTGAGGCTGTGATCGGCGCGCTCTTTTTGGATTGCGGCTTTCATGTGGCTCAAAAGACGGTGCTATCGCTGTTTCGCGAAGCGTTGCGGGCGGTGCAGAACGACGAAGAGAAGCGCGACCCCAAGACGGCGCTTCAGGAGCTCACGCAAGGTTGCAGGTTAGGCACACCGAGCTATGCGATCGTGGAATGCGAGGGACCTGAGCACGCGCAGCGGTTTACGGTGGAGGTGAAACTGGGAGATGAAGTGCTGGCGGTGGGTCACGGCGACTGTAAAAAATCCGCGAGCCTGCAGGCGGCCCAAATCGCCCTTCAAAAACTCGAAGCGAGGCGCAATCCGGAGCATCCGGAGCCCAGGAAAGCCCATAAAACCCGGCGTTTGCACCCTGAAGAAGCGCATCAGACCCCGGATCATCCGAAGGATTGAGGGTACAAAAAAAGCGCGAAGCCTCACCATCGAAGCCCCGCGCCTTTGAGATCGCAGGTCAGGCCCGGTGAGGCTCAGTTGTCGAGTTGCCTTGCGCTGCGGACGCGGGCGAGTTCCTGCTGATAGCGGATTTCCCAGTCCTGGGTCCCTTCCTGCAGGTTCTTGATGCGCTTTCGCACTTCCTGATCGAGGCCGTCACCCGAAGACATATGGTGTTTTAAGATGGGCGCCAGCACCGCGCGAAGCTCGTGATCCTCGCCGTAGACCTCTTCCACATGCTGGGTATGCAGCAAAGTCTCGATCAACTGCGTGCAGAGGTAGCCTACAGCGTCTTCATAGAGGCCAAAATGGCGCTTTTCGGCCAGATCACGCTTGATCTTCTGGTAGGCGCCGTATTCCAGACCGCGTTTGGTCGCCTCGTCTTTGGCTTCATCGGTCAGGGCTTTGTCGACCCGCAGGTATTCTTTCATGACCGACTCAAAGTCGAGCACCACTTCGGGTAAATCTTCGGGATCGATCTCGATCAGTTCCGCCTTTTGAAGGGCATCGAGGGCATCCTCGGTGATGGATGAGATCTTGTTAGAGTAAAGCCGCATGTTGAAACACTCCGCTGAGGGGTCAAAACTTCGCGTTTGATTTATCACGCTTCGTGTTGAAACGGTAGAGCGTCGATTCACAAACTTTTGTTGGAATAAGTCACCCCCGGGAAACGTTGACAGCGGGCGATGCGTGCACAGATTGCACCGTTCATATCCGGATGAATCAGGGAGAACCCAGATGGAAAACGATGTTCGAGTGATCAATGACCTCGTTCGCAGCGAGAGCAGCTTCGTAGACGATATCTTTGGCGAGATGGACAAGGTGATCGTAGGCCAGAGACAGATGGTGGAAAGGGTTTTGCTCGGGCTGTTATCGGGCGGACATGTGCTGCTCGAAGGTGTACCGGGGCTGGCAAAGACGTTAACAGTCAATGCTCTGGCCTCGACCATGAGTGCGACCTTTAAACGCATCCAGTTTACACCCGATCTCCTGCCTTCGGATCTCATCGGTACGCTCATTTATAACCAGCACGACGGCACGTTCACCCCCCGTAAAGGCCCTATTTTTGCCAATATCGTGCTCGCAGATGAGATCAACCGTGCCCCGGCGAAGGTTCAGAGCGCGCTGCTGGAGGCGATGCAGGAGAAGCAGGTGACCATCGGCGAGACGACACACCGCCTGGAAGAGCCTTTTATCGTGATGGCCACCCAGAACCCCATCGATCAGGAGGGTACTTATCCCCTTCCCGAGGCGCAGGTAGACCGTTTCATGCTGCTGGCGAAGGTTTCGTATCCGTCGCGAGATGAAGAACGCGAGATCATGGCGCGTCAGCTCAATCCGGTAACCCCTCAGATCAGGCCGGTCATCACTCCCGAGCGCATCGCACAGGCGCGTTCAACCATCAACGAGATCTACATCGACGACAAGGTCAAGGAATACATCCTCGATATCATCGAAGCGACGCGCAACCCAGGGCAGGTCAAGGGCTTGGAAGGCTATGATCGCTTCATTCAATACGGTGCAAGCCCCCGTGCGAGCATCTGGCTCGCCAAGGCAGCCCGGGCACACGCCTTTATGCGCCGTCGCGGCTACGTGATTCCCGAAGACATCAAAGCATTGGCCCCCGACATCCTGCGCCATCGCGTGATCACCACATATGAGGCCGAGGCCGAAGAAATCTCGAGCGACAAGATCGTCGCCCGCATCCTCGAAGTTGTAGAAGTGCCGTGATCTTATGGGTGTATTCTTGCTTATGGGCGCTGCGGTAGCGGCGGCTCTCATCCTTTCTGCCCTTTTGCTGGTCATCCGACGTCCGGAAACCCGAACGGATCAGGTCGTCCCGCTCTCGAAAGATCTGCTCGCCGAGATTCGGCGCATCGAGATCGTGACGCGACGTCTGGTCAACCAGCAGATGGCGGGTCAGTACCACTCGGTCTTTAAAGGACAGGGCATGTCGTTCGATGAAGTGCGGCCCTATAGTCCGGGTGACGACCCGAGGACGATCGACTGGAACGTGACAGCCCGAACCGGCGAACCGCACGTGAAAACCTTCACCGAGGAACGCGAATTAACGGTCTTGATCGCGGTCGATATGTCGGGATCCATGGCGTTTGGCACCGCACATGACGAAAAACGCGTGCTCGCGGCGCGGTTAGCCGCAATGATCGCCTTCTCGGCCATCAAGAACGGCGATCGCATCGGTTTAATCGCCTTTACGAACCAGGTGGAGTGCTATGTACCGCCTAAAAAGGGGCGCAAGCACGTGTTGCGCATCATCGACGAGATCTTGCGCTTCGATCCCGTGGGACAGGGCACGAATTTAAAGGGTGCATTGGAGTTCATCGGCCGGGTCGCCCGCCGCAAAGCGATCGTTTTCATGATCTCGGACTTTCTGGACGAGGGATATGAGCGCGCATTGCACGTTACGGCCCAGAGGCATGATCTGGTGCCCATGCGGATCGTGGATCCCGCCGAAGAGGAACTCCCGAACATGGGTCTTTGCATGACAGAAGACGCCGAGACAGGGCGGATCTGTGCCATCGACAGCGCTTCCTCCCGCATCAGGAACCGCTATCAGCAGGCGCAAATGGAGCGTGCCCGGAAGCGGGATGCCGACTTAAAGCGCCTGGGTGTGAGTCCCATCACCGTCTCCACCGATGCCGAGGATTACGCCGCACCTTTGGTCAACTACTTCAGGATTCGCGCGAGGCGTTCATGAACATTGCACGCTGGGCCTGGCCCCTTTTGACGCTCTGTCCTCATCTTTGTGCTGCAGAAACAACGCCTGAACTGCCCGAGCTGCCGCCGTTGACGGTGCCTGAAAAAGCGCAGTCGGGCGAACAAAATGGGCCTCAGGTCACCTTTGAATGCCTGCCTCAGCAGCTGAAGATGGGTGATCGGTTACGCTGCGAGCTCAAAATCGAGCATCAGGACGATACCTCGGTCTCGGTCAACCTGCCTCCGAACGCTGAACTCGAGATTGCGGGCGAGTTAAAGCCGCAGCCATTGCCTGGAAACCGGTTGCTCACCACGCGAAGCTTTACGGTCTTCAATCCCTCGATGCGCGATCTGAGGCTGAAGGGCGTAAGCGTGAGCTGGCAGAGGACGGACGGACAGACGGGGCAGATCGATCTCCCTGAAAAGCGGATTCCTGTCCTCTCGATCCTGGAAGGCATCGAAAATCCCGAGGTCAAGAGCTTTGAGAATCCCCTGGGGCATCAGTCCAAAGGGGGTTCCGATGCCGAAGAAAAGGCGAAATCAGCGGATGAATTCTTCGATCGGCATGGACCCTTGTCGCTGCAATTGACCAACTGGACGTTGATCATCGCGCTGTTCGTGCTGTTTGGGCTCGCGCTGGGGGCTGGGATCGGGTTCCTCATCTGGCGTTATGTGGCGGCGCACCGAAAGCCCGAGGCGCCTTACGTCGATCCACGCCCTGCACATGTGATCGCTTTTGAACGCTTAGAGCGGCTTGCGGCCAAGGATCTGCCTGGGGATGGCAAGGTTAAGGAGTATTATTCGCAGCTTTCCGAGATCATCCGCGATTATTTGCAGCGTCGATTCAAGGTTTCGGCCATGGAGATGACGTCGGAGGAGATTCGGCATTCTGTTCGGTCGTTGCTGCAGAGCGCCGAGGCCCGTTTAGGGCTCGATGACTTCTTAAACGAGGCGGAGCTCGTCAAGTTTGCGGATTTTGCGCCCACCACTTCGGCCATCGACACGATCATGCGCCTTGCGCGCGGGTTGGTTGAGCTCACGAAGCTGAAGGAAGCCGAAGAATCCGCCGTTCCGGAAAATGCCGACGGTCAGCCATCGGGTGAAGAGCCGAATGGCGAGAAATCGAAGCCGGCACCGATGGTTTACATCAGGACGAGCGCGCCTGCGCAGAGCGAGAGACCCGAAGTTTCAAAAGCTCCCGAGTCTGAACCCGTAAAACCATCCGCTGAATTTTTGAAAAACGATCGTGAACCGGAAAATTAATCGGATAGATCCGAGGTCAAACTTCAGTCTGATCCCGATCCAGCCGATGATCAGAACCCAGACGACGAGATCAACGTGCATTCATCCGATTTTCAGGCAGAGATCGAAGCAGACGTTCAAAATTCAGCCGATAATCAGGGCGCAAACGGAGAGTTTAACCCCCATTCAACCGATGAATTTGGGCAAGAAGCTCTCGGTGGACCTCATTTGACGGATGAATACGCCGCAGTAGAGGATCCGATCGGGCATTCCACCGATGAATTCACATCTCCTGAAGCGATAAAGAAGATTTCAGAGAATGTGACGGGCTCTTACCCCATCGAGAAGAGTCAGCCAGAGGGCGATCAGGGGTCTGAAAAAGCCAGGATCGCGCATACCGACTCCTTCAATCCACCAGAGGCGGAGCCTGAACCCGGGCTTTACGGCTCGATCGAACGTTCCACACAGGCATTGCGCGAGATCCGTTCAGAGGAGCCGAAATCTTTGCAGCAGAGAACCGCAGAAGACGCGAAGATGGGTCGTATGGCCACGCCGATCGCCAACCTGATGTCGTCTTTACTCCCGGCGGATCGCAATCAGACACCGGTGCAGGGCTCACCGCTGAAGCTTAATCTGGGCCGTACCCCATTGCCTACCCCATTGCCCAGGGTTCCCACAGGGGGAAAATCGCTCAATCGACCGCTCAAACCGGTATTGACTGCGCCGATCGAGCATCCAACAGACGATGAGGTGAAGCCGTGATTTGGCTTGAAGGGTCTGTCTGGCTCAAAGCGGCCTTTTTTGCGGTCGCCCTAATGGTTCTCATATTCGGTGTTTTGGCCTTTGAGCGCCGGAACCGATGCGCGGGCTACCGGTTTCCTGCGGAACAGCGGCTGAAGGATCTGCCCAAAGGGTGGCGTGCAAAGCTTTTGCATCTGCCTCTGATCGTTCGGGGACTGGCTCTTTTGCTGATGCTTTTTGCGGCAACCCGTCCTCAATGGGCTCAGGAGGAGACCGCTGAGGTTGAGGGTATCGATATCGTGGTCGCGCTGGACCTTTCGGGTTCGATGAGAGCCACAGACATCAGCGATGAAGACCTTGTCGCCCTGCTCAATCGTGGCGAGAGCCCCAAGAGCCGGTTTGAAAGCGCGATCGATACCTTAAGAACGTTCATTCAAAGCCGTCGCTATGACCGTGTAGGGTTGGTGGTCTTCGGTAAAAACGCCTTTCTTCAGTTCCCCCTAACCCTGGATTACGGCGTAATGCTCCGCATCCTGGACCAGATGGAGCTTGGAGACATTGACGGGTCGGCCACCGCCATCGGAAACGCCTTAACAATGGCTGAAAACCGGTTGGCTGAGAGCGACGCCAAGACGAAATTGATCATCCTGGTCACCGACGGCGAAGACAACGGCTCAAACGTCTCTCCCGTAGAGGTCGCGCAATATTCCGCCAAGGAAAATATCCCTATCTTCCCCATTCTGGTGGGCAGCGAGGATCAATCACGCGAACCTACAGGGATGAAGGACGCCTTCACGGGTCAACCCATCTATCAGAAGGTGATCAACCCCGTGAACCCCGCCTTGTTAGAGCAGATTGCCGAGATCACCAACGGGAAGTTCTATCGGGCAAGCGATGAACAGAGCCTTCAGAAGGACTTCCACGATATTTTAGACCAATACGAAAAGTCGCGTCTGGTCGACTATGCCTCAGCCGACCGCACGGAGCTCTATCCCTATTTTCTGCTACCTGCGCTGGCCCTCCTGCTGCTTGAACTGCTGCTGAGCCAAGTGGTGTTAAGGAGATTCCCCTGATGCGTTGGGAATATGAAACCTTTAAATGGATCGCTTTTGGCGCCTGCATTTTTGCCTTGTTCCTGTTCGCCATCGGGCATGCGCTGCGTCGGCGGACGCTCAAAAAGGCTGGATCGAGCCGTCTGACGGGTTTGCTGCTGTCGTTTTCGCTCGAACGCAGGCTGTTTAAGCAGTTGCTCTTCTTTTTCGCCCTCGTTTTAGCGGTGCTTGCAGCGTTGCGTCCGCAATATGGACGTTCGCCCGCCCCCTTGCGGCAGAGTGACATCGACATTGCAATCGCTTTCGACATCAGTAAATCGATGAATGCGCGCGATGTATTGCCTTCCCGTCTGCAGGCCGCCCGTCACGAGCTCTCGGTGTTGATCGATTCACTGCATGGTCACCGCATCGCGCTCTGCCCCTTCGCCGGTATCGCGTTTCCCCAGAGCCCTCTGACCGCCGATAAAAGTGCGATCCGCCTCTATTTAAACAGTCTGGATCCCAAGCAGATGCCTGTCGGGGGTACGAATCTGGCTGCCGCTATCCGCGAAGGCACCAAACTGCTGACGGGCAAGGGTGACAAGGGCGATCGCAAGAGCCGAAGTCAGGTGATCCTGCTGATGACCGACGGCGAAGACGTCTCGAAAGACGCTGGTGCCGCCGCCCGTGAAGCCGCCAAAGCTGCGGGCGAGGCCGGAATTCAGATTTACGCCATCGCCGTAGGCACGAGACTCGGCGAACCGATCCCTCTGCTCAACAAAGATGGTTCGCACGCCGGCTATCAGGTGGACAGCGAAGATAAGCCGATCTACAGCAAGCTGAACCGCCCCCTTTTGGAAGAGCTCGTAAGCCTCGCCACGCCGGGGATCAGCGCTTCCGATCACGTGTTTGAGCTCACCGCAGATCACAGCGTGGCCGGCGAGCTCGTAGCAGCCTTTGAACATCTGCAAAAGAACACCCTGGAGCAGAGCCTGCACCACCGTCACGGCGAAAAATTCCAGTTCTTCCTGCTGCCCGCCATCGCTTTACTGGCTTTGGAATGGCCGCTTTCGGACCGCCGACGCCGAAAGAAGCAAAAGCAAGCCCTCGAAAGCGAAAACGAAACATCCGATGAGGCAAAGGAAGGAGGTGCCCAATGAGCCAGAAACGTCTTTTACTGCTCTCTTTGGCCCTCATGGGCTTCGGTCCCCCCAAATGTCAGGATCAAACCCTTGAAGAAGCCCGCCAGGAACTCCGGCAGAACGCCGCAAAAGATGCCCTCGAACATCTGGAAACCCACGACGTCGACGAGAGCGAGGTTCACCTGGCGCGGGCCATCGCACATCTGGATCTGAAAGAGCCTAAGGAAGCGGAGCAAAGCCTCGATCAGGCGGTTCGCGTGCTGGCGGGCCGAAAGGCGCAACATCAGGATCGCGACAATGATCTGGAACTGAAGAAGCGGATAGCCTTCGTTCAGGGGCTCGTCGCGGTTCAGAACGAGGACTGGACGGGGGCGCAAACCCATTTTGGGCAGGTCCTCCGCATCGATCCCACCGATGAAGACGCCCGCTACAACATGGAGATCGCGTGGCATCGTCAAAACCCCATCTGTAAGCTGCGGGACGACGATCACGAACCCGACAACACCCAAAAGGATGCCGGTCCCTACGATCCCGAAAAGGCCCAAAACCGCCTGCTCTGCCCTCAGGACGAAGACTGGTACCAGATCGAATTGCCTGAAGGCGCCCTGGTCACCGTCGCGGTGGAAGGAAAACTGAAACCTCAGGAGGAAGATGAGACGCGGCAAGTCTTTGTTCGCCTCTACAGCCCGGATGATCTGCCCGGGAAACCCACATCCTCCGCCGAACTCATCGATGGGAAAGCGAACCTGGGCGTCTACGGCGCAAATCCAGGGGGTACCTGGACGCTTCAAATCGCAGGTCCGGGCCGCGCCGAGGTTCAGTACAGCCTGCAAACCCTCGTGGTACCCCCCTGCCCCCAGGATGATGCCCTGGAGGAAAACGATACACCCGAATCGGCAAGGGTTTTAAACGAGCAGGAACTGAAGCAGCAGGTATTGAAAGCCTGTCCCGACGACGAGGATTGGTACAGTTTTACGGTGCCCGAGAAAGAAAGCCGCAACCTAACGGTCAGCTTTGATGCAAACTGGGGTAACCTCTCGATGATCCTCG
>JAEEGL013935942.1_pt1 | contig 10627 bp, 6 predicted proteins | sample 9134231 | NCBI WGS metagenome assembly JAEEGL01 (sample SAMN16246548, study PRJNA631951) | gut metagenome | biome: gut microbiome; feature: rumen; material: fiber-attached | host: Bos | place: Iran: Karaj | collected 2018-10 | reverse complement strand
GTGGGAGAACGGTGTCACCAATCTGGTTCAGCATGCCGACGTGAAGAGGTTCGTCAATGTCACTTCCAACTCCTCGATGGAGAGCACGCAGATCGCCTCGTTCGACCAACGGCTTTTCGAGCCGCTGCAATCCGCCCTCCACGACAGCGCGAAGCACAAGGTGGTTTTCGTTCACCTTCTAGGCTGCCACACCCAGTACGACAAACGCTACCCCGGCGAATTCGCCCTGTTCAGGGAGAGAGGCGACAAGCGCACGAGGACCACGAACGCCTACGACAACGCGGTCTATTACAACGACTTCGTGGTGGATTCCCTTTTCTCGATGCTGAGTCGCTACAGTTCGTCGCACCGGAAAGTGCGGGTTTCGGCCATCTACTTCTCCGACCACGGCGAAAATGTTTACGACGAGGGCGACTATTGCGGACACAACTATTCGGACAGAATCCCGCACGCCAATGTCGAGATTCCCTTCCTTTTGTGGCTGTCGCCTTCGCAAAAGGAACACCTCGCAGCCCACCAATCCCCTGTCGAAAACCGGCTGCACACCCCCTACATGATTGACGATCTTTTCCACACCATCATCGATCTCAGTGATATCGTCACCCCATGTTTCGACAAAACCAGAAGTTTCGTAAACGTCGACTTCGACTCAACCCGCCGCCGTATTCTGGAAGACGGAAACGAGTATATCCACTGAACGACTGCAACTTACGTACACCATCTCCATAGTTGAAAAAAAAATTTTTCATCCTACTGCAACCTTTTCACTTTTTTGTATCCTATCTTTGAAACGTTGTAAATCACCAACTTAAAAAAATAGTTAATTTACCGCGTTGGGATGATACATTTTTGTGTAATTTTGCGGATTTTTTGGCAAAAAGGTAGAAGATGAAAAATGAGATAAATACGTTCTGGAAAAGGACCTACCAGAAGCAGATCGGCAAGATGATCGGCGTCTGCTACCGGTATGTGCAGGATCGCGCGACGGCAGAGGACTTGGCACACGACGCCTTCCTCAAAGCCATCGAAAAAGCGGACACCTACCAAGGGGTCGGCACCTTCGACAAGTGGCTGATGCGCATCGCCGTGAACAACGCCCTGCACTATCTGCGGGATCAGAAGATGGTGAACCTTTCAGAACGGTTAACGGATGAGGACGACATCCCGGACACCTATGCGGAGAGCGACGAGCTCTCCGCTGACGAGATGATGTCCGCCATCCGAAAGGCCGACTTCACCATGGACGAGCTCCTGGAAGCCATTTCGCAACTACCTGAAAAGCACCGGATTGTCTTCAACCTCTACGTTTTCGAACAATACTCCCACAAAAAAATCGCAGAACTGCAAGGCATCACCATAAACACCTCGAAATCGCATCTCCTTAGGGCCCGAAAGGAGCTACAACAAATATTATTTCAAAAATCAAAACAGAAAAAACGATTATTTATGGTCATCTTTCCTCTTTTCACAACACCGGAAGCCGCTATCGACAAATATTGTCGGCAACAATTGGGCGGTTTCTCTTTGCCGCCTCTGAAGCCGCTGTCGGCTGAGGATTTCGAAGCGGCCTCGGGCAACAACACCCCTTTTCGGCTGTGGCTGCGCTCGCACGCGACCCACATCGGCGTCGGCGCCACCGTCGCGGGCGCGGCCATCGCCACCACTAGCATCCTGCTCACCTCCTCGCCGCAAGAGAACACCTTGCAACAGGCACCTAACGCTGATCCGCAGCCTGTCACCGTGGTCGCCGACAGCTCTGCCGCCATCATCGACGAAACACCGGAGACATCGGAACCGCAGGAGACACAAGAGCCGCTCTCTCTCGCACCTAACACACAAAACACCGCCACACAACACACTATTTCAGAGACATCCGCAAACACAACACCGGAAGTAACCGCCGTCACCGACAGTTCGGATGCTGTTTCCGCAGCTCCGCAACCCGTGGTGGTCAAGAAAAAACGACACACCAACCGCACCATCGTCATTCAAAATCCTTAATAAATATTGAACATGAGTTCCATCAAAAGGTTAACACTGGTTATTTTCGCCGTTTTCGCCGCTCTCTCCGCCGCCGCTCAGGTTGACGGAGAGGTGAGCAAGCCGGACACCCTCTTCATCATTGAAGACGAGATCACTTACGACACGCTCTACCTCTATGACGAGGGAATGGACCTGCAGTCGAAGGAGGGGCTTCTCGAAGCCCTCAAGCGGGACCGCGGCGTGGGCAGGCTCTACTATGACAAAGGCCACATGTTTATCAACGGCACTGACGCGCTCTACCGGCTGAACAATGCCGATTTGGAGGAACTGCTCCCCCCCGGCGAGTACGCGAAATACCGCAAGGCCAAACGTAACGGCTACATCAGCATCCCGTTCTACGTGGCTGGAGGCACTTGCGTGGCGTTTGCCGGCATTGGACTCTACCAGTTCTTCGCCTCCTTTGTGCAGACCGCGCAAGCCCACAACCAGCTGCTCCAAAGCGACGACCTCGGCGTCAACATCTGGCGCAGCGCCATGGGCGGAGTCTTCTTATTTGGAGGCGGACTCCTCGGAGCCTCAGCCTTCTTCGTCCCCGCCATCGTGCTGAGCATCAAGAGCAAGGTGAACATCAACCAAGTGATTGACGACTTCAACGCACCTGCCACCAAAACCGCGATGCAGCTCAGATTTGGTCCAACACCGGGCGGCGCTGGCTTAACCCTTTCATTCTGAACCCTTTAAAAAGGTGTCTGCCGATGTCTTTGTGTCACAGACTTCCGCAGAGAGGATCACAGGCACTCATAATATTTTCACAAAGAAGTCTTTCAAGAAAAAAAATGAAAAAAGTATTGGTTTTAGTTTCTGCCGTGTTCATGTTGGCCGTCGTCGCCACCTCTTGCAACAAAACGGGCTGCGAATGCTACATCAAAACGGATGTCACCCACATGGCTCCTGTCTTCCAAGACGAGAACATGAGCAAATCCGACTGCCAAGCCAAGCAGAAAGAATTGAACGACGAGGCTGGCATTGACATGTATCGTTGCAATTAATAGGTAACGAAACACATGATGGCAACGGCGGACGACTCTGACACGTCCGCCGTTTTTTTTTATTCGAACGACAACTTGGACAACTTGGAGAACATTTATTTGAAAAAGTGTATTTTTGCATGCTGAAAATAGTAATCAAAGTCACATGAAAAACCTCGTGTTCAAATCGTTCCTTATAGTTCTCTTCGTCTGCACTGCGGGCTCCGTGCAGGCGCAGAGTGATTTGCAGACCTTCCGCTCGAATTACGAGCGATTGCAGCAGATTTACAGTCCCCATGAGCCGGACGCGATTTGGATGGCCGATTCGTTGGCAAGGATATCTGAGCAACCCTACAAGGCACTGTACAACTACATGGTTTCAACCATGTTGCCGAAGCTGCGCCCTTTTATGGGGTTGAAATCCGACGTTCACGACATCCGCGACGTGATGAAGTGGTCGCAGGAGGAGGTCTATGACAACATGTTCCGCTATGCCGACACCGCCTTCAGCCAGCTGTTCACCTACGGGCTGATTCCCGCCGACGGTTTCGAGTTCATGATGCGACCCGGCAACATCTCTTCGCTGCCGGGCATGACGCTGATGGATGTCGCCCTGTTGAGTCTGATCGATTACCACCTGTACCCTTGTGATAAATATATTGACAGCGCCGTGGCCATGCACCGTGAGCGCAACGACCGCGAACTGCTGATTGAGTACGAACTCTATCTGTTAGATCTTGAATACAAAGATTTTCCAAAAGAGCGAGACCCGAATCATTATGGACAAGCGTTGAGCGCTTTGAGGCAAAAATACGGACAAAGCGCCGCCATCGACTATGAAAACGCCATGTTTCTGTACAACCTCGTTGAGCATTACGATCGCAACGAAAGACAAAACGACACCATCCCTGAGGAACTTCGGAAAGAGTACAGCTTATGGAGCGAACGCTTTTTCCGTGATGTGAAAAACAGCGCCAAGGAGAGTTTCTACCGTGAGAATGCCGCCATCATGTTGGAGCACATCACCCGACCGGAAGTGCTTCCCCGCATTATGAGCGAATACCTGATGCCCGCCGCCAAAATTCTGCTTCCCATCAACTACCGGAACGTGGACACGCTGTATGTCACCGCGTACCGAAACGTGGATGAGGATGGCTTTTTTATCCTATCCAATAGTCATTTCCCCGACCTGCAAGGTCCTGATTATGCAGGTCCCGTAATGCAACAAAAGTTCGTGTTGCCGCAACCTCTACCGCACCGTTTCCGCAGCACCGACCTCTTCCTCGACAGTCTGCCGGTGGGCAACTGGCTGCTGCTGTACCACAAGACGCCCGTTTGCGACTCCGCCAACACCCTGATGGCGCAGAAGCTGACCGTGACGAATGTCAAAGCGGAGCAAGTGACCATGGGGAGACACGCCACCGTCATCTTCACCGACGCCCGCACCGGAAAACCGCTCAAAGGGCTGAAAGTGGTGAAAGAGGAGATGGACGATGACTACAACATCCACCGGTTTCATTGCCGCACCGACAGGCTTGGACGCATCCGCTTTCTCAACCACAAAGATTGGGAATTCTTTGTACACGACGGTCCCGACTGCGTTTTCTCCTTCTGGAACGATAATTTGGAATACGAAGATATGGACCGGAAGTCGCGGCGTCAAGAGTTTGCGCGACGTTACAGCCGCCTCAGGTTCTCCACTGCTGATTTTTCCCGCATCATCCTCGACCGCACGCTTTATCGACCCGGGCAGACCGTCTTTTTCAACGTCTATCTCATCAACGGACGCAAAATGCAGCCCAACAGGCCCCTCACGGCGGTTCTCAAAGATCTTGACGGCAAAGAAATCAGTCGTATCTCTCTGAAAACAAACAAATTCGGAACAGCATCCGGTAGTTTCATCCTGCCGGAGGACCTAACCCGACAAGGCACCATCTTTATCTTGGATCAAAAAGGCGAAATGGTGGAGTGGCGGCAGTTCTATGTAGCGGCCTACAAGCTGCCCACATTCCACGTGCGGCTGGATGGACTGAAGGGTTCAGTGTCTGCCAACGACACGCTGCATTTCACGGGGCGCGCGGTCACGTTCACGGGCGATCCCATCGGCAATGCGTCCGTATCCGTACGGCTGGAGAGCGACAAAGACCCGAACCTCCGCTACGATTTGCAAACCGACCTGGAGGGACGGTTTTCGTTCATCTACAAGTCGCAAGACACCAACATTCGCTGGTTACCTCTTCACGTATATGTCTCTGTGACAGACATCAACGGAGAGACGCAGGAGGCGGACAAAAATTTCACCCTCCATCAGAAGCCGTTTGATGTGTATGTCTCCGCCGATGTTGTGGATCTTTCGCAAAGCGACACTTTCCGCAGCAAGATCAGAGTCAAAGCAGACGGCATTCGCGAAATCAACCTGCCCACCAAGATGGAAATCTACCGCGTGCAAGAGCCCGAAAGCTATAAACCGTTGATTTACGAAGGCTATCTCAAGCCCGATTGCCCGATGGCAAGCGATGAGGAGTATCAACGCCATTTCCCGCAATACACCTTCGACAAAGACGATAACAAGCCACTCACATGGCCCTCGCTGGAGCGAGTCTATGAGCAAGAGGGGATTGTGCCCAACGGAGACAGTTTGGCAATTGCCGTTAACCATTGGGGGACAGGCCTTTACCGAATCGTGGCTTCCGCACAAGACTCGTTAGGGCGCTCCGACACTTCCACGCGACTTTTCCGCGTACAAGACCTCACCTCCAACGCCGTCGCCACCACTCTTCCGCTCGACCTTCAAATTCTTAACATAAAAGAAAAGACATTAGACATCTCCCTCGCCACGCGGTTGAAAGATGCCACGGTCTTTTGCGAGGTGTTCCAGAACGGCCACAAACGTTTCTCCCGACAGCTCCATCTGAGTGAAGAGCGGCAGCGCTTCCCTGTCAAGATTCGTCCTGAATATTCAATCGTTTCAGTGGTCTGCTATGCAACGAAGGACAACAAGAATTACGGGTCTGCGGATTATAAACCCGCCGGGACATTAAAGCCACAACGCACCACTCCGGGTGTTTTGGAATTGCGCCTCACCCGATGGAACCGCAAGCTCCAGCCGGGCGATTCCGTGAGTTGGGAGATGGAGGTGGTCAATGCCACGACAGGAAAGCACGAGCCGTCGGAGCTGCTGGTTTGGATGGTTGACACCGCCCTCTACACGCTGCAGAAAGCTTATAGCCCGTCTAGCCAGTGGATTACCGCCTTGGGAGGCGTTAAAAGAGGTCGGGTGCCCAATTTTGCGTGCATGTTGATCCATTTCCAAAACCTGATGCCGGAATATCCATTTATCGACAAACTGAACTATTACTATCCGAAGGAAAAGAGTCTCCAACGGCTTGAAAGAAAGTACGATGTCTTTGCGTTGGGTCAGTTCCCCAGCGATTACAAATATTCGCCCATCAACTATTCCTGGGATTTCTTCCAGGGTGCTTTCTTCCAGATGGACCAAACCTCTTCATCCAGCAGGGGTCGTTTAAGCGGAGAGAATATCAGAACCACACCGGGGCGATCGGTCACAACCGAGTATAGAGATCCCTTTGCGAACGTTGTCACAGAGTGGAAAAGCGAAGATATTCTTGGAGGCAAAGACGATGCTGAGGCGCAGAACCGTTTCCGCATCCGCCGCGACTTCCGCGAGACCGCCTTCTTCCTGCCGCAGCTGCAAACGAACGACAGCGGTCGCGTTGTCTTCACGTTCACCGTGCCCGACCAGCTCACCACGTGGCGGTTCTACGCGCAGGCGCATACGAAGGATTTGAGCACCGGCCACCTCAGCGGCTCCATCGTGGCCAAGCTGCCGATGATGCTGCAGAGCAACGCGCCGCGCTTCCTCCGCGAGGGCGACACGATGGATTTACGCGCCAAGGTCACCAATGTCAGCAAGGAACGTTTGAACGGGACGGTGACGTTGGAGATTGTGGATACGGTTGGGAATCAACCGGTTGATTTGATTTTTAACGGTAATGGTAGAGACGTTGCGCGCAACGTCTCTGCAAAGGAACAATTTAACATTGACGCCAATGCCTCCCAGGAGGTCCATTTCCGCATCGTCGTGCCCGAGGGTGTCTCTGCGATCACCTACCGTCTCGTGGCCAAATCCGGAAATTACGGCGACGGTGAAGAACGCACCTTGCTGGTACTGCCGAAACGGATGTTCGTCACCGAAGCGATGCCCTTCTTCGTTCCCGAAAACACGGATACCACACTTGTTTACAGTCGGTTCCGCTCGTACAGCACACCCACGTTGGAGAATTTCCGCTACACCGTGGAGGCGACGACCAACCCCGCTTGGTTGGCCATCCAGACGCTGCCTGCGCTGCTGCAACCCGCATACGAGTGCAACGACAGGACTTTCGCCACGCTTTTCGCCGCCGCAATGCTGCAGAAGGTGCAAACAGGGACGGCCCAACGAATCACCGACGAAAATCTGGAACGTTTGTTCAACAAAAATCTCAACAAACTGAAAAACAACCAATTGGACGACGGCGGTTGGAGTTGGACGGGAAAGAATGCCTACTCGCGTTTCATCACTTGCGAGGTGGTGAGCGGGTTCTGCAAACTGCAACGTTTGGGTATTGAGCTGCCCGCCGCCCAAAAGATGCTGGCCAATGCGGTGGCACATGCCGACAGTGTTCAGGAGGAGGCCTACTGCGAGCATCTTCGCTACCTTGAGACGAATCCGAAGGTCCCCTACCCGCTTGACAACCACGATGTTCTCTACCTCTACATGCGCTCGTTCCTACCCGTGGACAGCGCGTGGCTATCGCAGCCGTACGTACAATGCCTGCTGACGACCGCCACCCAGAACATCACCAAATCTTCCTACACCCGTCAGGCAGAGGTGGCGTTGGTACTGCACCGCTTCGGGCGTATGCAAGAGGCGGAAAAGATTGTGGAGAACCTGCGGAAGCAAGCTGTCTCAAACAGTAATCAGGGAATGTATTGGCGTAGGAAATACGAAAGCCGCTACTATCCGTGGTATGAGGCACCCATCGAGCAGCAGGCGTTGCTGATCGAGGCTTTCAGCGAGATTTCGCCCCGCGAGGAGGAGTTGAGCGCGATGAAGCAGTGGCTGTTGCTGCAGAAGAAGGGCAACGAGTGGCAAAGTACGCGGGCCACGCTGGCGGCCGTTTATGCGCTGCTGCTCAACTTCACCGCCGACGAGCTGGAAGCTTCCACCACAACCATCACCGTGGGCGGGGAAACGTTCTCTACGGCTGGAACTGCGGACAAGAAAGGCACTGGCTATCTGCAACATACTTGGAATCAAGAAGAGATTACGCCATCGTTGGGCGAAGTTGCTGTGCGCACCGATGCAGCGCATCCTGTTATCGGAGCGTGTCATTGGCAGTATTGGGAAGATGTGGAGAAGGTAGAGTCTGAGGGCAGCGGACTGACCATTAGCCGCTCTTATTTCCACCAGCCGAAGACGGCAGGCGGCTATGCAGAGCCGGTCACTACCGACAATCCCGCGCATTTGGGCGAGCGCATAACCGTGCGCGTAACCGTCACCTCCGACCGCGACTTGGACTTCGTGCACGTCACAGACCCGCGCCCGGCGTCCTTCGAACCAGTCAACGAGAACAAACGCTATTTCTCGATGAGGGGTCTCTATTGGGTAGAACATCCTCGCTATGTCCGTTGGTCACAAGATATCAGTGATGCCTCCACGGAATTCTTCTTCCGCCATTTCCCCAAGGGCAGCTTTGCAGTGGAATACGACGTATTCGCCACCCAAACCGGCGAGTTCACCACCGGCATCCCCGAAGCGGAGTGCCTCTACGCCCCGGAATGGCGCGGACACTCCGACAACGCGAAGGTCAATGTTCGTTAATTTGTCCCTGTTGTCTTTAGTTTAAACGACAACTGGGACAACTGGGACAACAAAAAATAAAGATTTTGCCAATTCTTTTCGGATGGTTTCATCAGGACAATCCATAGGAGCGATAGCATTTACACTGCAGTCACGCTCGATGTTCACCGTGATGGTTTTGCTTCGTTTCGAGCGTCTGATTTCGATATCTATATCCCCTATTTTCATAATTGAAAAAATGAAGAATCGTTTCAGAACAATTCATTCAAACTATTATAATTCAACAGCTTAATATCTGAACCATTGTTTTCAAATTCTCCAGCATAAACAACCGCCCTTTTCGTTACCGGTGTTTTAATCCAATCCTGAAGTTGCCGTAAAGTTTTCTCAAAGGATGGGTGATAAGTCATCGACGACTTCACCTCTACGGCCGTGATTTCGCCTTCCTGCTTCAGCAAAACATCCACCTCGTTCTGATTGGAGTCACGATAAAAAAACACGCCCCCATCTTTTCCTTGGTTGTAGCGATGTTTCATCATTTCCATCACCACCATATTTTCAAATAGAGGTCCTCGCATCTTGTCTCTTTCAAGCTGTTTAGGCGACTCAATATCCAACAGATAACATGCCAATCCCGTGTCGTTGAAGTACAGTTTAGGACTTTTGACCAACCTTTTGGAGATGTTTTCGTAATAAGGCGGTAGCAACGTGACCAAGTAAGACGCCTGCAACACCGAAAGCCAGCGGGTGATGGTTTTGGAGTCCACCCCCACTTCCGCAGCCAACTCCGAAGCATTGAACAATGAGCCAATGCGGGCGGCACACAGCTTTATAAAACGCAAAAATTGCATCTGGTTCTGGACGTTCAGCAAATCCCGAACATCCTTTTCCAGATAGGTTTTCACGTATGATGGATAGAAGAATTTTGCCCTATTTTTGCCGGCAATCACTGCAGGATAAAGCCCTTCAAAAATTTGTTGGGAGAGATCTCGATCAGTTCGCTGGGCCACTGTCTCCGACAGCGACATCGGCATGAGTTCGAATACGCCCGCTCTGCCAGCCAGAGACTCCGAAAGGTCGCGCATCATCTCGAAGTTGGAACTGCCCGTCAACAGAAAGCGCCTCTCTGGATGGCGATCCACGATGCCTTGTATATATTCCATTAAAACGGGTGCCTTTTGCACTTCGTCAATAAACATGCCGTCTGTGGTTTGCTGAAGGAATGCCACCGGATCGTTCATTGCATAGTCACGGATATGCACATCCTTCATGCTAAATTCCTTATAATCAGAAAAAAGATGCTTCAACAGCGTGCTTTTTCCCGATTGCCTCGGACCTGTAACGGATATAACAGAATAGTATTTGGATGCTTCCCTAACCACCGGCTCTATTTTCCTGTTGATATAATCCACTTTCATTTTTATGTAATTTCGGAATTAGATGGCAAAAATACATAAAAAATCAATACCAGCTATAATAATTATTTTTTACACAAAGCTTGCTAAATTCACGTCTTATTATGTAAAAAATATGTATTTTTGCATCCCTACTCCCTCTAAACTCTAAACTCTAAACTCTAAACCCTAAACCCTAAACCTTAAACCCTAAACCACCCACATGTACGGACTCGCCGACTGCAACAACTTCTTCGTCTCCTGTGAGCGCGTCTTCAACCCGGCGCTCAACGGGCGGCCCGTCATTATCCTCTCCAACAATGACGGTTGTGTGATTGCGCGGTCGAACGAAGCAAAGC
>JAEEGL013888260.1_pt1 | contig 10627 bp, 6 predicted proteins | sample 9134231 | NCBI WGS metagenome assembly JAEEGL01 (sample SAMN16246548, study PRJNA631951) | gut metagenome | biome: gut microbiome; feature: rumen; material: fiber-attached | host: Bos | place: Iran: Karaj | collected 2018-10 | reverse complement strand
CGACTGCTGGAACGAGGAAGAGGGTCTGTGCATCAACTGTGCCCCACGTGAGAGCAGTTATGTAGCCAAGGCGCGCAACGAGGCCATGCGCCGCAACATCGACGAGATGGCGGAGACAGCCACTGTCTGGCATGGCAAGATCGAGGAGCGCACCACGATATGTCCTCATTGCGGCAAGCCAGCAGGTCAAGGCAAGTTCTGCAACAATTGCGGCCAGCCACTCAGCCTACTGAAATGTCCGAACTGCGGAGCACTTGTACAGCAGGGCACCAAGTTCTGCAGTGAGTGCGGTCACCCTGTTGGCGGCAAGAACGTGTGCCCCAAATGCGGCAAAGAGAACGAAGCCGGCACCAAATTCTGCGGCGAGTGCGGCACCAAACTGTAGCGATGAAAGACACAGGAACCTACAAGTGCCTTCTGACGGCCAATGGGCTGTCGGAACCAGCTACCTGCGCTATCAGCAGTGAATCATTGGATTTCACCACCGCCCATGGACGGAGGATTCTTAATTACGCAGATTTGCAGGACTTCCGTCTGCTTCACTATCACCTCTTCCTTTCGACCCTTTCCGGTGATGTTGAGCTCTCGGAGTTAGGGCGTGACACAGAGTCATTCTTTGAGAACCTTTGGAACGCCTATATGGAGCGCAGCAAGGAATCGTTGTTTGTTGAGGGAGAGTCTCTCTACACAGGTGAAGGTGACTATACCTTTACTGAGCAGCACGTCACAGAGCACGGTATTGCCAAGATAGGGCTTTTCTCCGATGCCCTCTTCTTGTGTCCTCACGACCGCTTTGCCCGCCGCATCCCCCTCTGTTTCAGTCAAGAGCCGGAGGAGGAGGATTTCGGCATAACACTAACCCTCGACACAGGCGACAGCTACCGTTTCAGCCGTATCGGTCGTGACACCCGTGCTGTATTTGAGAAAATGTGCAAGGCGCGCAAGGCCGTTTCTCAGCAGTGGAAGCGGGCACATGAAGAACTTTACCGTCATCTTAAAGAGCGGTTAGGCGACCGTCAGCACAATTACGACCACATGCGCGACTGCGGATGTGCCATGATTTCCGGTCTCTATCGACTTGACGGCGACGGATTCTGGTTTGCCGGTCTAAAAGACGGCCTCGCCGCAGTGGAGCTCGTCACTCAGGAACAGACCGCCACCTACCTCTATACCTACGACAACGGCGACAAGGCTTTTGAGTATTCGCTGCGACATGCCATGGAGAGTGTGGGGCTGCATCGCGAGGTCATCTTTACCGAGCTGACCGACAAGCCCCTCTACCGTATGACGGTTGACCGGAGCCATCATCTTCGTTTCCTGCGCGAGCATAATGAGAAACGAATTATCCATAATGCCGCCTGGGAGAAGAACCTGTCGGATTTTTTCAGGTGTTAAGGGCTTTAAGGACTTTAAGGACCTTAAGGGCTTTAAGGACCTTAAGGGTTTTGAGGTAACTAACAGCTATTCAGAGAGCATGGTCACCTCGATGCACCGCTTGGCATCAATGAGCTTGCGAGCCATGGCTTGCACATCTGCCGCTGTGGTCTGCATCACCAAGTCCTTATATCCTCTGTCGAAGTCGACTCCGTCTTCAATCTCATGCCAGATGACATAGTCCCAATAGTCATTGTCGATGATGAGTTGGTCGTACTGTTTCACCAAATACTCCCTCACCTTCTGCATGGACGACTCTACTGGGCCATTCATTGCAATATTCTCCAACTGCTTGTAGATGATAGGATTTAATTCACCATACCTTGTCGGGTCGGCATTGTAGGAGATACGCATTGTGGCATTGGGAGTATCGTCTTTTTCGAAGTCAAAATTCACCGACACGCCATAGGTGCCACCCTTCTCCTCACGCACAGAATCGGTGTATGCGATGGATAACACACGCTTCAAGAAGTCGAGCGTAAGGTCGTTTTTAGCATTGAAATCTATGTCAGCAGAATAAAAGATACTTACATTGGCCAAAGGTGTAGCCTGCTTCTTGACAAAGGTATGCACCGACGAGCCTGGCACCATTTTCGGCACATTGCTGTAATTGGTTTTTTCCTGTTTGTTGGTGGCAGGCAGTGTGGCGAGATAATGACACATCAACTGTTTCAGTTCATTCATATCGAAATTACCGATGATGACCGTATTGAAGTTGGAAGCGTCACTGAAACGCTCCTTATAGATTTGCAGTATACGGTCATAATTGGCTTTGTCAAGTGTAGCCTGTGTAGTAGGTTCCAAACGAGGATGATGTCCATAGAGAATAGCGTTGATAGAGTCATTGTAGTCAACCTTCGGACTGGCATTACGATTGGTCAGGAAAGAGCGTGTTCGGTTGATAAGTCCTTTATAAGCAGCATCGTCGCGACGTGGTTGTGTGAAATAGAGATGAGCCAGTTCAAACATCGTCCTCATATCCTTAAGTGACGAAGTAGCGGTGATGCTCTGCGATTTTGAACCTACAGAAGGTCTGACTCGTGCCACCTTTCCTGTGAGCATCTTGTTCAATGACAGCGCATCAAAATTGCCGACACCACCTTCGGTAACAGCACTGGAGACAAGTGAGAAATTAGGAATATCCTCATTGCCATAGACCGATGTGCCACCGTCGGCTTTCATTTTCATCTGCACAGCATCCTTTGCGAAGTCAGTAGCCTTGGCATACACGTGCATACCGTTGGAAAGGACGAATTCTGTAAATCCGTTATTGCCATAAGCCTTCTCGCTCACGATGTTGCCGGGAGCGGGCAATGAGGCGATGAACTGTTCTGGCAGTTTCTCCTCCACATAAGCGGCAAAAGGTTGTTTCTGTGTGGTTTCAATCACCTGTCGGAGCACATCAGGAGTGGGCAGAACCACGCTCTCTTTATCAGGTCCGTAAAGAGCCAACACCTGGTTCTTATCAGTGATGAGTTCCCTCACGGCTTTGTTCACCTCATCTAGCGACACCTCAGCATCAAATTTTTTTGTCAACTCATAGTCGCACTCCACCGAAATGAGCGGTTCAGCCTGTAGGAAATTATTTACGCAGCGATTCACGAAATAGCTGTTCCTTCTGTCATTGCGCTCATTGTACTGCCTCTCTGTGGATGCCATGATTAGTTTTTTTGCTCTGTCGAGTTCAGTCATTGTGAAGCCATGTTGTCTGGCCCTCTCCACTGCCGACACTCCTGCGATAAGGCCACCCAGAATATTATCCTGCTTGCAACTGATGCTCATAGAGAAAGCATCCTTGGTCCGGCTCACGAAAAAGGTACCCCCACGTCCCGATGCGCTCAGGAAAGGCGGGTTAGGCTGTTGCCGGATCTCGCTTAAACGGTCATTGAGCATGTGTGCGATAAGGTCATCGATATAATCATCCCTTAGATAAGCAACCGTATTTTTCTCATCATCTGGAGTTGCATCGTGTTTCATATAGAGATTGGCCAGCACGATGGGTTGTTCCTTGTCAGTATGAATGGTAACAATCATAGTGTCGTTGTCACAAACGGGATAATAGACACGTTCCTCACGTTTTTTAGGCAGAGGGATGGAGCCAAACATCTTCTTGATTTTTTTCTCCACCTTGTCTACATCAATGTCGCCCACCACTACCACGGCCTGCAAGTCGGGGCGGTACCATTTCTGATAGTAGTCGCGCAAATCCTGATAAGGGAAGTTGTCTACAACCTCCATAGAGCCAATAGGCAGGCAATCCTCGTATTTGGTGCCTTTGTAAACAGCGGGCATTGCATCCTCCATCATGCGCTGCATGGCCATACCAGCCCTTCGTGTGCGCCATTCCTCATGAATCACACCACGTTCCTTGTCAATCTCCTTGTCCTCGAGAAGAATATAGTGACTCCAGTCGTGCAAGACGAGGAGGCAAGAGTCGAGAATACCCTCCCTTTTCAATGGAGCCGATCCAATGTGATACACAGTCTGGTCAACACTGGTATACGCATTGAGGTTTGCACCGAATTTCACGCCGATGGTCTCACACCAAGGCACCACTCCCAGCCGTTTTCCCTTTCCCGGGAAGTTTTTTGTACCATTGAACGCCATGTGTTCCAAGAAGTGTGCCAATCCTCTTTGTCTTGGTTCCTCGAGTATGGAGCCCACCCTTTGAGCGATGTAGAAATCGGCCAGTCCCGGTTCCTTGGCATTGTGACGAATGTAATAAGTGAGTCCGTTTTTCAATGTTCCCTTTCTCACATCAGGATCCTGCGGCAAAATGTTTTGTGCCGGCAACACCATTGTGGCGGCCAGCAACAGGACGATTGAAATCAGTTTTTTCATATTCACGTATATATAGTTTTTGGTTTATCCAAAAGAAGTATGGGTTCACAAAGTTAGCTATAAAGAATGGAAAAGCCATTGGTGTGTAAACAAATTACCTACATTTAGGTAGTGGCCTGTTATAACAAAATACAAAGAATTAAGTATTGTGTGCGCAGTATGAAAGTCCTAAATTTGCATTGCACAAAAAAAGACAAACAGATTGACCTCAAATTACATCCATAATATACGTATCGTCCTTTTATTCAGTGTGTTGCTATTACCACCAAATTATCTTTACGGGCAGCAGCACACGCTTTCGGGCCGTATTGTAGACGATGAAACCTCCCAACCAATAGAGTTTGCCTCCATACTACTCACAGAAACCGGTCTTTGGGCCATCAGTGATGAGAAAGGCAAGTTCACCATCAAACAAGCACCATCTGGAAAATCGACACTCACCGTTCAATGTCTGGGTTATCAGAAAATTGTTCTCTCACTAAATGTCGTCAGCGACCTGAACAATATAGAATTCCGTCTGAAAGAAGACAACCTTAAACTTGACGAGGTGACTGTTGTTGCCAAGCGCAAGACCGATGAAGCCACCACCTCGTATGTGATAGACCGCACCACCCTCGACAACCAGCAAATCATCAATGTGAGCGACATCACTTCACTGCTTCCCGGTGGCAAGACAGCGAATCCCACACTTATGTCCGACCCGCGCATCTCACTGCGCAGCAGTGGTTCAGAGAAGGGCAACGCCTCTTTCGGTACCGCCATAGACATAGACGGCATGCGTTTAGACAACAATTCCACGATGGGCGAGACACTTTCCGCCTCTACCCGCACAGTGAGTTCCTCGAACATAGAAAGTGTGGAGATTATAACAGGAATTCCCTCTGTGGAATACGGAGACTTGTCGAACGGTGTGGTGAAAGTGAGCACACGCAAAGGAAAATCCCCCTTCATTATAGAAGGCAAACTCAACCAACACACTCGCCAGATAGCCGTAAACAAAGGTTTCGACCTGAATGGTCATGCAGGTGTACTGAACATGTCACTTGAGCATGCTCGCTCATTTTCAGATGCCGCCTCACCCTACACAGCATACAAGCGCAACATACTGTCGTTGCACTACATGAACACCTACATGCAGAAATCCACCCCTTTAACACTGAACATCGGTTTCACTGGCAATCTAGGCGGTTACGACTCAAAGGCCGACCCCGATGAAGAGTTGGATGATTATAATAAGGTGCGCGACAATGCCATGCGCGCCCATTTCGACTTACACTGGCTTCTCAACAAAAAGTGGCTCACCAATCTGAGCATGAACGGATCCTTGTCCTATTCCGACCGAAAGACAGAGAGCTATACCAGCCAATCGAGCGCCTCGACCCAGCCTTACATACACAGTATGAACGAAGGCTATTTCATTGCCCAAGAATATGACGAACGACCAGATGCCGACATTATTCTCGGTCCCACGGGTTACTGGTATGTGAAAGGATTCAACGACTCCCGCCCCCTATCGTGGTCGCTGAAGGCCAAAGCCACCCATACCCACCGTTTTGGGATTGTGATAAACACGCTGATGTCTGGTGCGGAATACAGCGGCAGCCACAACAAAGGGCATGGCACCTATTACGATGACATGCGCTATGCACCCACCTGGCGCGAATACAGCTATGACGCACTACCCACCATGCACAATGTGGCTCTTTACGCTGAAGACAAGGCCGTGGTGCCCTTGTTGAAGCACTCATCGTTAGAGTTGACTGCCGGTGTGCGTGATGACATCACAATGATTGGCGGGTCCGATTACGGCACAGTGAGCAGTGTGTCGCCCCGCGTGAACGGCCGCTTTGTATTCTGGCGTGGGCTGCCACAACTCTGGGTGTCCGATCTGAGCATCCACGCCGGCTGGGGAAAGAGCGTGAAACTACCCTCTTTCCAAGTACTCTATCCCACCCCCGCCTATGCCGACCGTCTGGCATTTTCCTCTACAAGCACGAGCGAGAACAAATCTTTCTACGCCTATCATACACACCCCACCAAATCACTGTACAATCCTGAACTGCGATGGCAGTACACCAACCAAACCGACATCGGCTTTGAGGCCACCATCAAAGGCACCCATATCAATGTATCAGCATTCCACCATAAGACCTTCCGACCCTACATGTCGACCTACTCCTACTTTCCAATGACCTACAAATACACACCGCCCACCTCACTCGATGGTTTGGGCATCGATGTGGAGAACCGCCGCTATGCCATTGACAGTGAGAGCGGCATTGTGACGGTGAGCGATGCCACAGGAGTCAGTGAGCCGGTAACGCTGAACTATCGCGAGCGTAACACCTATGCGATAAACAACCGCTATGTGAACGGTACGCCCGTGGACCGTTACGGAGTGGAATGGATAATCGATTTCGCCCGTATCAAAGCACTCCGCACCCAATTGCGGCTCGACGGCAACTACTATGAATACAAAGGTATCGACGATGTGCTGTATGCAGACATTCCTCTTGGTGTAAATTCCACCATGAGCGGCAACCAACTATACGGCTATGTGGGCTATTACCGCGGCAGCAATGTGACGAGTGCAAGTTACAGCGCCAACGCAAGCATCAGCAACGGTGCCTTGCGGCGCCAGGCCAACCTGAATGCCACACTGACCACCCACATTCCAAAAATCAGAATGGTTGTGTCGGTGCGTTTAGAGTACAGTCTACGGAACTATAGCCGTCAGCTAAGCGAATTGCCCGACGGTACCCGGGGCATCGTGCTGGCCGACAAGACCGACTTCTTCGGCGAGCCCTATGACGGCAGCAGTGAGAACCATTTTTTGGCTCTCTATCCGGAGTATTACTCCACATGGAACGAACCCGATGTACTGATACCCTTTGCCGAGAAATTCGAGTGGGCCAGAGACAATGACAAGACACTTTACAATGATTTGGCCAAATTGGTGGTACGCACCAACTACGCTTATGTGATGAACCCCGACAAAATGTCGCACTATTACTCGGCCAATCTGAGTGTGACCAAAGAACTGGGCGACCATGTGAGTCTGTCGTTCTATGCCAACAACTTCTTCAACAACATGAAGAAAGTGCACTCCTCTCAGACCGACCTGGAGACTTCGCTCTTCGGCAGCGGCTATATCCCCAGTTTCTATTATGGCCTGTCGATGCGGGTGAAAATATGACACAATCCGGAGAAAAGAGATATGAGAAACAACATACGACTTCTGAAAAGAGCAGCAACTGCAGCGGCCATCATAATAGTCTGTTCGGCATTATGGTCGTGCTACTACGATGAGGCCATCGACATCCATACTGTGGAAGTGCGACTGGTATATCCCGAAAACAGCATCAGTCCCTACGCCGGTGCACGCATTGAGATGAGAGACTCCAAAGCCTCCATTTTCGTCGACTCCACCGATGCCACTGGCACCGCCATCTTCCATCTCCCCCCCGGCATCTATGAAGCCAGCACCAGTTCGCAATATCTCGACACCTTAAGCACTACCTGGTGGCGCTATATATTCAATGGTGTGAAGAGCCATATAATCATCTCCCCAGACAGCACCAACAAAGTGGACGTCACCCTCAAGATGTCGAAAAAACGCATCGTACACTAAGTTGCGCTCCACGAGAATCCGTCATATACGACCAAGAACACAATCATTTATAAACCAACAAAAAGTGATAAAAACATGAAAAGAACAATTTACCTCCTTGCGGCGATCATGTCACTGGCAACCATGCCGTTCAGAGCGTTCTGCTCGCCCGTTCCTACGGACGAAGTGCTCTGCATGGTAATCAGCCACCATGACGGCACCGTGAGCAAGTTTGCCCTGAACGAGCATCCCAAAGTGACCTATGAGGGCAACCAACTCGTTGTAGTCAGTGAGGCGGCCGAAATGACAGCCGACCTTTCCGACATTGACCAATGGACTTTTGAGATGAACGACATGACCGGCATCACAGAGACAGAAGACACCCCTCAAGCCCGTATCGGTTTGGGCCGGGCAGATATTTCAGGTCTTGCTCCGAATGCCGTTGCCGGCATCTACAGCATTGACGGCAAGGCTTTGAGCCATGTGAAAGCCGACAGCTATGGCCATGTGAGCATCGACCTCGGTCATCTGCCCAATGGAGCTTACATTCTCCGCATCCCCCACCAGAGTTACAAATTTATCATCCGCAAATAACCCTTTCAAACACGAAAACAATGAAAAAAGCAATACTCAGTATGGCAGCCCTTCTCATCAGCATGGGGCTCAGCGCACAAGACTGGAAAATGGTAATCACCAAGACCGACGGCACAAAAGTGGAAATGGCCACCACCGAGATAGACAACATCATCTACGTGGAGAGTCAAGGAGAAGTGCTTGAAGACAAGAACGTAGACCAGATTATCATCAAGGAAATCTACAACGGCGGCTGCATGACCGATGACGGCAAGAAATTCCAATTCGACAAGTGCATCATTCTCTACAACAACTGCGGTGAGCAGGCTGTTGCCAACAACCTCTGCTTCGGCATGCTGCCTCCCGGCAATGCCCATGCCAACAATCCCAACTATGACGAGAACGGCAACCTAGTATACGAGAATGAAGGCTTCCATCCCTTATGGCACGGAATCTGGTGGTTCCAAGGCTCTCTTGTGATTGAGCCTTACAGCCAGATTGTTGTAAACGTCTGCGGTGCCATCGACAACACCCAAACCGTGAGCAACTCCATCAACTACGCCAATCCCGACTACTATTGCATGTACGACCCCGAGTGCGGTTACGACAACACCAAATACTACCCCACACCCTCTTCGGAGATTCCCACCTCTCACTATCTGAAAGGCAAAGAGATAGGTCTTGGCAATGGTTGGACCTTCAGTGTTAGTTCACCCGCCACCGTCATTTTCCAAGTTCAGGGCACTGATGCCGCCACTTGGGCCGACGATGTGAACAACATCTGGTATTCAGGCGGTGAGGTGTCTGAAGTGAACGCCTGTTTCAAAGTGCCTACCGAATGGATTATAGACGGTGTGGAGATTTACAGCACCGCCTATCCTGAAGACAGCAGGAAACGCCTCACCTCCGAGATAGACGGTGGCTATACATGGCTGACCAACTACCTTGGCCATTCCGTCTACCGCAATGTAGACAAGGAAGCCACAGAAGCTCTGCCGGAGAATGCCGGCAAACTGGTATACGGTTACGAATTGGGCGTGGATGACAGCACTGACCCCAGCGGCATCGATGCCGAAGCCAGCATAAAGAATGGTGCCCACATCGTGTATCTGGACTTCAACAACTCGACTGAAGACTTCCATGAGCGCCAGAAGTGCTCACTGAAAGACTAATGGCGTTTAACGGCAAACCATAGACCAACTATAAAACATAAGCACCAAGACCATGCAGACCTCTCCTGCTGCCATCAGACAAATCCTTGTCAAGACCCGTGTGCACATCTCACACACCATGAGATGCCATACATTCTGTCGCCAAATTCTGGTGGCAGCAGGAATGTTTGCCTTTATGCTTCCTTATCCTTCCGCAGCACAAGACAGTCTGCATGTGCGCGACTACCATTATGTAGAAAAGCTTGACCCCTGGCTCAGCAGCATGAACAGTGCCGCCTTAACCAGATTCAGTTCAGACAATATCTCCGAGGCAGAAGCCACTCTGAGCCGCAAGCACGGTGGCTTCACCGACTACAGCGACTCGCCCGACGTGGTAGAAGGCGATATGAGCATATCCTCGCTCTACCGCATCAACCACCGCACCGTGGTGACCGGCATGATGCAATACAACAACTACTCAGGACGTAAAATGGGTGGCAGCACCTTTATCAGTCCATCCCGCAAACCTTTCGACATAGAGGAAGACTCTCTCACCAACCTTGGCCGCAAGCACCGTGACACCTATCGTCTGCAAGGCGGTGTGGGCATTGACCTCTACCATGGTTTGTCATTGGGTGCACGTTTGGATTATACCGCCGCCAACTATGCCAAATACAAAGACCTACGCCACAAGAACAAACTGATGGACATGATTCTTACAACCAGTGTCTATGTACCCATCGGCTCTGTGTTGCGCATAGGAGCTTACTATTACTACCGCCGCACCACAGAAAGTGTCACCTTCAGTACCTACAGCCATGCGGACAAAGTATACAAGAGTCTCATCAACTTCGGATCCCACATAGGGCGCGTGGAACAATTCGGCATGTACGGTTTTACAACCTCCAGTCGCGAAATGCCACTTGTTGACGACTACAACGGTGTGGGTGCCCAACTTGGCATCGACCTTGGACACGTCATTCTCAACAACGATATTACCATTGCCCATCGAAAGGGT
>JAEEGL013622725.1_pt1 | contig 10627 bp, 9 predicted proteins | sample 9134231 | NCBI WGS metagenome assembly JAEEGL01 (sample SAMN16246548, study PRJNA631951) | gut metagenome | biome: gut microbiome; feature: rumen; material: fiber-attached | host: Bos | place: Iran: Karaj | collected 2018-10 | reverse complement strand
CAAGGAGCAGATGCTCGAGAAGGAAGGCCGACTTCCTGATGCGGTTATCGCATGCGTAGGCGGCGGCTACAATGCCATCGGAAGCTTCTATAACTTCATCGAGGATAAGGACGTTAAGCTCATCGGATGCGAGGCAGCAGGAAGAGGTATCGATACATTCGAGACAGCCGCTACGGTTAACACGGGAAGGCTCGGAATCTTCCACGGCATGAAGTCTTATTTCTGCCAGGATGAGTATGGACAGATCGCACCGGTTTATTCGATCTCCGCAGGTCTCGATTATCCCGGAATCGGACCCGAGCATGCATACCTTCACGACATCGGAAGAGCAGAGTACGTTCCCGTTACTGACGAGGAAGCTGTACAGGCTTTCGAGTACCTCGCGAAGACAGAGGGCATCATTCCTGCTATCGAGTCGGCACACGCAGTTGCATATGCAAGAAAGCTTGCTCCCACTATGAGCAAGGACCAGATAATCGTAATCACGATCTCCGGAAGAGGCGACAAGGACTGTGCTGCTATCGCCCGCTACAGAGGGGAGGATATCCATGAGTAAGATAGCTAATGCATTTAAGAACGGAAAGGCATTCATCCCTTTCATCACATGCGGCGATCCGGACCTCGAGACAACGGCAAAGGTTGTACGCGAGGCAGTAAAGAACGGAGCTGACTTGGTAGAGCTCGGCATCCCTTTCTCGGATCCGACTGCTGAAGGACCTGTAATCCAGGGCGCTAATTTAAGAGCACTTAACGGCGGTGTCACAACGGATAAGGTGTTTGACCTCGTGCGCGACCTGAGAAAAGATGTAGAAGTACCGATGGTCTTCATGACGTATGCGAATGTTGTTTTCTCATACGGTTCCGAGAGATTCATCTCCACATGTAAGGAGATCGGCATCGACGGACTTATCCTTCCTGATCTTCCGTTCGAAGAGAAGGAAGAGTTCCTGCCCTTGTGCAAGCAGTATGACGTAGATCTTATCTCATTGATCGCACCTACTTCCGAGAACAGAATCGCCATGATCGCGAAGGAAGCTGACGGCTTCATCTACCTCGTATCTTCACTCGGTGTCACGGGCGTAAGATCCGAGATCAAGACAGACCTCGAGTCAATCGTTAACGTAATCCGTGCGAATACAGATACACCTGTCGCTATCGGCTTTGGTATCTCGAAGCCCGAGCAGGCTAAGAAGATGGCAGGCATCTCCGACGGTGCTATCGTAGGCTCAGCGATAATCAAAATATTAGCTGAGCACGGCAAGGATTCCGCGCCTTTTGTAGGCGAGTATGTTAAGTCCATGAAGGACGCTATCAGATAAAATTAAATTTACCCCCTCCCTTCGTATGCTTTATAATGTGGAAGTAACGAATGGGAGGGGGATTTTTATGCACTTAAAAAAGATTCTTAGCATTATCACGGCATCAGCCCTGATGGCGGGCGCATTAAGCAGCTGCAGCATGTTTGATTATCTTGAGAAATCTAACGTCACATCTGCGATCCTGAAATACCTGACAGCAGTTCAAGAAGCTGACTATAACGAATCTTCAGAGCTCGTAGTCGACGGGCAGGATGCTTTCTTTGTAAACGAGATGAACGATCAGGAGGCTGAACTTATAACGGCCATCTTAAGCTCATCTGAATTCGAGATAGGCGATATTGAGATCGACGGTGAATCTGCTTCTGCGGAAGTTACGGTTACACTTCCCGATATCGAATCCATCGCAGACGAAGGCTATTCATACGAGGAGTTTATCGAGGCTATCGGAACTCTCGATGAGAAGGTAGACGAGACACTCGAGTACGAGCTTAACAAGAGCGACGAGGAATGGCTCATCGAAGGTGATTCCACCGAGGAATACTACAACCTGCTCATGGATCTTATCGCGGATCTTGAGTTCACGAACCTTACCGAAGAGAATGCCCTCGAGCTCGTGGAGACATTTATGTCGGAGATGTCGGAAGGCGACTTAACGAGCGCGAACGGAATGCTAATTTCCAATGGCAGTGAGTTCAGTTCTTATATGTCGGCAGCAGTCTACATTCCAGGGATATCAGATGCGCTCACGGCTTACTGCGACAGACTCACATACACATCCGAAGTTACGGAGGTCACGGACGAGTACATCATTGTCGTTGTAAGCGGAACAGCACCGGATCTTCAGGCAGCTATCGACTCCGTTCTCGATAACGAAGATGTCATGGTACCGATCTATGCCGACTACATCGAAGCTACGGCGAACGGCACAGAAGAGACTCTTATCTTTTACTCGGTGGTATCAAGTCTCATGGGTGCCGTCTGCACTGAGCTTGATACGATACAGACCGCCCCGGTCGAATTCACGTTTAAAGTCACGGAAGACGAGAACGGAGAGCTTTTGCTCGAACTGACGGGAGGCCCCGAGATCAATATAGATTTTGACAGTCTTACATCCAGAACGGATTATATCGTTCCTGCGATTACACAACTTCTGACGGAAGGACGCATAACTCTCGATCAGGTTTTGGAACTGCGCGAGATGTATGGAGTATAAGGAGGGGAGAATATGAGAATGAAGAAAACAGTATGTTTGGTAACGGCGTCGGCATTGCTTCTCGGCTCGTTAAGCGGATGCTCGCTTCTGGGCGGCAAGGACAAGAAGGCTGCAGGCGAAGCCGTAACAAGCTACGTCGAGGCCATCTCGAAAAGCAAGTTCAACAACTCCAAGAAGTTCGTTGTTGATGAGGAAGATTACTTCCTCGAGCATGAATTCGACGGTGCGACCTCGGGCATCCTCGAGGCTCTCTGGAGTGCCACTGAGTATGAGCTCGGAGACATCGAGATCAACAAAAATTCCGCGACTGTAGAAGTAGAATTCACGATGCCCGACCTCGAGTCGATCGCTGATGAAGGCTATTCATATAACGAGTTCGTCGATGCCATAGGCGATATCGATGATATGACTGAAGAGACATTCGAATTCGAATTAAGCAAGGACGGTGACGACTGGCTTATCGAAGGCGGCTCCACAGAGGATTTCTTTAACTTTCTCTCAGACCTTACGGCAGACCTCGATTTCGCAGGTCTTTCCGAAGAAGCAGCCATGGAAGCAGTCAGCACGTTCATTTCTTACATGGCTGAAGGTGATCTCGCAAGTGCCGAAGCAATGAATGCCAACGCCGTCGGTTATGATCCTGTTTATGACGACGGTGATGCTTACGATGAAATTATGGGAAACCTTATGGCAGCGTACTTCTCGAATCTCGATTATGAGCTGGAAGTCACCGAGGTCACTGATGATTCGATCACAGTTGCCGTAACGGGAATGGCGCCCGATGCCTATTCTGCCGTAACAGCAGCTGCCAACGATCCCGATATCATGGCTCCTATCACAGCTGATTATATCGAAGCAACTGTGTACGGCATTTGCAGTAACGATAATCTTGAGGCTGATGTTTTCGCTATTGTTACTGATGCTATCGATACGGCTGATCTTATTCCTTATTCAAGCTTTGCTGAAGTAACTGCGGATGAGGACGGCAACCTGTTTGTAAGGCCGGATTCCTCATTCGTGCAGACATTTGATTTCCCGGATTACATGAACGAAGCCATTGTTCCCGCAGCGCTTGATCTTCTGTACGAGCAGGGCAGGATCACTGCCGAGCAGTATGACGAACTTTCAGCCACGTTCTACGGTTCCGGCTCCGGCTCCGGATATACATACTCTTCTGTTGTCGTAGAAGAAGGTGACGATTACTACGACCATAATGTCATCATAGACGATCAGACTGTACTGGTTCAGGTTCAGACATGGATGTACTACAACGAGGGCGATGAATTCTCATACTCCTACGTTTCCGGTGATGGTACTGTCGTCTCAGGTGAATATGTGATGCATGACAACAACTGCGACATCATCGAGATCGAGATTCCCGTGGGAGCTTCCGGCCCTTATGGCGACTACGTCGTAACCGTATATGATGAGGGTTCGAATGCAACTTCCGTACTTGCTACGCTCGAGATCGCCGTACATGATGAAGGCGCTCCTGCCGATACTTTCAGCACAGGCGAATCTATGACTTTCACAGAAGCGTCTGACGACGTCTATGTCTTCCATTTTGTTGACGAAGAGGGCGAATGGATCGAAGAAGGAACTCTGCCTTCAGACAGTGAAGCCATCTATTTCTATACAAGGACCTGGGGTTACTATGATGACGGCGATACGATGGACTGCGACGTCTACCTTGACGGCGAATATGTCTACACTTTTACGGTCAGACCCACTGCCAACAGCGACGGTCTTCTAGATACTTTCGAATTCATATATTCGCCTGCAGGCGGACTTGAGAGCGGGGATTACAGTCTTGTTCTGCATGACGTAAACGCTGATTCGCTCTATGCCGTTGCTTATGTAACTGTTGATGGTTAAGGGGGACGGCACAATGACATCTCGAAAAGCATTAAGCATTATCACTTCAGCGGCCATTTTCGCGGGTTCCGTGAGTGGCTGCAGCTTCCTCGGAGGCAAGGACAAGGCTGCTGCCGGGGACACAGTAGAAAGCTACATCAACGCCATCTCGAAAAGCAAGTTCAACAACTCCAAGAAGTACGTTGTTGATGAGGAAGATTACTTCCTCGAGAACGAGTTCGATGATGAGACTTCCGGTATCCTCTCTGCGGTATGGAGTGTGACAGAGTATGAGCTCGGCGAGGTCGAGATCAACAAGAATTCCGCGACAGTAGAAGTTGAGTTCACATTCCCTGATCTCGATTCTATCGCCGATGAAGGTTATTCATACGATGAGTTTGTCGATGCCATCGCAGATATCGATGATGAGACAGAAGAGACATTCGAATTCGAACTCAGTAAGGATGGAGACGAGTGGCTTATCGAGCCAGATTCCACAGAGGATTTCTTTAACTTCCTAGCAGACCTCACTAAGGATCTTGAGTTCTCGGGCGTAACAGAAGATTCTGCTATAGAGGCTGTTGAGACGCTTCTTGCTTATCTTGCTGACGGTGACTGCAGCAGTGCAATTGCCATGTGCAACAATCTGTCATTCTCATTCGATACAACGGGAGAGTATTCTTCATATTCAAATTACAGCACCTGGGAGAGCAATATCGTTTCCGCTTACTTCTCGAGACTTGATTATGAGCTCGAAGTAACAGACATGTACGAAGACTCTGCAGTAGTTCTTATAACAGGTACTGCTCCCGATGCGGTAAACGCTGTAAACGAAGCCGCTAATGATCCTGATCTTCTGGCTCCTGTGGCGGCTGATTACATCGAGGCTGTACTTAACCAGACAGTTGATTTTAATGTGCTCAGCGGTTCACTTATTGACATTGTGGTAGATGCAATCAACGGGGCCGGCACGACCTCTTATTCCCACAATGTAGTTGTATCTGCTTCAGAAGACGGCAGACTGGTACTTACTCCTGATCCGGGCTTAATGCAAAATCTTGTTATACCTGATTTTATTAACGGCGAAGAGGTAGTTCCCGCCGCTGTACAGCTTCTTTACGATCAGGGAAGAATCTCAGCAGAACAGTACGCACAGTTAATTGGTGAATCCGGTACTTCCGGCTATGACGTAACGACCGTTGTCGGATATGCGGGCGAAGATTTATATGACTACAACGTATTCGTCAATGAGGATGTGGTCAGCGTTCATTTCCAGACATGGGGCTACTATGATGAAGGCGATACTTTCGAATACGAGGTTACAATTGACGGTTCCGAAGTAATACAAGGTGAATACGTAATTCCTTTTGATAACTGCGATATCATCGAGGTCGATGTACCCGTAGGAGCATCCGGCCCTTACGGCAACTATGTATTTGTCTGCTACGACGAAGGCTCATCGAGTTCCGAATTGGGTGAGATTGAAGTTATAGTTCTTGCCGATGGTGCTCCGGTTCTTGATGGTATTACAGCTACTATGGACATTATTGAGGAAGGTGATGACCTGTACTCTAACTACACAGAAACTGACTCTGACAGTGTAACGGTATATGTTCGTACATGGGATTACTACGATCAGGGTACAGAGTTTGATTATGTCATCATGTATATGAGCGGAACAATGCAGGTGAGCGTAGGCGATACATATGTCATGCCTAATGACCACTGTGACACGATCATAATCGATCTGCCTCAGGTAGGCGGTACGTTCCAGGATGAGTATGATCTCGTAGTCTACGATGCCAATACCCGTTCCAGCGTTCTCGGCGAGTTCGTGATAACCGTAGACTGATTCCGGATTATCAAAAAACAGGACTTCACTTAAATATAACGGCGTTATATAATGGGTGCGGAAAACCTGAATAAAGGAGACACAACAATGGAAGTTACAAAGGATATGCTCATTACTGACATCCTCGATAAGGATCCTGAGATCGCAGGTATCCTCATGAATCTCGGAATGCATTGCATCGGCTGCATGGCTGCAAGCGGCGAGAGCCTCGAGCAGGCTATGGCTGTACACGGATTCCCGGAAGAGGCAGTAGAGAAGACTGTTGAGATGATCAACGCTTTTCTTGCTAACAAGAAGTAATAGCTGAACTTAGTCGAACAATTTGGCCCTCCGTACCTGTCTGTACGGAGGGCTTTTTGTCTCCACTACCACCCTAATCAAAAATCGTTTATAATCAAGGCGAAATTTTATAAGGAAAGGGGATTTTCATGAAAACTAAGAAAATCGTGGGTTTGGTTACGGCTTCTGCGATCCTTCTTTCTTCAGTGAGCGGCTGTAGTTTGCTTAACGGCAAGCAGAAGGAAGCTGTTACTGATGCAGTTGAAGGTTACGTTGATGCAGTAAAGGAAGGCAAGTACGATAAGTCTGTTGACTTCGTTCTTGACGGTGAGGATTACTTCCAGGAGAACGAATTCGATGGTCCCACTCAGGAACTTCTGAATGCGGTATTGGATGCTTCCGAGTATGAAGTAGATGAGATCGAGATTGATGACGATGAAGCTACTGCTGTAGTTATCTTCTCAATTCCTGATCTCGACTCCATCGCTGATGAGGGTTACTCTTTCGACGAGTTTATCGATGCTGTTGCAGATATCGATGAGTCCGTTGATGAGGAGTTCAGATTCGAACTTTCCATGGATGATGACGAGTGGTTCATCGCTGGTGATTCCACATCAGATTTCGCAGACTTCCTCGCAGGTCTCGTTGCTGATCTCGAGTTCAGCGGTCTTTCCGAGTCAGCTGCTGTCGAAGCAGTTCAGACATTCGTAGATTATCTTGCTCAGGGTGATATCATGTCAGCTTATGCTGTGAGCCCTGTTGATTCAGATGCATTCTCAGATATGGAAGATATGGAAGAGTTCCTTGGCGAGGTCAATGGCTTCACAGAGGTTTTCTCAGCTTACTTCAGCAACCTCGATGTAACTTACGAGGCAACTGAAGTTACAGAGGATTCCATCACAGTAACTCTTACAGGTACTGCTCCTGACGCTGAGCCTGCTATCGCAGCAGCAGTTTCTGATCACGACATCATGGTTCCTATCTATGCGGATTACCTTGAGTCTATGATCAACAACACATTCGACATTACTTCTGTTATAAATGAGATCTTCAGTGTTGCTGCCGATGCAATCAGTACAGCTTCTCCTGCAGCTTACACAAGCACAGCTGAAGTTACAGTCGATGAAGACGGTAATTACTACGTAGATCCTGCTGACGGTTTCATAGTTGACTTCGATTTCCCTGAAGTTGCAAGCAGCGACGAGCTCCTCCCTGAGGCATTGGATCTCCTCCTTTCACAGGGCAGAATCACGCAGGCTCAGTATGATGAATACATGGGCGGCGGATCTTCTTCCGTTTCCGGAGCGGATGCTTCTTTAAACCTCATTGAGGCAGGCGATGACCTCTACGATTACGACTTCTACATTACAAGCTCCAACATAGAAGTTGATGTCCAGACATGGGATTACTATGACGAGGGTGATGTATTCCAGTATGAAGTTGCTTTGGACGGCACTGAGATCATGTCCGGCAGCTATGTAATGCCTAATGATGACGAGGACATGATCGAGATCATGATCCCTTACACAGGCGAGCCTTCCGGTATCTATAACATCATCGTATTTGACGAGGGTGCTACAACATCTACGGTTCTTGCCGAGCTTGAACTCGTTATCCTTTCAGAGGGAGCCCCCATCGGTGATGTGGCTTTCGGCGAGTCAATGTCTTACTTAGAAGTATCCGATGATTTCTACACATTCCACTTTGTTGACGGTAGCGGCAACTGGATGGACAATGATGATTATTATCCTTCCAACAGAGGCGCTATTAACTTCGTAGCAAGAACATGGGATTACTATGATGAAGGCGCTACGATGGGCTGTGATATCTACTGCGACGGTGAGTGTGTAGGTTCTGTTGTTGCTGTAAACGATGAGGATTACAACGACACATTCGAGTTCGAGTGGGAGCCTAACGGCGGTCTTTCTGACGGTAACTACACATTCGTACTTTACGATGTAGACAGCGATTCCGTATTCGCTATGGCTTACGCTACAGTAATGACCGAGAACTGATAAGGTTAATACTTAAAGCTCATTAATAAGATCCCCCGTCTTTCAAAGGCGGGGGATTATTTGTTGACTGAAAGTTACTTCTCTTCGAAAGGATCTCTGAGATCCATGTCCGGTATGAACCAGAAAGGGCTTACCATCGCTTTCCTTTTCTCGTCTTCTATCATTACGAACACACCCTGCTGCCCAATCCCTAACCTGTTACTGGCGTAGACTTCCATGTCTACAGTTGCCTGATCCATTCTCTCGTCATCGGAGCGGATCCAGACTACAAGGTGGTTGGTAAGTCCGTTTGTCGTAATCTGCTTATTCTCGATTATAACGTGGCGGCATAAAAAGCGGCCTTCTTTGGCTTTGTCACGGTAATGAACCGAACTTATCACGGCACCTCCGAAAAAACATATCGTCAGCACAGGGAAGGAGATAAACAGACACTTCTCGAACATATCAAAGAAGCTTTTGGAATCTGTTTCCATAAAGATTCCGTACACTGAGACCAACAGCGATAGCAGTATTAATATAACACCTGTCCTAATGCCCTTTTTGCTGTCTTCAACAATCTTGTTTTTGATTCTCTCTTTTACGGCGTGATCCGGTTCCTCCCAGAACCACGGGCCTAAAGGTGAGTGGAAAGAATCGTTTAATGATGACATATTACCCTTCCTTCATGCTTTCCTTGATTTGTTTTATAATACCACCGAACTAAGTTACAAAGGGAAGGGCAATTCTTGAGAAGACATATCTTGGCCGTCCTCGGTGCGGGCATAAGCTGGGGCTTTATGGGTTACTTCACCAGACACCTGGCGCAGATAGGCATCGGTACTGACGGCGCCATAATAATCCGCTGCATCGTTGCCGCCTTAGGATTTGCGCTCATAATGCTTATCAAAGACCCTTCCGGCTTTAAGGTTAAGCCCAAGGATTTCTGGTGCTTCTTCGGTTCCGGCATCCTAAGCTTCCTGTTCTTCACTTTCTGCTACTTTACGGCCATCTCAATGATGAGCCTGTCTGCTGCGGCTATCCTGCTTTACCTTGCACCCTCTATTGTCACGGTGCTTTCTGCTGTTCTTTTTAAGGAGAAGATCACACCTCTAAAAGCTTTCTGCGTTCTTTTATCCTTCGCGGGATGCTGCCTGGTGTCGGGCATAGGCGGAGGTGTTACCGTAACTTTCAAAGGATTGCTTTTCGGTGTGGGGGCAGGAGCGGGGTATGCGCTTTATACCATATTCTCAAGGTTCGCGCTTGAGAGAGGGTACAGCAGTGTCACGATCAATTTCTACTCATGTGTGCTTGCAGGCATCGGAGCCGTGATCATATGGCATCCGATGGGCATGTTCCCGATAGCCGTGTCTTCAGCGGGAAACATAGTTTTCTGCATAATGACGGGCATAGTTACGTGTTTTGTGCCGTATCTTCTTTATACTTACGGCCTGACCGGGCTTGAGAACGGCAAAGCTTCGGTGATCGCTTCTATCGAGCCTGTTGTCGCGTCTTTGTTAGGTATAGTATATTTCCATGAGGATATGACTCTTATGATGCTTGCGGGCATAGTAATGGTACTTACGGCAGTAGTACTCCTTAACAGGCGCCCGCAGGACAGAAAGGAAGAAAAAGCATGAATATACCCAACGATCCCGTTATGCTCATGAGTTTTGTTAATACCCAGCTTCGCGATAACTACAGTTCTCTCGATGAATTCGCGGCAGCCTACGGCGTTGAAGCCTCGGATATCAAGAAGAAGCTTGGTGATATTGATTATTCTTACGACGAAGACGGAAACCGCTTTGTATAAATAATAATGTTGAACGATGGACTTCGGCATTATACAATCTTTGTTGGTAAAAACGTTTATTTAATAGACAGGAGATACAATTATGAGACAGAAACCTGTAGTAATGATGGTCCTCGACGGCTACGGCATCACAGAGAAGGAAGAGGGTAATGCTATCAAGATGGCAAACACACCCGTAATGGACAAGCTCATGGCAGAGTGCCCTTATCAGCTTGGTTACGCTTCCGGTCTTTCCGTAGGACTTCCTGACGGACAGATGGGTAACTCCGAGGTAGGTCACATGAATATCGGTTCCGGCCGTATCAT
>JAEEGL013034815.1_pt1 | contig 10627 bp, 7 predicted proteins | sample 9134231 | NCBI WGS metagenome assembly JAEEGL01 (sample SAMN16246548, study PRJNA631951) | gut metagenome | biome: gut microbiome; feature: rumen; material: fiber-attached | host: Bos | place: Iran: Karaj | collected 2018-10 | reverse complement strand
TACTGGAGGAGACAATAGCTATGGCGAGAACCATTAAATTCGCATGCCCATGCTGTGGGCGGAAACGCATAGAGAAGCTTGGCGACTACGAAATCTGCGATGTCTGCGGTTGGGAAGACGATCCGACGCAGTCGAAGGATCCAGATTTCGCTGGTGGTGCTAATGAATTGAGTCTGAAAGAAGCCCGCGCAAAATGGCGGAAAGAACAAAAAGCCAAAAGGCAAAAAATATGATATCTGATACGAGTGTTTTTTATCGAAATTTAAATAGATACCTCATCCCGATTTTTCGGGGAGACTCTCAAATTTTGGTAGATATGGAAATGTTGTCTAAACAAACTCCTGAAAGCCAACGCTGGAACAATGGAGAGGGAACATTTACTTGACAAAAGGTAGTGTAGCATATACTTAATTGAAATGCAAATATCGTGCGTTTTTCATCATAGACAAAGCAAAAAGAACAAAAATAAGGAATGTATTGAGTTTTCAGAAAAATGTTAGAATGATCAGGAGTTTTGGAGTGTAACGGGCCTATACTTTCAGGCACACTTAATAACAATGTAACAATCAATATCCACTTTGAGCAGAAAAATCAAGCCTATGGCCTTGAATGTTGGTATCTGACTAAAAATGGATTTCACTTTATAAGGGAAGTTGAACAATGCAGAAATGGTATGATATTGTGAATATTCAGCTCAAGGCATATCCCAAAGATTTAGCCAAGCTTGCAATAGAAGAAAATTAACACAAATGAAATGGAATGTGAGTCTCATGTGGAATTCATAACGAAAAGTCGTTGTAGGTGTCTGATCTGTTTGCTAAGATATAGATGTGATTATTTATTGTAGGAGCTCTTGTACCGATAGGAGTATTGAAGCAAAAGGGGAATATGGCATAAACATGTCCATATACTGATATTCATTTTACACAAATACGAGAAAAATGCTGACGTTGGCTTCATCAAAGGTAAAAGTGCAATTGGAATTGTGCGACATTGCGAGGTGTTGCATTCGTAACTTTGCAGGCATCGGGAGCTAGGCGCGAGATTATTTAGTAGTCAACATGGTGGCTTAACAAGAAGCTGTTTAGAGAGTGCATAAGTAAACAGGAAGAGCATTAAGAGCGGTAGGAAGGACGGTAGGCAATCGAATCTGTTCTATTCTAATAAATGGTATTTTTCGTTGTCATTAAAATATCTGTACATCGTCTTTGAACAAAAAAACTCAAGCCATTGTTTTTATATATAGTATTTGATAGTATGAGAAATATTTTGGGTTAGGGCAAAAAGAGTATGATAAATACTGATGGTAATTGTTGCAGAGTGTTTTTGTGCTATAGAGATAATGGTGCAGAGACAGCAAAACTTTTTTACGATACACTAAATAATATTATTGATGCTAACTATGGGAAAGTTTGGTTCTCTGATTATGAAGGAAAAGGCAATTATGTTCTTGATATAAATTACTTATTAAAAGATGCTTGTTATGTTGTTTTATTTATTGCTCCAGAATTTACTAGGGGATTTTTAAGAGATAATGGAACAACTAATATTTCTGATGACCAATCAAATGAATGCGTAACAGTTAGAGAAATAATTGAAATTGAACGTCAAAGACAAAAAAGAGGTTTGGCAGTTCTGAGTGTAAATGTTGATGGGACTAAATTGTATGAAAATGATTTGCTCATTTTAAAGAAAGTATTTGAAAACGAAGGAATCATTCGTGAAGATACTTTGCAGTTTTATAAGAGCTTACAAAACAATGTATATAATAGACGATCAACGAACATGCAAAGCTTCATAAAGGCACGTTTTCACTGTCTTGAGATTAATGATAAAACTAAGTTTTATAAAAATGAGAACGTAGTCAGAATATTCGAATCGTCTTCTTTACCAAAGTATACGTATCCACGTATAAATACAATTGGAAGAAGAGAAATTGTTTTAAATATTATCTCACAAATAAATACAAATACTGTTGTTGTATTATACGGGAAAAAATATATTGGAAAAACCTCTGTCGCGTGTCAAGTCTCAGAAAATCTGAAAAAACATTTTAATTATATTTTATATTTTAATTTTAAGAAGACTAATATCTCAAATACATTATTATCTTTTTGTAATGTAATGTCATTATTGTGTGGATATTCTGTTACAGTTGATGAATTATATACAGCTATACCAAGCGTTTCAAAATATAATATTCTATTTGTATTTGATGATGTTGAATATGGGATGAACGAGAATTCTACAACAAGAATTATTGATTCAATATTCCAATTGCCAAATGATATATCTGAAGTAAGGGCGAGATTTCTGATTGTCTCTCACAAAGCAGAAAGGGGACTAAAGAGGTTTGGTTGTATCATTAACATTCCAGGAATAAATGCACTTGATGTGGAAGCAATGGCTGAAAATGAAGATTTGAAAATAAGTAAAAATCAAGCAGAAAAATTAGTGAGTTTATATAGAGGATCACCATCATATATACAAATTGCTATAGAATATTGCAAATCATTTTGTCAATCAAATGTTAAGCGATTCTTAGATTTAAATAATACAGTAGTAGGAAATATTGATTCATTAATTGATGAACAGTATCGACAACTTCCCGAAGTGGAAAAGAGACTTATTTTGTTAATTGCAATTCTTGGGGATTCAACAAAAACTACATTATTTTTGAAATATTGTAATAAGGAAGTTAATCAATTTGAAAGAATTATCTCAGAATTATATGATAAAAGCTTTATTGTTGAATATGGAAAAGATAGAGTAAAATTGTTTCCTCCAATTGAGGAGTATCTTATTAATTATGTAATCTTAATTATTACTTCTGAAATTCAAAATATGTCCCCAAACTTTCTTGATAATTACCCATTAGTCTCAAATCTGTCATCTGAATCAGCAAGAACCCATCAAAAGGACATTATCAGAAAAATCATTAATAATCTTAAGAATCAAAAAAATCTAAGTATAAATGAAATACAAGATAAACTAAAGAAGATGTTAATGCAAAATCGAAACTTTAAGGGGTATTTTGTTGGAAATATTCTTAACATTCTTTCTGAATTGGTTGATGTTATTGATTGTTGGGATTTCTCTAATACGAAAATTTTAGATGCGAGCATGGAAGATATTGAGCTTAAAAATGTTGATTTTTCAAACTCTTTATTTGAGAGATGCTCATTTAAGAGTATTTTTGGTAGTGTTACTGCTTTATCATATAATAAAAAACTAGAATTAATTGCAACTGGTTTTTTTAGCGGACACATTATTATTTGGAATAAGGAAGGACAACAATTATCAGTACTTATGGATTTTGATAATGTTATTAACGATATTAAGTTTTTTGATAATCATTTATGGGCATGTGGAAAAGATGGAAGGATAATTGAATGGGTTGTGGATGAAGATTTTGATTTTGAAATCCAGAATGAATACGTGTCTAATGGTATTTCTATTAGGACTATTGCTATTCCTCTTTCAAATGATTATGTAATTGCTGGTTCAGAGGATGGTACAGTGAAAAAAATGTTTATTAATGATCAAGGAAAAAAATGTTCAGTTACTATTTGTAAGCAAAACTACAGAATTAAATCAGTATGTTTGTCATTGGAAGGAAACTTGTTAGTAGTGGCAGGAGACAGTGATATAGTTTGTTTATATGATTTAGATAATAATGGACAATTATTCAAAACTTATAAGGTTAATAATAGATGGATTAGGTGTATAAAATTTTATAATGATTATACAATAATTTGTGGAGGAGATTCTGGAAATTTAAATATCATTAATCTTGACAAGGATGTTTTTGAGGATATATTAGGGATTGATAGAAACAAGATTTGGGCTATTTCAGTATTGAAAGAGATAAATTGTGTTGTTGTAGGTGGAAATGATGGTACGTTAAAGATTATATCTATGGATTCAAAAGCAATTGTTGGAGTCTTATCTAAACACACGAGTTGGGTTCGATGTCTCGATTCTTCAGATTCATTTGTATTTTCAGGAAGCGAAGATCAAACTATTTGTATTTGGAATACTACTGAATTTGAATGCTTAAAGACGATTAAAGGTTATACGAAAAGAGTTTTTTCTATATGCATTTCCAATAGTAAATTATATGTCGGATTGGGAGATCATACCGTCTTGGAAATCAGTAAATTATTTAATAGTATGTTAGTAAAAAAAGTAATACAATGTGCAGATCAAGTATGGACAGTATCCGCCAAAAAAAACTTGGTATGTGCTGGATGTGATAAAGGAGATGTTTATATCTATGATACCCAATCTAATAGGACAGTATATGAACATCATTTTAATACTGGCTGGATAGGTTCTGTTTGTTTTAATGAAAATGCTTCTATGTTAGCAATTGGAGATGAATTGGGATATATTTACTTGTTAAATACACAAGATAAGTTTTTAATAACTCAATCCTGCAAATTGAAAGTTCATAATGGGAGAGTATCTGCTATTCTTTTTGTTTCAGATGGAATCATATCAATTGGCGAGGATGGTTTTATAAACTATTTTAAATTACAAAATAGACAAACAAAATTTCGTATAAAGGTATGTAATAATCTATTATATACAGTTTGTGAGTTGTGCGCGTTTGTATATCTTATTGGTGGAGCTGATGGAAAGGTGTATAAAATATCATTAGAAGAGTCAAAAGTCGATGTTATCTTTGAAACTAATTTGCCTATTTGGTCCATAAAACTGACAAAAAGATCTACTATTATCGTAGGATTTGATAATGGAGCTATGAGAGAATATGATATTCAAGGATTTTGTATTCGAGAAGCTTTTGATCATCATAACCAAATATGGACGATCGAATATTTGCAAGAAAACGATATGATAATAAGTGGGGGAGAAGACTCACTAATAATTGGATACGATAAAGATTTTAATATAATATCTAAATTTTTGTGTAACAGACCATATGAAAATGTGAAAATACATAATTGTAGTGGTCTTTCAACAATGCAAATGAATTATTTATGTACAATGGGAGCAGTGGATTGAAAAGTTTTGATTTTTTTCGTAAGTATTTATTGGATAAAAGTGATTTGTTTTATATGAATTCGAAATTTTATTTCGATATTAATTTATTTTGTAGAGCATTGAATGATAAATATGAATCATTAAAAAATAATAAAACAGAAATCAATCATCTGATAAAGACAATATGCATATCTTTTTCAAAAAGATATGGAATTTCATTTTCTGATAAACAAAGACAATTACTTGATGATCTTGATAATGGGGGAAAAGTGTTATTGTTTCCATATCAGCCAAATATTTTTCCTTCAATTTCTGTAATTGCTCCTGCAATACATATGGAAATAATAAGAACAATAATGAATAAAAAATATAATAAAAAAATTATTCCATTATTTATGTTTGTTGATTATGACAATTGCCTAGACAAACGTTTCTTAAAAGTATATATACCTAATCCAGGAAGAAGAAATACCAAAAAAGTAATAAATTATTCAATTCCAAATGAGCAAAAAGATGATGCAATTTTTGCAGTCAAATTACCAAGTATTGATATTATTTCTTATTGGAAAAACGAATTTTTAGAATCAATTATGAATTTTGCTATTATTGTTAGTAAATATGATAAAGATGAATATGAAAAAATTAAAAGTAGAATCCAGTTAGTACAAAATATTATTGACACAACATATAGAAAAGCAACTACATTTGCATCATTTAATGAATTATTTATTCAAGAAATTTTAATAAATCAATGTGATTGTGGTATTTTATTTCTTGAAGGGCTTGAATTCCAAAATAGTTCAAAAAATGAATTGCTAGAATTGGAAATGAAAAAAGAACAAATAAACAAAACATTTAATGAAGCGCTAACTTATTTTTTTAATGATGGATTAACCACATCATTTTCCCCACGAGAAAACAAAAAATCGCTTGTTTGGAAATATAGATTATTATGCGGAAAGAGATGTTCTGAAAAATCAATTTGTTTTGATTGTTGTAAAGCAGATTATTTAATTCCTAATGTAATTGCAGATTATTTACTTGATTATATAAAAATAAATAAAATTGGTGGGGTAGGATATTATAAACAATTTGAAGCGATATGTGTTTCAGAATATATATTAAATAAGATATATGGAATTGATAGCGGGCCAGAGTTTTTATCTTCTACAACAGTTAATGTATTAGATTATTATAATAAAGAATGTATTGCTGTAATTGAAAGAGAGTTCAATAGAATGAACTATGACTATAACGATTTTTATAAATCAAGCCAAGATTCACATTGTTCTATTTTGTTTCATGCTTCAATTCTCGGATTTAGAAAAACATTAGAATGTATAAAAAAGGAAATTAATTAAAATCCTAAAGGAGGTATTTTTATGAGACCGTTAATCATGTTAACAAATGACGATGGAGTGATGTCTCCGGGAATCCTTGCTGCTGCTGAGGCTGTATATGATTTCGCTGATATTATAATAGCAGCACCATTTAAACAACAAACAAGCATGGGAAGATCGTTTCCTAAGACTGATGACGTCGGTATAATTGATGTATTTACATTGAGTATAAATGGACATGCAGTTGATGCATATGGTATACATGGGGCTCCAGCAACTGCTGTTTCTCACGGAATATTAGAACTTTCAGACAGAAAACCTGATTTATGTATTAGTGGAATAAATTATGGAGAAAATATTGGACTTGGTCTATCATGTAGTGGAACCATAGGAGCCGCTCTTGAGGCTGATACCTATGATATTCCAGCTATTGCGATATCACTTGAAGAAAGAATAATTGAAAATCAGCATAATAACGAGTTTGGGTATAAGCAATGGAATCAGTGTAAACGAATAATTGAATTGTTTGCAAAGCGTATTCTTAAGGATGGACTCCCAAAAGGTATTTCAGTGTTAAATATCAATGTTCCTGATGATGCAACTGATGAAACTCCTATTGAGCTAACTCGCCAAACACGGCAGAATTATTTCTTTTTTAAAAAACCAAATAAACGAGATTTCTCAGAAAAATTACGTTTACAAGTCTATGAAGAAATTGATATGGAAACACTCGAGAAAGATAGTGATTTAGCATGTTTAAAAGTACGTAGACATATTAGTGTTACACCATTAACATGGGATATGACAGCGAATATTCAGTATAAGGTTTAATTAATATGCAACATTTTATTGGAATTGACATAGGGACTACAGTATCAAAAGGCGTTATACTTGATAATCAAGGGGTAATTATCTATAGCTATCAGATTATTCATAATTACTCAGATTATGATGATTATGCAGATGCTTGGTGGAATGAGGTTATCCAAATTGTAAAAGAACTGTCGACACATATTATAGATAAATCAACTATTTGTAATATTACAATATCTGCAATGGTACCTAACTTAGTTTTTTTAGATTCTAATGGGAATATTGCGCTTGAAACAAAACTTTATATTGACGATTTTGCTTTAGAAGAGCAAATAAAATTAGATAAAATTGATGGAACAAAGTGGAAAAATGAGACTTTATCAAAGTTAATTGTATTAAAAGAAAATGAACAAAATTGGAAAAATGTTTCCCATGTATTAACAACACATTGCTATATTGGCTTCAAATTTACGGGAGTACGCTATTGCGATTATGCATCAGCATACGAGTATGGTCATATCTTTAGTGATAGCGGCAAAAAATGGAATGAATCATTACTAAATATACATAATATAAGTTATAATATATTCCCTCCTTTAGTAAGTTCTATTTCCAATATTGGTATTATGAAAGATGATATAGCGGATCTTTTAAAACTCCCGCGAGGTATAAAGATTATTGCAGGAACTCATGATTCGGTTGCATCAATGATTGGTGCTGGATTAGTAAACAATGGAGACAATCTCTTGTATTATGGTACATTTAATTGCTCTGCTGTTATCCATGCAGATATTATAGATATATTACTGGGTAATCTTTCTTCTCCTCCGATTGAATGGACATCATCAATTCCTGATAGTGGTCCACAGTTTACAACAATGTGCAAACTGTTTATCGGTTCAGATGACTATTACCAATTTGACAAATTAGCATCATCCTCTCAAGCTGGTGCCAGAGGAGTGGTTTTTTTGCAAAATCCAAATCTATTGAATACCTCTATTTGTTCTATAGCAGATGGAGCCTTTTTTCATATAAGTAATACAACTGACATTGCTGATTTGTGTAGAGCAGTTTATGAAGCGTTTCCATATGGAGTTCTCGCATTTTGGAAAAATAATACTTCTTTTACGTTTCCTAAATATTGTTTTGCTTCTGGAGGCGGGGTAAGGAGCAATTTCCGTGTCCAAATTGTTAGTGATATTCTTTCTGTTAAACAATATAAATTATACAATTCAGAAAATGCTGTGGGAACAGCGCTAATTGGTGTTGCCGCAGAAAATCAATCTCTATTTTTCAAACTACAGAGTTTGAGACGTAAAGATGCAGAAATATTTAAACCAGATTTGACAAATTCTAATATATATAAGTTAATGGCAGAGGAATATTGGACATTATTAGTAAAGTAATATCATTGTTCTATTGCTTATTGAGAATAGGCAGTGCCTGATTTACTTAAAATCAATATGTTAGTGTAAAAATAATAAGTTAGATTCTTGCATAAAAAATGAGAAAAAAGAGGTAGAGATTCGGTAGTGTCCTGTATTTTGCGCACATTTCTTTGATTGATTATTAAATCACATGTGCATTAAAAAATTATTATATCGCCAGTATTCCGTTTTGCAAGAGAGATACTGGCGAATGCCCCAATTCGTGGTGGATATGTGCCGCAGCCTGGCCCCGACGATCATCATGGTCGAGTAGCCGTCAGGAAAACTGCCTACGACACGCGGCCGCCGGCGGATCTCCTTCATGATCCTCTCCAGACCGTTGTTTGTACCTATCTTGAGCCAATGCTCGGGAGGAAAGTCCATGTACGACAAGGTCTCCTCGACACTCTCCTCGACAAATTTGGCGATAGTCTCCAGCTTCATTCCCCGTAGCTTTTCGGTCACGAGGGCGGCCTTCCCCCTGGCGGCCTCCTTGTCCTCCTGCGAGTGGATCGCCTTCAGCATGGCGGCGACAGCCCTCGCGTGCCTTGCCGGGCATTTCCCAAAGGCGTTGCGGTACCAGTGCACGATGCAGCGCTGCCATTTCGCGTCGGGGTAGAAGTCGCCGAGGGCGTCCGCCAGACCGGACGCCTTGTCCGAGATCACAAGCCTCACGCCTGCCAGGCCGCGCTCCTTCAGATACCGGAGGAAGTTCATCCATGACTCGCCGTCCTCGCGGCTCCCCTCCGAGATCCCGAGGATTTCACGGTATCCGCCGGAATTCACTCCGACGGCCACGAGGACGGATACGTTCTGCACCTCCCCGCCCCAGCTGCGCTTCAGGTAGACGCCGTCGACGAACACGTACGGATGCGCGCCCTCGATCGGCCTCATCCGCCATGATTCGATTTTCCCGTATATCTTCTGGTTGAGCTCGCTGACTGTGCTGGAGCTGACCTTCGCGCCCCACAGCGCCTCCGTGATGTCCTCCACGCGGCGGACGGACACGCCGGCAAGGTACATTTCGATCAGCGCCTCCTCGACCGGGCTCTGCCGTGTCTGGTATCTCCTGATGATCTGCGTCTCGAACGGGAGAGTCCTGAGCCGCGGGACGGTCAGCTCGACCTCGCCGGCCGTCGTCATCAGCTTCCGTTTGTACGAGCCCGCGCGTGTGTCCAGACGGTCCGGGCTGCGCTGGTAGCGGCCTGCGTTGCATATGGCGTCGGCCTCCGCGTCCAGAAGGCTGTTGATCGTGTCCTCGACCGACTGTCGGACAAGACGGTTCAGATGGTCTCCGACTTCCTTTTCATTGATCCTCATGGCGTCGACGATTGACTTTTCCGTTTCCTGCGCTACTTTTTCCATGGCCTGTTTCCTTTGTTGATTGGTTGTCTTTGTGGTGAATATAATCAATCACAGGAACAGGTCTTTTTCAAGTCCTGTCTTCAAATGTGCGCAATTTTTCGGACGTTATCGTATGACCTGTCACACATTTTTGATGATGAATCATGAGCCGACCATCCAGCCAATTTTAATTTTGCAACAACGTAGTTGTTGCATTTGATGCTGAGTATATTTATACTTGTTCCGTCATATTAAGTTTTGCAACAACGTAATTGTTGCAGGATTCAGAATATCTTCCTCTATTTTTTGACAACAAGGGGCTGTTGCAAAATTATTGGTTTTGCAACAGCCCCTTGTTTTTAGCCATGAAGACTAGCTGTCGCTTATGTCCCTTTTGTCGTTTTTGTCCCTTTAAATGAAGGCTATTTGCCAAAAGCATACGCCTTGCGGATTTCTTCCGCACGGAGGAGGGCGTCTTTCGACGCGGGAAGTTCCGCGTCGGCAAGATCTTGATAGAGGCGCATGGCTTGGCGGAGGTTTTCCTTTCCGCCGAGCCGTTCGAGTAGCTGTGCGGCCGCGAGCGCACTCTTCGTGTAATAGAACCAACTGTGGACGATGCTGTTCATTTGGGCTGATTGGTAGGCGTAGCAGAGTTTGCGGTACGCTTCCAATGCGGCTTCGTTATTGCCCTGTCGT
>JAEEGL011001940.1_pt1 | contig 10627 bp, 16 predicted proteins | sample 9134231 | NCBI WGS metagenome assembly JAEEGL01 (sample SAMN16246548, study PRJNA631951) | gut metagenome | biome: gut microbiome; feature: rumen; material: fiber-attached | host: Bos | place: Iran: Karaj | collected 2018-10 | reverse complement strand
GTATGTGCTAAGTGCTACGGTGCAAACCTTGCATTCAACAATATCGTTTCAGTCGGTGAAGCTGTTGGTGTTATCGCTGCTCAGTCTATCGGTGAGCCGGGTACACAGCTTACCATGAGAACCTTCCATACCGGTGGTGTTGCTTCTGCCGACGCTGAAGATATCACACAGGGTCTTCCTCGAGTTGAAGAACTTTTCGAGAGCAGACGTCCTAAGGGTGCTGCTATACTCTCGAGAATTTCAGGTAAGATACACATCGAAGAGGTCAAGACTACAAGAAATATCATCGTTAACAATGACGAGACAGGCGAGTCTGAGAGCTATATGATCCCATACAACCTCAAGATCAGAGTTCAGGAAGGCGAGTCTATAGAAAAGGGTACAAGACTTACCGAAGGTAATATCTACCCTGCTGATATCCTCAATATCCTCGGTACACAGGCTGTTCAGAACTACATCATCAATGAAGTTCAGAAGGTTTACCGCTTACAGGGTGTTGATATCAACGATAAGCACATCGAAGTTATCGTTCGTCAGATGCTCCGCAAGATCAAGGTTGAGGAGACAGGCAGCAGCTATCTGCTTCCAGGCACTCTCGTTGACAGCAAGGAGATCGACGCTATCAATGAAGAGCTTCAGGCTCGTATCGACGCAGGCGAGTACGACGTACAGCTTGTTCAGACAAGTCCTGTTCTTCAGGGTATCACAAAGGCTTCATCAAATTCAGACAGCTTCATGTCAGCTGCTTCATTCCAGGAGACCACAAAGGCTCTCACAGACGCAGCTATCAGAGGCAAGAGCGACCGACTCCTTGGTCTTAAGGAGAACGTTATCATCGGTAAACTCATTCCTGCCGGTACAGGTATGGAGTGCTACAGAAACGTTGAAGTCGTTAAGAACGAAGGCTACGGCGAGCACAATACAACAGCTCCTATGGCTAACCAGATATAACATCAAAGCTCCCGAGGTATTCTTCGGGAGCTTTTTTGTAATTAGTAGGGGACGCCGCCCTCGGCGTCCCGTTAATTTAACAATTATTATGACGGGCTGATGTAGGCATCAGCCCCTACAAAAAATGAAGTCAACAGAATCGTACAGGAGAACACGAATGAATATCGAACTTAAAAGAATCGGCATGGAGGACTGCGAAAGGCTCTGGAAAATGCAGGTCGAAGCCTTTTCGGAGCTCCTTGAAAAATATCAGGACTACGATATAAGCCCTGCCAACGAGCCATTGAGCCGTATTGAGGAGCGGCTCCGCCAGCCTTTTACCTGCTATTACTTTATCATGGACGGTGAAAAAGCTGTTGGAGCTATCCGCATTGTGGATATGAAAGACGGTGGTCAGAAGCGTATCTCACCTATATTCATTATGGCTGAGTATCGCGGAAAAGGCTATGCTCAGGCAGCTATGAGAGCTGCCGAGGAGCTTCACGGCGCAGAGAACTGGGCTCTCGATACAATTTTGCAGGAAAAGGGCAACTGTCATCTCTACGAGAAAATGGACTATCGCAGAACAGGCGAGGAGCAGGTCATCAACGAGAGAATGACTATTATCGGCTACGAAAAATAGCCTTTCGTCTATGGCATATCATGTCCGCTTGCTGAATATAATTCAGTGAGGTGAGATGTATGAAAAAAATCATAGCAGCTGCCTGTGCGGCTGCTTTTTTGTTGTCGTCAGGCTGCTCTGCAATGCCGATAAACAGTGGCTCGGATATAATGAGGGAGTCCGTGCCGCCTGCCGCCGAGGAGCATAGCTATACTCCATTAAACTACACGAATCAGGTGGGAATGTGGCTGCCGTATGTGAAATTTCCAGAAATATTGCAGGGAAAAAGCGAGGAGCAGTTCCGCAAAGCAGTTGCAGAGATATTACAGGACGCCGCCGCCGAGAACGTTAATACGCTGTATTTCCATGCCCACCCAATGGGGGACGCTTACTATAGCTCGGAGATATTCCCGAAGGGCTCATACCTCGACGGAGAATACGACCCATTACAGATAGTTCTCGATGAAGCACACAGGCTGGGAATATCAGTTCACGGGTGGATAAATCCTCTACGCCTGCAAACAGAGGAAGAGATGAACAGGCTCCCCGATGATTTTATCATAAAAAAGTGGATAAACGCAGGTGAGCCCTACGTGAAAGCTGTCAACGGGCGCTGGTACCTTGTGCCGTCCTATCCCGAGACTGTGGAGCTCCTTGAAGCTGCAATCGGCGAAATACTAGATAATTATGACGTTGACGGAGTCCATATCGACGACTATTTTTATCCCACCACCGACGAGGACTTTGACAGCGCGGAGTTTGAAAAGAGCGGCGAATCAGACCTTGCCGAATGGCGAACAGATGTCGTAAGCCACTATGTAAAGGCTATACGTGACGCAGTGAAGTCCCATGATGAAAGGCTTCTTTTCGGCATAAGTCCACAGGGAAACATCGACAGCGATTACAACTCCCAGTATGCAGATGTGCGGCGCTGGGGCAGCGATAAGGGCTTCTGCGACTATATAGCTCCGCAGCTGTATTTCGGTTTCGAGAACGAGTGTTGTCCGTTCCTGCCGACTCTTGCACAGTGGGAGGAGCTTGTCGGCGGCGGAGTTTCGCTGATCGTTGGACTCGCACCTTACAAACTGGGCAGAGAGGATAAGTGGGCAGGAGCTGCAGGGGAGCTTGAATGGATAAACGATCCCGACATAATCGACAAGCAGATAGCCGCCGTGAAGAGCTCCGAAGCCGAAGGATACGCGCTGTATTACTGAAGCCGAGTTTGCGTGAAAGCGGCGCTGCTGATGTGCAAAATAATGCGATAGATATTGACTTTGTCCCGTGACTGTGATATAATAATATCATACGGGGCATTAGCGCAGTTGGGAGCGCATCACACTGGCAGTGTGGGGGTCAGGGGTTCGAATCCCCTATGCTCCACCAATACAAAATGGCTATAAATAGGCGCTTCTCGAATTAAGAGAGGCGCTTATTTATTTAACCAAGTGTAAAAATGTCCTTATTTTGTCCTTATAAGGACAAAAAATCCTTACTGAATATAACAAGATATAAGAAGTAATGACAGATTTATAAAAAAGAGGCTTTCCAAATGGAGAGCCTCTTTTCTTTTTATCCGATATTCTTTTTAAGAGTTTCAGCTGTTTCTTCTTCAGGGCGTTTCTTCTGAGTGATAAGCATACTTCCAAGAGCGTTGGCGGCTGCTTTATCAGCATCTGCAAGGCAGTGTAGGTATTGATTGGTAACTCTGAGGTCGGCGTGTCCTAAACGTCCGCTAACCTGTTTTATATTCGTGCCTGTTAGTAATAATAAGGTTGCTGATGTATGCCTCAGGGCGTGGAACTTCCTGTGTTTTAGCCCATGACGTTTAAGGAAATCCGAGAACCAATGAGACGGCGTTGAGGGAAACATAATTGAGCCGTTCCATGTTGTGAACAGCCATTCATCACCCTCCCAAGCTGTACCGAGCCTTAGCCGTTCCTGTTCTTTCTCAGCTTTTAATTGACGTATCAAGTCAATTGTATATTCATCAACATTGACTTTTCGTACATCATTATCCTTTGGCGGCTTTGTCATTGTTGGTTGACCTGCGAGCTTGTAGGCGGCTCTTTCAATGGTGATAGCATTATCTTTGAAGTCAACGTCAGAGAATTTTAAAGCGACTAATTCACCCTCACGAGCGCCCGTCATCAATGCAAGGTATATGATAGTTTTGTATTGAAGTGGTTCATCTTCAAGAGCGGTGAGCATTTCGATAGCTTCATCTTTAGTAAAGATTTCGACCTGTGGAGCGATCTGTTTAGGCATTGAAAGACGTTCAGCGTCAGCTGGATTTGTCTGTATAAGTCCGAGCTTGACGGCTTGTTTAAGTATGCTTTGTAGTATAGCAACCTTACGTTTTATCGTTGACGGTGAGGGCTTTGTTTTACTGTTATCCTGTAAATACTTAATGAATTGCTGCACATGAGCTGGCTTTAGGTCTATGAGCTTGATGTGTCCTAATAGTGGAATAATGAGAGATTCTGATATATTGCAGTAAAATTCATATGTGCGAGGAGCGAGGATATCTTTTTTTATATCGAGGTAGGTCGGTACAAAGTCAGCGAGTTTTAAGCTTCTCTGAGAGCCTGCGAGTCCGTCCTTGACTTGTTCTTCAAATTCAATAGCGGTGGCCTGTACTGCTTTTATAGCTTGTTTTTCGGTCATGTTCTGAGGAACTTTCCAAGTCATTGTTTGCCTGCGCTGTTTGCCGTCAGTGCCGTAGCCGTCGCTGACACGGATTCTAAACGAAATTAATTTACCGTCAGCATTTCGATTTTCTTTGATATCAGCCATTATTGATTCCTCCATATCTATAATTGACTTAAGAGTTTTCAACAGCATTTTCATGTTTCTGTTAGTTTAGATGTGGAAAAATGGAACATTTTCTTCCTATCCGCCTATTGATTTTGTGGCTATATATGGTAAAATGGTATTAGGACAAACAATATAAGCCGTCGTTGTTATAATTATATCTGACGACGACAACAAAGTCAAGTATTATTTTAGGAGGTGAGGAAAATGAATAATCTGGATTTACGAGAGTATGCAAAATTACAAGGCGTGAAATTTTGGCAGATTTCAGAAGCTCTTGGGAAAAGTGAGTCAACTCTTACACGCAAAATGCGTCAAGAGCTACCGTTATCGGAAAAGGAAAAGATATACAGTATCATCAACGAGCTTGCAGCAAGTCAGGCAAAATAAAAAAGCGCCGACGGCGCAACGTCGGACGCTTTAAGCAAATATCTCATTCAACCACAAACAAAATAATTGCCTACTCCATTATATCACAAAAATTGGAGGGGCGCAACTGAAAGTGAGGAAAAAATGACAAATAATTTCAATGTTACCTTTGGCGGAGATATCCCGGTCATGTTAGGCATAAAGGAAACCGCTCAGCGTTTTGGTATAGCACAACATTTTGCACGTCAGCTGGCGTTGACAGGAAAAGTCCGGGCAGTCCGTGCAGGCAATAAAATCCTGATAAATCAGGCCTCTGTAGCTGATTTCTTCAATAACAGCACTTTGCTGAATGAAACAGAAGAGCCGGCGATAAAACCTATATCGGTGAGATAAAATGGTTGATGACAAGTTTTTATTTTCATTGATACCGGCAGGCGAAAAAAACGCCATTAGTTGCAGTGAGTTATCCTATCTGACAGGTGCAACAGCGGAGCTGATATATCAATCGGTTCGCCGGCTGCGTCAGAGTGGGTACTTGATATGCACGAGGCCGTTCTTAGGAGGCTTTTTCAGACCTGAAACAAAGGACGAGCTTGAGGTATGGGTTCGGACACGAGAGCGTTGTATCAAGAGCTATAAAGCTACGCTGAAACCAGCTAAAAACGCTTTGAAGAAAGGTGGAGTCATTATAAACGATGAAACAGCTGGAATTTTACAAGGTATATAATTGGGCTGCATTTCAATTAGGAGGACTATGTACACCAGAAACGATGATTTTTTCAGTTATGTACAGTTATCACGAAGCCAAAAAAGAATGCTTCTGTTCATATTCAGAGTTTGAGCGTATAATTGGGTGCTGCCATGCGACTGTATCAACAGCTATAAATAAGCTTTGTACTATTGGAATCATCGAAAAATATACACGCGGCTGTGAATACAGAAACAGCAACACATACGAAATAAATGAGAGTATGGTTAAAATTTGGAAATCAGAATTTAATGCCGGTAAGCTGAAAAAGCCAAAAAAATTAAATAAGGATAGACGAATGAAAGAAAGTGTATCAGTTCAAGAACGTTTGAAAGAAAGTGTATCAGTTCAAGAACGTTATAGCTACTCTCAAGAATACTTAAGCGATCCTGATGTTCCATTCTAATAATAGTCTAAAAATTAGACTATGTACAAAATGTGTTTTTTTGGAATTACAAAAAGCAATAGTCTAAAAACCATACAATGATAGGTCAAAATTCATACAATGATTGTATAAAAACTGAACTTACAATAGTCTAAAAATTAGACTCTATTATAATAATTATAATAATATCTATCAGAAAAATAATTAGAATAGCTCATTTTGGAAAAATGAGCGAGAGCTTTTTCTTTTTTCAAATTTATATTTGCTTTCGGCTATCGGCTTTTTTGGAGAGCCTCAGCCGAAGCAAATAACATGAACGATTGGAGGGTGAAAAATGTTCGGTATTATATGGGTTGAATCAAAGCAACGTTATATCGTTCAGCGCTTGTCAGCTCTTACTCTTGAAGAAAGAATTAACCTTATCGGTATTTATCCGTTTGAGAAAGAAGCATGGAAAGCGGTCAAATCTCTGCGTAAGAAAGACAGGCATTCGCATTCGGTCATGCTTAAGGACGTTGTTGTCGAGGTGAAGTAGCCGTGTTTTTCTTCAATACAAAACAGATGGCAGATTGGTCATTAAAGACGGCTAAAATCGTGGTATTACATGGGTACAGGTTGTTTCTTCCTGATTATAGGAGCTGTTACGGCTATTGGAACAAGAACTGATTATATGCCAAAATAAGGGCATTAAACGCATAAAAAAGGGCGGTGAGCAAGATGTTTACAGATGTTAAGAGACGGCTGAAAGGGCTTGAAAACAGGCGTTCAAACGTCCCTGTGTGCATGGTAAAGTTTACGGACGGTTCGCAGCGTAAAGTTAAGACGTCAGAAGCGGTGAAGTTAGCTCTTGCGATACCGGGAACGGCTAAAAGCTTTGAAGAGTTGCCGCCCTACAAGGACAACGGGCTATTTATAAAGGCGTTGAATGCATTGCTTGACCTTTGAAAGGAAGTGAGACAGAATGTCAACGACAAGGCGTGGACTACGAGCTGAACAGATTCTAACAGCTCTTATGAATACTGGCTCTGTAAATGGCGCTGCGATGTCACTGGAATGTCAGCAGCGAACAATTTATGACAGACTAAGGAAAGCACACTTTAAAGAATTATATCGAGCGGCACAAAGTGAGGCGGTTCGAGTAGCAAGCGGCAAGCTGTCAAGAGCTGTCAGCACGGCGGTAAATGTTACAGTAAACATTATGTGTGATGAAACAGCTCCAGCACAAACACGGCTCTCCGCTGCGAATACTATTCTGAATAATGCGGCGAGATTCACTGAGATTACAAACATTCTTGATAGGCTTGAAGCTTTGGAGGGAGGCGGCGATGAAGAGTATAATTGCAAGGCTTGAAGCTCTTGAAGCTAAACACGCTCCTAAGATTATGACAGTTATAACTCTTATTGACGGTATGGAAACAGAAGTTACAGCCCGGCAATGCATAGAACAGCGGCTGCCATTCGTCAGGGTGTGCTGTGGTTTTAATGACAGGGACTTTGACGGTCTTATAGCGCTTATGCGTGATGAAGCATTTTTTTGGAGGTGATACAGGTGAGTGATTGGCAGGTTGACGAACACGGACGATATTATAGAATCGGCGCTTTTGGTGAAATCGAGTATCGAATGCGAGTCAAAACAAGTACAGGTTCTCGCTGGGAAGATGAGACAATTTCAGCTGAACAGATTGAAAAAGAGCGTCAGCAGAGGCTACAAGCAATACAAACTAAAACAGCGGAGAAAACAGGCAAAATATGCCCGTATAAGAAGCTGAAAGGCATAAGTTTTCAGTGCATGACAACGTGTGCTTTATACAGTGACGGTTGTCAGCTGAGGCGAGCTGAGGCAATACCAAACACATTAAACCGTAATTGTCCTATTGCAGGTGGCATTTGTGACAGCAGATGTGCAATGTATGACGGCGGTTGTAGATTTAACGGCTAATAGCCAGAAAGGAAATAATTATGGATATTGTAAACGAAGTTTATACAACTTTACAGAATGGAACACAGGAGATTTCAGAGGATTTAACAGCTCTTGAACAGGTTGAGTCTGATATAAAGTCTAATCGTTATTCACATAGGGCAATAACAGACGAACTTCTCCCAAAAAGAGAAGAACTGCAAATGCGTATTAACAGCAGAGCCGATAGAGCGTTATCTGATGCAAGAAAGCTTGTAACAGAGTATGAACAGACAATTGCAGACCGTGAAACCCTTAACCCGGACGAATTGACGGACGACGTCAAACTCTTTGCTCCTGGAATAAACCTGACAAGTCGTGATATTGAGGGTATAATGCGCAGAAATTCAAAAAACCCAACAATGCTACAGATTGCTCAGCGTTATGCTCAGGCAAATAACATTCCTCTTAGTGTTGGATATGCACCGGACAACCGTGAAAAGGAATCTGCACAGAATCTGAAAGACATAATATCGATTTACGGCAATTGGATAAAGAAACCGGGTAATAGAATTATGTTAGACCAGTTTTTTGATTTCCGTAATCGTAAATAATAACGTCTTAAACGCTTGTTTTTGCCCTTGTTCTTTATAAGAGTGCAATTACATTACACAGGTTGTTCAAGGGCATTAACGGGCTGTACAGAAGCTGAGAGAGGGTGATTTGATTGACTTCTGAGGAGAAACAGCGAGTAATAACACTTGCTGCGAAATATGAGCCATACGATGTATCTTTTATAACGCTGCTGCGGCTATTCGGTGAAGCTCCGAAAGACAAGTCTTTCGATGAAGCTTTCCAGATGATTGATGAAAAGCTCGGAAAGGAGCACGGCAATGATAAAATCGATATCAGCACGGCTGGAAAGGCTGGAGTGTGAAATGAAAGCGAAGCTGGAAAACATATATCCAGATGACAGCGACGGTTTTATATATGCTCTTGTCGGTGATAAACAGGATTTATTCCGGAAAGGTAACGGCTTTGATGTAGCGGCAGCGCTTAATTATACAGCTGTCGCAGATTGGAGCGACGAGGATTTAACAGAATAACAACACTGTCTTAAGTTGTGGACAGGACAGAGCTAAGAGGTTGCTATATTATAGCAGCCTCTTTTTTTATTATCAAAAGAGGTGAACATAAAATGACTCTTATTAAGTGCGAAAAAATGTATGCTCCAAACCGTAAAATATGGGCTGTTGTAGCGGTTGATGAAAAATCGGAGCTGCCAAAAGGAGCAAATGCCTTGAAAGTATATGTTCCCGGAAGTTTAGCACTTGTAATAAACGACGGTGATATATATGCTCTTAACAGCACAGGCGAATGGATTTTACAGGAAAACATTGTACTTGCTCTATGAAAGAGGTGATTAAATGAGTGCTAATGTATTTGAATTACAGGCAAGTTTAGGGCTTGACAGCTCCAAATTTAAAGACGGTATCAAAGACGCTATAAAAGAGGCAAGGGCTCTCCAGAGTGAGCTATCGGCAACAGGAAAAGAAGCTGACGGCTTGGGAAAAGAGGTCGATAGAGAGGGCAAAGAAGCAAAGGACAGCTCTGAGGATAACAAGAAGCTCTCCAAAGAGGTACAGAACGCCGGTGACAGCGCTGAGAAAGCCAAAGGCAGTTTCTCAACACTTGGAGAAGCTATAAAAGGCGGACTCGGAGCGGCTGCGAAAATCAGCACTGCTGCCATTGGAGCGGCTGCGGCTGGAATAGGAACGCTTGTAAAAGATAGTGTTGCTTCTTATGCTGAGTATGAGCAGCTTGTCGGCGGTGTGCAGACGTTATTCGGTGACAGTGCAGATACAGTTCTGAAAAACGCTGATAAAGCCTTTATGACGTCAGGCATGGACGCTAACAGCTACATGAATACAACAATTCAGGGCGCAGCAGCTCTTGTAAAGAGTCTCGGCGGCGATACTGCGAAAGCGGCTGAATTAATGGATATGTCTATACAAGATATGTCTGACAACGTCAACAAAATGGGAACTTCATTGGAAAGCGTACAGAACGCTTACAGAGGCTTTTCAAGAGGCAACTTTACTATGCTTGATAACCTTGCTCTTGGCTTTTCAGGCACAAAAGAGGGCGCGGAAGAGCTACTTGCAACGGCAAGTAAAATGTCAGGCGTGACTTATGACATAAATAGTTATGCAGATATTGTCGAAGCTATCCATGTTGTTCAGTCCGAAATGGGTATAACAGGAGCGACAGCAAAAGAGGCAGCCGGAACGGTGACAGGCTCGGTTGCTACTATGAAAGCAGCTTGGAAAAATCTGTCTATCGAAATGGTAAAGCCCGACGGCGATATTAACGGAGCGTTCAAGTCTCTCGGTGATAGTGTCAGCGGAGTTATTGATAATATGTTCCAGAAGGTAGAACAGGCTCTCAGCGGTGTCGGTGAGCTTATATCTGCGGCAGCTCCTGAGATAGCAAAGGATATAGGAGTAATGCTCCCGAAGCTTGTACCGCCCTTGCTAAAGTCTGCTACATCAATGGTGGGTGCTATTGGTAAAGGCCTTATAAAAGCAGCTCCTGAGCTTCTTTCTGTTACAAGTGACATGATGAAAGATTTATGGGGCAACTTTGCAAGCTCTGATTTAGGCGTTTTTGACTGGGTAAAAGAGGACGCTATACAGGTTGTTGACACGGTAAAAGGCATATTCAAGAATATTGATTTTAAGGCTATCAGAGACAGCTTTGCAAATGTCGGTACTGCATTCAATAACGCTTTTGCAACTATCGGCGATGTTGTAGCATGGGTATCTGATAACGTGTTATCGCCGCTTATAGAGTGGGGCGCTAATG
>JAEEGL010662407.1_pt1 | contig 10627 bp, 12 predicted proteins | sample 9134231 | NCBI WGS metagenome assembly JAEEGL01 (sample SAMN16246548, study PRJNA631951) | gut metagenome | biome: gut microbiome; feature: rumen; material: fiber-attached | host: Bos | place: Iran: Karaj | collected 2018-10 | reverse complement strand
GTTCTATTCTTACTTTGAAATTCCCAAATAACAAATAGAATCCTGTTAAATAAAATTCTTTTCTTTTGATAGAATCTTAAATAGTCTTTAGATATTCCAAGAAAAGGAATAATAATTCTCTTATTGTAATTTTATTTGAGAAAAAGAATTCCCAATATTAAGACTACTTTCTTTTGGCTTTAGTTTTAGCAATAGGAGTATATCTCCTCCAGAGAGATATACTCCGTTATTGCGTATAAAAACTAAAGACATAAAGAAAGCAGTAGAATTAGAGAAGATTTTGTTATGCTTTAGAATATACTGCAATAACTGCTAAGATATCTTCCAGAAAAGGATATATCCCTTACTAAGAGTACATGCAGTAACTGCATAGTATACTTACAAGAGAGTATATACGTTTTGGTGTTCAGTCACGTTTATCTCGTAACTCTGCTAGTACCGCACTACACTTCAGCCGCATTTATTACCAATCTCAGTTTTTGTACAAAGCGGCACTGCCCATTCGGGGTTAATAGAGAAATTCTAGAGAAATGTTCTCTCCGAAACTGTACACAGCCACAGACATCCTAGCCCATAGTCTGTACGGAGAGCAATCCCGTACAAGTGGATGTACATAAAGCGAGAGAACTGGAACTGTACAATACCGACTGTCTGCCCTTAGCGTTAGAAAGGAGGTGTCACCACAACAGCCTGTCCAAAGAACTGTCGCAGCTCATTTTTTAACGTGCTGGATGAAACCTTCAACGTTAACAACATAATCTCATGCAGCAATTATGTTGCCGGGTTACCAACGTCAAAGTAAGCTACAGCACGGGCATAAGGATGCCATCCTGTCGATAAGCTTAGTTCGCTGTTATATTTCACATACTTGCGTATGTTACAGCCACAGGCAGAAACCGCATTGTTTGTAAAACTGCCCAATTCGTAAGTCCAATTACCGGTTTTTCTCAATACGCCGCAAGCCACGGTCGCACGGATATCTTAAACAGACCGACATCTGTAGATATCAAGAAAAACTCCAGCCGCAGAGGGAGGTCGTCTCTACGACTGGAGTTCCGAAAGAAAGGAGTGCCGTCTATTCCGGCTGCCAATCATGAACACCGAAGGCCAACCCCTGCAAGAGCCACCACCGGAGTAAGGACAAACATGGGTACCAGTCATGTCCATCCTTAAGCTGGGCAGGCAGGATTCGAACCTACGAAATACCGGAGTCAAAGTCCGGGGCGTTACCGCTTCGCCACTGCCCATTAAAAAATACAAGCTTACCATTCGCCGGAGGTGCGGAGGCGCATTCGGAGAGGACGAATCCTCACAGAATAACCCCGGCACTTGTGTCGGCTACGGTAAGCTTGCACAGGAAGTATGTTTTCGTTCATGTTTCGTTTTACACACAAATTAAGTGTATTTTGGCCGCTCTGTCTCTCAGATGAACAAATACTCATCCAGATGTCCAGACGTTCAGTCAGTCACATTAATTGTGTACGTAACTCAGCAAAGAATGCATTCTAGAGTGTTTTACTTTCTCTCGCTGTACGAAGTCGCTCTGAAACAGCCTGTTTCTGCTCTTCTGTCATTGCACGCTTTTGTTTGGGCTTCCAGAACAGAGAGCCTCCAGACATGGAGAAAGTAAACATCATGCCATATTGGTCGTCCTGTACAATCTTCACATCGTCAGGGTATTTCTCTGCCAGCTTGAGAGCACGGAGCATATCGTTCTTGTCCGTAGTGTACATTGTGTACACATTGCCGTCGTGATAGACTGACTTGCTCCACGTTGTCTCTTTGTCCTCGTTGGGCATGTTAATCTTCTTCTTCATGCTACGACACCATAGACCTGCTTGTATATAGCATCGGTCATTTCTTTGACAGTGTAGGTTTTCTTTGGAATAATCCAGTCTTTATGGTCATTGAAGAGATACGATTTGATAATACAGTCTTTCAAAGGTATTTTATCAAGGCCTGGTTCGTGCTCACAAAACAGAGCGTATGCATCTTTGCCTGCTTTGTGCATGTCTCTGGTAAAGCGCTCCATTAGCAGTTTTTGTCCTTGCTGCATCACAACGCCTTTTCTTTTGACTTCGTACATAATCCAGACTTTGTCGTCGAGTTCAAAAACGCCGTCCATATCAGTCGGACCTTTTTTACCATAGAACAGCCCTTCAAAAATAACGGGTATCATCATTTCGTCCAAGTCTCTAATCTGTCCACAGTTCATGCAAAAATCATTCCCTTCTCCATTATGGGTATTTTCGAAAGCGGAGAAAAATAAATCTGCACGCCCCAAAAGAAAACAAATGGGTAAAAAAATAAAAGCTATGCAATTTTTCTGTCTCTCCCTTATGCTCATTTTCGAATGCGCCACAAACGAGAATAAGCGAGAAAAACAGAGCTTGTTGGAGAAAACAGTATGAAAACGACCAACTATGGGCCACCGATTAAAAAAATGCGGCCCACACCCCATAAGGGGCATGAGCCGCACGATTCTCCGGTCAGTCAGGGATTATTCGAAAGGCAGTTCGTCGGGCTCACCGACAGGGGCAGGAGCGATGGTCTCACCGGGCTCCTCATCCTTCGCCTTGTTGGCGTCCAGGAGCTCGATGGCCGGGTTGGTGCAGTGGATAACCGGGTGCGTCTGATTCTGCCGGTCCATCCAGACTTCCTGCACGAAGTCGGAGCTGGTGATGCCGACCAGACGACCCTTCGTCAGATACGGCACCAGGGCTTCCGCCAGGTCACGCCACAGGGTCACACGGTAGTACTCCGTCAGGGTCTTGTACTTCCGCTTGCCGTTCGCATCCTTCTCGGCAGTAGCCTTGCGGGTGTTCACAGCCACATTGAAATTGGTGACCTTGCCGGCGCTGCGCTCTTCCAGAACGGCGTCCTTGGTGATACGGCCAGTGATTGTCAGATTCTTCATGTTGATGTTCCTCCATCTCTTAGTTTTTTTGTCGGATAGTGTTGGGTTCCGGAGAATTCCTGCAGTCAGCGATTACTCGCTCGGCCTACTACGCACTCAGGCGGCGGTCGTGTTTAACGTGCGAGGTTTCCTGCACGGAGAGATTCACGAGAGAATCCCTCACAGGTTATTGCCGGCGGCTTGCCGCCGGATTCGGCAGACGAGCCTAGGGTTTAGAGTTGCATCGTCGCCCGTTTGTTGCGGCGAAGGTGTTCGATGAACTCTGCGGGGATGGGTTGCGAAGCGGAGGGATGGGCAACGTATGGTTGACCGGGGTCATCTGCATCGCATCCAGCCTTCAGCCGGACGTACTGTTTTTGCAGAGCATACGTTTTCTCAGTCTCAGCTTCTTTGTGATACTTGTCACCAAGGTACTTTCCGTACAGGAATGCACCGGCGATAAGCACAAGAATGAGTAGGTTGTCGATAAACTGCATACAATCACTCCTCACCACGGTTCGGGTATCTCCAACTCGAACTCGTTATTCATTTCGAACAGGTGGTCAACATAAGCATCTTCAGCGGCTTTAGACGCAAGTCTGTCGCACCGCTCATTCAGGGGATGACCTTTATGTCCATACACATGTTCGAAACTTAAGGAATGACCGCCAGCTTTGACAGCCTTGTCCAGTTGCTCCCACAAGTCACGATTCTTCTTATGCTTCTTTGACATGACATAAGTTGAATCAGTAACGATGTGAATAGCACACGGACGTTTGCAGGCACAGACAGTCTCAATCACCGCAGTCAACTCCATGCGGTTGTTAGTCGTACTATGACAACCTCCGGTCAGCTCTTTCTCGTGCTGACCAAACTGCATGATAGAAGCCCAACCACCGGGGCCGGGGTTGCCTTTGCAGGCGCCGTCTGTGTAAGCAACGATGGGAGTCCTGACCATAGGAAATTCACCACCTTATAGAAAATGAAAACCCGGCCGGAGCGCTATCACTGTAGCCTCTTATCCAGCCGGTAAAGGGTGTATTGAAACATGCTTTCGCATGTAACAACCTAAAGGAACCCGTATGCTTGCTCAAGGCACACGGGCCAAAGGAGTGTGAAAAAGAAAGGAGTGATAGAGCGAGTTCCGCTCTTACGGACAGGCCAGCTTTCGCCCGTCTGTCCATAAGAACGTCCGCCCCAGGCCGTAGGCAATCCTAAGCAGTCAGGGCGGGGATGCAATTAGGCTACCGATGAAGAAGCAAAGAACTGTGCTCTCTTTGCCTTTACATCGGCGATAAACTTATCCAGTTCCGCTTTCTCTTTGCGGAGGTCATTGACTTCCTGTTCTGCGGCAATCTGCTGGTCAGCAGTCATAGAACGGAAAGTCGAGGCAATTTCAATTGCCCGGTCAGAGATAGCTTTCAGCCTGCGCTCTTTCTCCTGCGCCTGCTTTGTCATCTCCTCAATCTCTTTGAGAGTCATCGTCATAACAATGTTCACTCCCTTCAGTTCTCTATCGACGATGTTTTGGAGGATGAGATTTCCTCCGCAGATTAAAATAGGCGGCTTGCCGCCGTCGATAGCAGATTGTTTGGGTGGAACGCGAATGCGGGTTCGTCCTCGGTCTCCGTGGCCTTTGGAGATGTCATCGAACAAGGTTGACCGCCATCCTTGCCTGCTGCTTTGTCCGTCGACAGGCGCGGACTGAGCCAAACTTCTTCTGGTACACTCGCTTGTGGCTCTGCGAGTCCTCACGACGGTTCGCCATCCCTGTATGAGCCGACAAGTTCAGAAGGGCTCTTGAGAAAGTCCTTCATAGGATATACAGGCGGCTCTGCCGCCGTGGGAATCCGAGAATTCCACGGGAACGCCACTGCGTATCCTACAGGAACCGAGGATTCCTGCATGAGATATGCCGGAGCTTGCGGAGGCACTGTAGTCACTAACACCGCAAGAGCAACACGCTTGCGGAAAAAATCCCCCCGCCGAAAATTGTGGAGCCCGGAAACTTGGACTCTCTGAAATAAAAAAGACTGGCCCTGAAGAGCCAGTCTGTTGAGTTAGAATACGCTAGATATGTGGTCGATATTGTAGATGTATTTGATGCCGTAAGCAGAGTCACGCTTTGCTTCGAAAGAAATCCAGCCAACAGCGGATTCACGGCTGGAGAACCTGCCGACATCTTCCTCCTGTTCGGTTTCAAGGCCAATCTTGCAGACAAGCCATTCCTCTTCGGCTTCGTTGACCCGGCGATACATGTAATCCCATTCTTCGTCCATGCAGGGCCAGTCCGGGTCTTCTCCGTAGTACTTTTCGGATTCGACTTTGTATCCGTCAAAGACGCGGGCACGAATGTTGTTTTCTTTGTTTGCTCTCAGAAGAGCGAAGACATCATTTGCAACGTTCTTGTTGTCACACAGAGCCTTGATGACAACGTGCTCACGGGTAGCGGAAATCTCATACTCTTTCATGGTTACTCCTCCTTAATCTGTGTACGGGTCAGTAAACACTGTCTCATACATTGTCCCTGCAATATGCCGGACGATAGCTGTTACGCTTACCCAGCAAGTTGCTTTGTCGTTGACAGCTTTCGCCATCTCTTCGCATTCGGACTTGGTGCCGAGCTTTGCCCAGACACGGTCGGCATAAGCTCTGTTCTTGATGTTGTAGCTCATTGTGCCGATACCTTCCCACTGGGAAAGAATTTCTCCTTTGCGTTCGCCAAAGTCTTTGACGAAAGCAGAGAATCCTTTGGTATTCGTGCATTTGACGACATACACGGCTGTTTCCAGTTCACGTTTGGTTCCGAAAGCGAACTCATGAACTTTGTCGTCGACAGTCTTGGTACGAATAATCAACATGCGAATCACTCCTTTTTTATCGCTTCGCGTTCAGCCATCAATATTTTTCCGAGCATATTCGAACCTCGACCGTTGCAGACACCCCAGAAACAGTCTCCCCAAGTGTTGCCTTCAACGAGAGGTTCGTTGTCAGTTTCCAGAAGTTTCTGTCTGAGTGTAGGTTCTCTGAACTTCTGGTGAATAACCCACTGCATTACTCTCACTTTGATATCTTCCCAGTCAGGACGAAGCTTAACGCAGCGTCCAAGCCTTTTGGCATCACGACCAGAGATATCAACAAAGTGAATACGTTCTTCGGGATTTTTAGTCTTCATCATCTGGAACAGAGCTTCAGCGCAAGAGAACCGAAGACCATTCACAATGATAGGAGCCGGATACATATTAGACAGAAAGTCGTATTTTCCACGGAAGGAATCAATCATTGTTCCATCCTCCTTCCGGTTCGTTCTGGAAGTCTTCAAGGACACTCCAGACATAGTAGACAGAAACATCAGTGTTGTAGAAAATGTTTAGAATGCTCTGAATACCACGAGCTTTGCCGTACACCAGCGGCATGTGTTTGCCATACTTGTAGTGGTCTTTCGCCAGCATTCTGATGATGCTGTCAATATGGACCAGCTGGCTCGGAGAGTACTTCTTTTGCTCCTTCAGAATGGCATTCTCTTTCACTTTGGTGTCCATTTTCGTTCTCCTTTCTTTCGGCTGGTGCCGTTGTCATAAAAAAAAGAGAGCCAGTCTTTCGACTGACTCTCCTGTAAGTTAACAGACTTCTTCTAAACCCCAGACACAGCCGCATTCATCATCTTCCGGCGGGCACTCGTCTTCAGGAGTGTTGGGTTCTTCCTCTTCGTAGGTCTCGCCCTCTTCTTCGGAATACAGTTCTTCAATTTTCTCAGCAATGTTCTCTGCATTCAGTTCGTCGGCAGTCTTGTAGTCCACCATGAACTTGGAAGAATCAGGATTGCTGCGTTCCAGACTCCACAGCACTTCCTTGGCAAACACCTTCAGCACGAAGATGGCGTAGGAACCGAGCTTGTCTTCAGAGACTCCGTTCGGTACACCAAGGCACAGAGCATCTGCAACAGCACTGTTCACTACGGAGAACTTCTTCTCAGCGTCAGTGAACACATGTCCATCGCCAGCCACCCACTTGGTTGCGCAAGCCTGAGTGTACAGGATGTCGCGAACGACCTTGTAATACTCTTCTTTCTTTGCACGCAGGTTCTCACCTTCCATGCGGAACTCCAGAGCACAGGCGTTGCGCCACAGAAGCAGCAGCAGGTCTTTCTGTCCAACGGGCTGTCCGGCACGAATCGCTGCGAATGTATTCGCATCAGCAGGATTCTTGTCATTGAACCAGTTGTCAGCCAGACTGTTTAGCACAGTTCCAGTCAACGGAGCTTTACGAACTGCTGTTACACGATATCCGGGGAAGCTCAGCAGAGCACGTTTTGCTTCAGCTGTATTCCAGACAGCCTTGCCGGCCTGAAGCTCAAACTTGCCCGTATCACGCATCACGAATCCAGAAATCTGGTCGCACAGCGCAACGGATTCACCCATGCATTCGATAGCAGGCAGACCTTTGACAAACTGCTGGGTGTAGGGCATGGGACGCACAGGAGCCTTCATGCGTTCAGCCATTTCCGGGAACGCTTTCTTCCACTCTGCCTGAGCCAGCTGACCAATGGACTTGCTGATGCTTTCCAGCCGTTCAATCAAGTCTTCAGATACATCATTGCCCTTAACCTGGTCGATGCTCAGGATTGCACCAGTCGAAGCCAGAGACATCTGGTTCAGGAACATCTGCATGTCGGCGATACGTCCTTCGGCATACGCCAGAGACGCAAAGTGGCAGCACAGAGTCGCAAGGTTGGCATACTTACCGACACCATCGTACTTCTTGGCCTTCCACAGGTCATTGTACATGGTCTCAATCAGCTTGCCACGATTGCCGAGCACTTCCTTCGGAGCTTTGCCGCCATGAGCGAACACGATGACCGGAGGATTGAACTCCTCGTACATCCGCTCAGTCGCACGGATGGCGATTTCATTCAGGATGATAGCCATTTCGTCGCCATCTACGTCTCCATCCTGACGAATCAGGATGTCGTCATAGAAGCTAATCATGCAAGTGCTCGCACAGGATGCGAACACATTCTTGAAGCTGCGGTTTACACGTACAGCAGCTGTCTGATAGTTCGCAGGGAACCGAATCGCCAGAATCTTCTTACCATTCGGAGCATCAGCCACGCTAATCTCGCCAGCCTTCAGGACGCCGAGGTCCATTCTGTCCTTGTCAGCACCGAATACCCAAATCTGGGCAACGGCGACCAAGTCTTCCTGAATGTACGGATAGCTGCCTTTGGTACGCAGCTTGCAGCTTGCGGCTTCAGTCTGCTTCATGATGTACCTGTTCTCAAGATGCTTCTTGATGGCAGAATTCATAACCAGCCACGGAGCCTTGTTAAACACCTGTCCAAGCAGGCTGCGTTCAGAGTGACCATTCTCAGCCATGAAGTCAATGGCGCCTTTCAGCGTCTTCATCTTCTTGAGCTGCTTCCGGGAACGAGCGGTCAGGTCACGGATATCGGCTGCATCGAGGTGAATCCACTGCTGGATGAGGCTGCGAGTCAGTCTCCTGACTTTGACATCATCTTCCAGCTCGTCGCCTTCACGAATCAAGTACAGCTTGTTTAAGCCGGGATAATCTTTGGACAGCACGTTCACTCTCTGAACGAACTCTTCAAAGCTGATGCCAACTTTGTCGAACTTCCAGACACCTTCGCCAGCAATCAGCGGTTTCAGATTGTCAGGAATCGGCTTACCTTCCAGACGAGCGGCTTCTTCGATGACGCTGGTACCGTCATCTACTTTACCTTTCTCGCCATAACCAGTCAGCTGACCATGCTGAGCAAGCTTTCCAAGCTTCTGCTTGCCATCACGACCAGTGTACAGCACAGTGCCATCCGCCATCGTCTTCTCAACATCGGCAGGACCGTCGTGCATAATCTCACCATTCTCGTCGACAATGCCGACTGTCCTGGCATTCTCGATGTGCCGTTTTACCACGATGTCCGGCACAAGCTGCAGGTCATTCAGTGTCAGAACACGACCGGCAGCAGTCTTCAGCTCGCAGCGGATGGGTCGGAGCAGGTTGGCACGCATCTTCCAAATCTGCGCACCGTTGACACTCAGACCGAGAATCTCCGAGAACGTGAGAGCGAACCAAATCGCTTTCTCATGCTTCTTCATAGACTCGGCCTTGGCCATGATGAGCCGTTCAGTTTTCTGGTGAGATGCACTTGCGGCGAAACCCACGTAGAATACTTCTTTGTCATCACGAGTTGTCAGAACGAGGCCAGCGTTTCCCAGACGGTGTTCAACCATCTTCTGGAAGTCATCAAGCCGCTTCTGACCTTTCTTCATATTCGCTCCGCAGAACCACGGGCTGATGTTGAACATCTCCTGAATTCCGTGACCTACTGTAATCCATTCATCAGTAGGCTTCTTGGATTCGTAGTTGATTCTGAAGATGTCAGACCCGATGCTGCGACTCATGCGGTTGGTCTTGCATTCCTTTTCCTTTGCACGGAACGGAATGCGCTTGTTGTCGGATTCGTACACCAGATTCCACAGTGCTTCGAATACGCTGCGTCCTTTGGTGACGACATCCATGTTGACTTCGCCGTCTTTGTACAGCTGCTTCTTCAGGTCGTTCAGCTGCATAATGTACGTTTCATACTCGCGCATGAGAACGTCCGGGTCCAAAGCACGAAGGCCAAAGCCAACGCTGTCTTCCCTCTCGCTAATCTTGTTAGACCATCTGGTCAAGTCGAGAGGGTTCGGGAACCTACCAGTCAGCAGCTCAACGATGAGAGCTGCACGCTTCTCGCCAATGCCATCAATCTTCTTCAGTTCATCGAACTGCTGGAGAACCGTAATCCTCCGCATATCGGTGACACTGAAGGTGTTGATGATGGCCTCGACGACCTTCTTGGGCAGGCTGCTCTTCTTCAGAGCGTCTCCCAGTCGATTGAGGTTGGTGATGGGCTTGGCGACAATCTTTGCTTCATCCACCACAGGAGTCATAGCCGCCTGAGCTGCGGCTGCATTTTCAGACATGTTGAAGAACATGTCAATCTGTTCACTGATGCTCATCATAGTAACACATCCTTTCTTTTTGTCGCATCAGTCTGACAACGGGTCATTCCGTTGCCGCAAAATAAAAAAAAGAGACCGGTATAACCAGTCTCTTGGGTTAATTACCACGGAAGCAGGTCGTACATCCACTTGTGCCAACCCTGGACCTCTTCAGCAATCTTGCTGGCCTTGGAGTGGAACCAGCCGGCTTTCTCTTCGTCGTTGAAGAAGAACTCAGCAACGATGCCGTCCTTGAGTACGTCAATCTTGAATTCCCACGGTTCGTCCTCAGTTACACAGCCATACATCTTTGCCATCCTCTTAATTTTGTCCATTTTCATGCTCCTTTCTTTCTCTGCTCGTTAGCAGGCTTTCATAAAAAAAATAAAAGGCAGGATGTGCAGTCCTGCCTGTAAGAGTTACCAGTAGTAGGAGTCGCCAATGATAAACTTGGCTTCCTCGAAGGTTTTGTGCGGAATATCAGACACTCCCAGTTTGCGGAGCATCCGCATCTGGCCCGGAGTGGCCAGTCCTTTCTGCATACGGTAATTGGCTACGGACAACACTCTGTCTGCCTGACGGCAGTTGTCGAGGTCACTGTAGCCTATGCCACGCCGACGCAGTTTGTCTTTTCTGTCCTGTGTTACAGGCTTACTATCGTACTTTCCCATACCTTCAGGGATAGGAGGAGCGCCTGCAAGTTCAAGGAACTCTCTGGAGGAAACAATTG
>JAEEGL010596201.1_pt1 | contig 10627 bp, 11 predicted proteins | sample 9134231 | NCBI WGS metagenome assembly JAEEGL01 (sample SAMN16246548, study PRJNA631951) | gut metagenome | biome: gut microbiome; feature: rumen; material: fiber-attached | host: Bos | place: Iran: Karaj | collected 2018-10 | reverse complement strand
TTAATATAATAATACTTTTTTTCCTTTTTGTCAATGCTTTTTATTATTCTTTTATCTTATTTAGCTTTTTAAATTCTTGCATAAAAATACTACCATTATTGCCTACTAAATCATCTATTTCAAAATTGCAATCGTAGATCTTTCCAAACCTTCTATCAAGCAGTCTTGAGAGACTTTTTCCTTTTTGAATAAACCTTGCATTATTAATAACAATGCCTTCAAATCCTGGCAGTTTTAGAATACAATATTGTGATATATTTAAAATTATAGCATCTCTGTTTATATTATATTTACTTATTTCTTCTTGTTCAAAATCAATATTAATAATAAAATTAGCTTTTATAATTCCTTTTCTTTTATTATTTGAAACAGTTACAAATATTCCTTTTTCTTCCAGAGCATCTTCTAAGCTTTTAAAGTCTTCTACAGATGGAGTTATTATATTTATACTTTTACACTTTTTAGTTAAATCTATAATATGGTATTTATATAATAAATCATGTTTATTACACAATAAATATAAATTAACTTCTTCTATTTTTCTATTCTGTATTTTCAAAACATATGATAATACTGACTCTATATGAATTATAAAATTTTCTTTTTGCTGTTTTTGCCTTTCTAGATAATCTATAATAGATTGATATTTTGATGTTTTTACTAATTCACATAGCTCATTCGACAATACTACTTTATTATTTTCCTTAAGAATTATTTTATTCAATTTTTTAAAAAAATTATTATTCTTATAGTTTTTATCACTATAAAGAATAATAATTTTATTTTTTTTGTATTTAGTTTCCGTTAATATGTTAAATTTTGTATAAAACCAGTATTTTATAAATAGTTTTTTACTTTGTAGTAATTTATTATTCTTTTTGTTTTTCGAGCCATTAAATTGTTGTAATCTCAAAAAATAATGAAAGCTACTACAAACATCTATATATGTTTTTTCCAGGTTTATCCCCCATTTTTTTATAAGTTAGTTAATTATATGCATCTATTTTGCTTTTAGAACTATATCATTAACAACACTCCAAATTTGGCTATCTTCCATGTCCTTTCTCCAGAAAGAAGCTCCAGCCAAATTATATTTTTCAATTAATGACATTTTATCAGTCAAAGATTTAATATCTTCTAACCAGATTTTATATGTTATACCTTTGTTTTGATATTCCACATAGTATTGATGCAATGTATCATCCCATTGCTTATTTACATTATTCGGAATTGTATTATCAATATTTTTCATACTTACAGTTGATGAGGAAATATTATCTCCATCTATTTTCCATAAATTTGTAAAGAATGGCATTGCAAGAATTAATTTATTGCTATCAACATTTTCTCTGTCAGGTGATACAAATTTTTCTAATCCATTTACAACCCAGTTATAGCCAGCAGTAGTACCAACTTTTTTTGAGTTGCTTCCATTTTGATCATATGCCATAAATACAACATAATCAGCTGCTTTAGCTAATCTATTTCTATCATAGCATAGTGACCAATCTTCAGCACCATCTGGAGCTGTAACATCAACTGACAACACTTTTCCAAGTTCTCTAAGTCTTGGTGCTAATTCAACTACAAGTTTAGTAAGCTTTTCTTTATCATTTAAATATATGTTTTCAAAGTCTAAATTAATACCATCAATATCATATTGTTCAACTATTTTAACTAAACGATTAATCATTTGCTCTCTTAATTGAAAATCATTTAAAACTTCAGATGTCGTATCCTTTAAAGATGAATTTGAAAACATTACCCACACTTTATATCCATTGTTATGAGCCCATTTAATATATGAGGTTCCTTCTGCACCAATATTTGTGATTATCTCTCCTTTACCTTCTTTTTTTAATGTTAAAAACGCAGGAGAAACAACATTTACACCATCAATTTTTCCAGTTCTTTGAGGAGCTTTTTTATATTCTGAAAAATAATCCCATACTAAGCTAATCTTTCCATTAACTTGTTTTTCGTATTCAAAATCTTCTCTGACTTGTTGTATATTGTTTAAAGTATTAGTTTTTACATATCCAATTTTACCGTTTTTAGTAGCAATTTTGGTCCATTCTTTATCATTATTTTCAGAATTATCTTCGATAATTGTGACCATATCTCCACTGTTAAGTTTATCTACTGTTTTTGAAAAAGCTGTAGTTTTATACTTTACATCATTCTTTTTAGAAGAAAAACCTTGTTTTAGAGCTTTATCAAGAGAAACCGCAATTACGGTATTGGTTTTTTCAACATACTCAGATTCAATATTATATACGTTTTTACTAATCTCTGAAAATGGAATATAATATTTATCATTTTCTTTAATTACAGGAGCATAAATATTTATATTAGCCTCATTAATTTTTATTTTTTTTGAATCAATTGGCATAACAGCAACTTTCGTTTCAGAAGTAGTTACAATTTGATTATATTGTTCATCATAATAAATCTCATTATCAAAGTATATTTCTACATCTTCTTTAGAAATATATATAACATCGTCTTTAATAATAATATCATTTTTTAATTTTTTTGTTACATTATTGTTATTAACAACCAAATTAACTTTATCTTTTATATCGTTCCTTATATAATCAGGTGCAATATTTAATATAAAAACAGCTGCTAATATTAATAATAAAACTACAATATATCTGTAAAAACTTATTCCGCTTTTTTGTTTTTGTCTTTTAGCTTCTACTTTAATAGGCATTTCTTTCTCCATTCTACTCAATTTTTTTATTTGTTATACTTGAGTAATTGATTTTTTATATTTCCACTTTCTATTTTTGTTTCCTTATTATTTGCTTTTTTAGTTTCATTTTGATTATTCGTAAATGTTCTTTCTTGAACGTCTTTTATATAATCTTCGTCCTGTTCCTCATTATATTGTATATTATTATGAATATGTTTTTGATAGAATGTTTCAGAATAGATTGTTGTAGCATGTCCACCCCATTCTTCTTCATTTAAATATCTTTCTAAAACACTTCTTTCTTGTCTACTCATACGTTCAATCGGATAGTTTAAATACTTATATTTCCATATAAGTCTTCTATCATCTGCTGTATATGGTGAATTCACTAAATCATCCAAATTATACTCTGCTAAAAATTCAACATTTTCAATGCTTATGGTTATATTGGTCCAAAGAATATTATCTATTTGTTGACACATTTTCCATAACTCTTTGATCTTGCTATAAAGCTGCATTGCAAGCTTTAAATAATCTTGTTCATTTATATTAAATTTTGCAGGCACCTCATAAACATTTATTGGATTCTTTTTAATAATACTTTGTGGATAATAGAAGAAAAACATCTCCCCATTTTCGTGGTGATGTTTGTCTTCAATTACAGAGGCATATAAATATATGCTTTCCCACTTTTCTGGTATCATCATAAATAATATTTCACGTATATCAGAATATATGCTTTTTATTGTGATTTTAGTTTTTTTCATATACTATTCCTCTAATTATTCAATTATACTATTACCAGTCATTTCTTTAGGTTGTTCTAATCCCATTAATTCAAGCATTGTTGGAGCTAGATCTGCCAATTTTCCTTCTTTCAATTTAACATCATCTTTTCCAACTAAGATCAATGGTACTGGATTTGTTGTGTGCGCTGTATGAGGTTCTCCAGTTGTATAATCTATCATTTGCTCTGAATTACCATGATCAGCTGTAATTAATAAAATTCCATTTTGATTTTGAATTGCTTCAACAACTCTTCCTACACATCCATCTATCGCTTCAATAGCTTGAATTGCAGCATTTAAGTTTCCTGTATGTCCTACCATATCAGGATTTGCATAGTTTAATATAATAACATTATATTTTTTTGAATTAATTGCATCAACTACTTTGTCAGTAACTTCAAATGCACTCATTTCAGGTTGTAAATCATATGTTTCAACTTTTGGAGATGGTACTAAAATTCTATCTTCCCCAGGATATTGCTTTTCTTCTCCTCCATTAAAGAAAAATGTAACATGTGCATATTTTTCAGTTTCTGCAATACGTAATTGAGTAAGTCCTTTATTACTAATATACTCTCCAAATGTATTATCTAATCTTTCTTTCTTAAAAGCAATTTCAACATTTGGTAAAGTCTCATCATATGGAGTCATGCATACAAAGTATAAAGATAAATCCTTTTTAGTTTCAAATTCATTAAAAGAAGGATCAACCAATGTTCTTGTAATTTCTCTTGCTCTATCAGGTCTAAAGTTAAAGAAAATTACAGAGTCGTTCTTATCTATTGTAGCAACTGGATTTTCTCCATTGCAAATTACAGTTGGCTCAACAAATTCATCAAAAACTTCTTTTTGATAAGAATTTTCAATAGCTTGAGTAGCAGATTGTTCCTTTATTCCTTCTCCATTTACAAGAGCGTTATATGCCTTTTGAATTCTTTGCCATCTTTTATCTCTATCCATAGCATAAAATCTTCCTGATATTGTGGCAATTTTTCCAACACCTTTTTCTTTTATTTTTTCTTCCAATTGTGTTATATAACTCTCTCCAGAAGATGGTGGTGTGTCTCTTCCATCCATAAAGCAATGAACATATACATCTTCAAAGTCTTTCCTTTTTGCTAGTTCTAAAAGACCATATAAGTGTCTTTGATGACTATGTACTCCACCATCAGACAATAATCCCATAATGTGTAATTTAGAATTATTATTTTTACAATTTTCTATTGCTTTGTTAAATTCTGGAATACTAAAGAAATCTCCATCTTCAATTGATTTTGTTATTTTAGTAAGTTCTTGGTATACAATCCTTCCGGCACCAATATTAGTATGCCCAACTTCTGAGTTTCCCATTTGTCCTTCTGGTAGTCCAACTTTTAATCCGCTTGTATAAATTGTTGTTGTAGGACATGTTTTCATTAGTTTATCTAAATTAGGTGTATTGGCTAATTTAACTGCATTTCCTTCTTCCTTTTCGTTGATTCCAAATCCATCTAATATCATTAGCATTGTTAATCTGTTATCCATATGTTTTAACCTCTTTCCGTTTTATCTAAGTTGTATTATTCTTTTATCAATTTTTTATTTCATATTGCTTTATTTATTATAATTAACAATTGCAGCAAATTCATCAACTTTTAAACTTGCTCCACCAATTAGAGCGCCATCTATATCTGACATTCCAAATAGCTCTTTTGCATTGCTAGATTTAACACTTCCACCATATTGAATAGGAATATTTTTTGCAACATCTTCACCATATAGTTGAGTTAATTTTTCTCTAACATATTTAATGGTTGTATTTGCATCATCTGGTGTAGCTGTTTTACCAGTTCCAATTGCCCAAACAGGCTCATATGCAACTATAATTTTTAAAGCATCTTCACTAGAAATTCCTTCAAATGCTTTCTCTGTTTGTGATGTAACTACATCTTTTTCAATTCCAGCTTCTCTTTGATCTAAAGTTTCTCCTACACAAACAATTGGTTTTAATCCTAATGCAAGTGCAGATTTTATTTTTTTATTTACAGATTCATCTGTTTCATTATAATATGCTCTTCTTTCAGAGTGTCCAATTATAACATATTCAACTCCAACAGATTTTAGCATTTGGCCAGATACTTCTCCAGTAAATGCACCTTTTTCTTCATAATGCATGTTTTCAGCACCGATTTTAATATTTGTTCCTTGTGCAGCATTAACAGCATAAAAGATATCTATATAAGGCACGCATAAAATTACTTCATTGTCTGTATCCTTTACCATTGGTTCAATTGTTGTTATAAAATCGATTGTTTCATTTGGTAGCATATTCATTTTCCAGTTTCCTGCAATAAATTTTTTACTCATAATCATATCTCCTTTATCATTATTATCTTATTCGTAATGGTTAGAAATATTTTAAAATTGATCGATTGTTATTTTATTTTTCATCTCTATTTTCTATTTTTTCTTTAGATGATTCTTTTGAAGGAACTCTTGTTTTTCCTGATAAAACAACTAGTCCTAAACAAACAATAACAATACTTCCAATAATAATTCCCATTTCTGTTTCACTAAGTTGGTTTTGAGTTGCTACTGATGTTTCAGCAAATACTGTAACTGGCATCATAGCAATAAGTCCTACAAGTGATAAAAATATTTTTTTCATAACTTTTTTCTCCTTTTCGTTAGTTTTTTAGATTTTTTTTATTTTTTGTTTTTTAAATATTATTTATCTAATAAACATTCTACACCTGGAAGTTTCTTTCCTTCTAAGAATTCTAAAGAAGCTCCTCCACCTGTAGAAATATGTGTAAATTGATCTGATATTCCAAGTTTTTGAATTGCAGCAGCAGAATCTCCACCACCAATTATTTTTGTAGCATTTGGTAAAGCACCAATAAATCTTGCTAAACTATTTGTTCCAATAGCAAATTGTTCAAATTCAAATAGTCCAACAGGTCCATTCCAAATAATTGTTTTTGCATTTGCAAGCTCTTCTTCGTATTTTTTAATTGTTTCAGGACCTATATCAAATCCTTCCCATCCGTCTGGAATTCCATCTGCAGAAACAATCATGCTTTCTGTGTCTGGTTTAAATTCTTTTCCAAGTTTGTTGTCTATTGGAACTAGCATTCTAACACCTTTGTTTTTTGCTTTTTCCATTAATTCATTTGCTAAGTCTAATTTGTCTTCTTCACAAATTGAATTTCCAACATTATATCCTTTTGCTTTATAGAATGTGTAAGCCATTGCTCCACCAATTAATAATACATCTACTTTATCTAATAAGCTATTAATAACACCGATTTTATCAGAAACTTTTTTACCTCCAAGTATTCCAACAAAAGGTCTTTCTGGATTTTCAAGAGCATTTCCTAAGAAATTTAATTCTTTCTCCATTAAAAATCCTCCAACAGCAGGTAGAAAATCAGCAACACCAGCTGTAGAACTATGTGCTCTATGAGCTGTTCCAAATGCATCATTAACATATACTTCTGCTAAAGAAGCAAATTTCTTTGATAACTCTACATCATTTTTCTCTTCTCCAGGTTCAAATCTTACATTTTCTAATAGTAAAATTTCGCCTTCTTTTAGATCAGCTGCTTTTTGAGTAGCATCTTCTCCAACAACATCTTTTGCTAAGATAACTTCTTTGTTTAATAATTTTGATAATTCTGCTGCAATAATATCCATAGAAAATTCTGCTTTTACTTCTCCCTTAGGTCTTCCTAAGTGTGAGCAAAGTATAACTTTACTATTTTGATCCAATAAATATTGGATTGTTGGAAGTGCAGCTACAATTCTTCTGTTATCTGTGATATTTCTGTTCTCATCATATGGAACATTAAAATCACATCTTACTAATACTTTTTTTCCTTTTAAGTCAATATCTTTAACTGTTTTCTTGTTCATAAAATACATCCTTCCTTTTAACTACATTTAATTATTTTTATACAAATTTTATACAATATTATAACAAATCGAGGTTAGCCCCAAAAGTGCCAACCCCGAAGGCATTCTAAAAAACATCATTTGTTCTATCGTGCTAAATTTTATTTAAACAATTACATGTTTTATTTTAATTCAGCAAAATATTTAATAGTTCTTACCATTTGGCTTGTGTAAGAATTTTCGTTATCATACCAAGAAACTACTTGTACTTGATATGTGTCATCATCTATTTTTGCAACCATTGTTTGTGTACTATCAAATAATGATCCATATGTTATTCCTATAACATCTGAAGAAACAAGTTCTTCATCTGTGTATCCGAATGATGCACTTGATTGAGCTTTCATAGCAGCATTAACTGAATCTACTGTAATGTCTTTTCCTTTAACAACAGCAACTAATAATGTAGTTGATCCTGTTGGAACTGGAACTCTTTGTGCAGAACCAATTAATTTTCCATTTAATTCTGGTATAACTAATCCAATTGCTTTTGCTGCACCCGTAGAGTTTGGAACGATATTAATAGCACCTGCTCTTGCTCTTCTTAAATCACCTTTTCTATGTGGTCCATCTAAAAGCATTTGATCTCCTGTATAAGCATGAACTGTTGTCATGATTCCTGTTTGAATTGGTGCATAATCATTTAATGCTTTTGCCATTGGTGCTAAACAGTTTGTTGTACAAGATGCTGCGGAAATAATTGTATCATCAGCTTTTAATGTTTTTTCATTAACACCAAATACTATTGTTGGTAGATCATTTCCTGCTGGTGCTGAAATAACAACTTTCTTTGCTCCTGCATTAATGTGTGCTTGTGCTTTTTCCTTTGATGTATAGAAACCTGTACACTCTAATACAACATCAACATTTAGTTCTCCCCAAGGTAAATCATTTGCATCCTTTTCTGCATATATTTTGATGGTTTTTCCATCTACAGTTATAGAATCTTCTCCTGCACTAACAGTATCAGCTTTGTCATATCTTTTTTGTGCTGAATCATATTTTAATAGATGTGCAAGCATTTTAGGGCTTGTTAAGTCGTTGATAGCAACTACCTCATATCCTTCTGCTCCAAACATTTGTCTAAATGCTAAACGTCCTATTCTTCCAAATCCATTGATTGCAACTCTAACTGACATAATAAATTCCTCCTATTTGTTTTAATAATATTTTTTGCTAAGTTTTTTTCTTTATGCATTTTATTGAAAATGAACTTAAAACTTAAAACATTCAAGTTCAACTTTCCGTATAGAAAAACGCATTTTTTATTAGCATTTTTATTGTATATCTTTTCAATATTTTTTTCAAGTGTTTTTAGATAATTTCTAATATTTTTATATTATTATTATAAATAATGTAAAATAATAAAAAAGACTATCGACACAATCATGGTCGATAGTCTAAATATCTCATTTTAAATTAGAAATTCATTTTCTGATATAAAAAAGCATTAACTTTTTCTTCATCTATTTCATGATGCCAAAAGTCTGATATAGCTTGGCGTCTTGCTTGTTGTTCTGGTGAAAGATATATTTCTTGAGTTAAAAATTCTTTAGCTGACATTTTTAAAGTTGCAGGTAATTGAGTATCAAATTGATTTGGTACACTGAATTCATTTTCTTCCATAATATTCCTCCTTTGTAAAAATAAATTTAATATTTCTACCTATATATATACTACAAATTTTTTTTTAATTCAATACTTTTCTTAATATTTTTTAATATTTTTTAATATTTTTTTATATTTTTTAAATTTCCATTTGTTTACCTAAAAAACTTGCAGCAGATTGTGCAACCTTTTTCTCAACTTCAGACATTTTTGTACCAGGTTCTTTTGATATTAAAATAACACTTCCAATTGAGTTTCCATCTGAAATAATTGGATAAATAACTTGTGAATTATATACTTTATCTTTTGCTTCATTTTGTATAATTGGTATTGTTGTTCCATTGTTTTCTTTGCTAATATAATTTTCTTGTTCATCCATAATCTTTTCTAATTGTTTACTAACACCCTGTTCTAGTAAATCCTTTTTAGAAGTACCTGAAACTGCAATAACAGTATCTTTATCTGTAATGCATGCAATATGTCCAGTAGTTTTTGTCAGTGTTTCAGCATATTCTGTAGCAAATTCAGACAATTCACCAATTGGAGAATACTTTTTTAATATAATTTCTCCTGCTTTTTCTGTAAATATTTCTAATGGATCTCCTTCTTTAATTCTAAGTATTCTTCTTATTTCTTTCGGAATAACTACTCTTCCCAAATCATCTATTCTTCTTACAACACCTGTTGCTTTCATCTTCTCCTCCTTATTTTTATATTTTTATATTTTTAGTATTGCAAGATTTTACAAAATTATACGAAAAAAACATTTAACATTTTAATTCCACAAAAAAGCAAGATCTCTATTTCATATAAGAAATCAAGGTCTTGCTTTATTTTTTCTTATTCTTCTTCAGAAGCTTCTTCTGCTTTCTTCTTTCCATTTGTTTTGGTTTTCTTGTTCTTATTATATATATCAAGAATGTTTTGCAATTCTTTTGCAAACTCTTCGATCATTACTGTCTTAATTGTTGGTCTCTTTCCATCAACATAGTCATCCATAATTTGTTTTAATTTTTCAATATTATCTGCTTCTTGATAAATATCTTTTCTATGTTTTTTAGCTCTTGCTCCTAGCATTTCTTTGATTGTTACTATATCTTCGTTACTTGCACAAGAAATTCTTTGGAACATCTGGAATGGATCGTAGTATTGGAATATTGGTACTGTATTGCATTCCTTATCGAATTTATCATAGAATACTTCCATCTTCATTGGTATGCATTTAAATATTGATTCTGCCTTTTCTTTGTACATTTTATCTTTTAATTTAGCATTGATTTTCAAGAAGCGATCTATAACTTCTTTCATTTCTGGACCAACACCATTAGTTGCTATTTCCTCAAGTTGTTCATCAGCATCTTCACAATACTCAGATTTAATTGATGCAATATTCATACCATTTATAAATACACTCTTTACAGTTTCCATGTCGTAATCAATTAAGTTTTTATCAATAAAGTAGCTAAAATATGCAAATATCTTTACAATTTCTTTTAGCTTAATTTCACCATCTTTTACATTTTTAATAACTTTGTCAATTACTCCAGCAAATTGGTCATCACTTATCTTCCATTATTCTTCTTTTAATAATCTCTTATAT
>JAEEGL010472875.1_pt1 | contig 10627 bp, 7 predicted proteins | sample 9134231 | NCBI WGS metagenome assembly JAEEGL01 (sample SAMN16246548, study PRJNA631951) | gut metagenome | biome: gut microbiome; feature: rumen; material: fiber-attached | host: Bos | place: Iran: Karaj | collected 2018-10 | reverse complement strand
CTTTTATTCTGGAGAACGATCTGGACCTGGGCCATCAGATAGAGCCTTTCCAGTCCAACCACGAGGGCGCCATAGTGGATGAGATCCAGCGGGCTCACGGTGTGTTCGACGGCATAGTAATCAATCCGGCTGCCTACACCCACACAAGCGTTGCCATACTTGATGCGCTTAAAGCCGTGGCTATCCCCACTGTCGAGGTTCACTTGAGCGATGTTGACTCGCGCGAAGAGTTCCGCCGTCATTCATTCGTATCACTTTATGCCTCAAAGGTGATAAAAGGCAAGGGATTTGACGGCTACAGAGAGGCCCTTGAATACTTTTCCGGAAAATAATTGAAAAAATATCAAGGTTCGGACCAACAAATCCGGACCTTTTTCGTCTATTAGGCAAAACGATTACTGAACATGGATAAAAGATTAATTGCTTCGGCATTGCTGGTAATAGCCTCATTGCCGTTGTTTGCACAGTCCGAGAGACATTACGAGTATGATGAATACGGCAAGGTTGGCCGCACGGAAGGTTGGGCACGCCGTTTCGCCCACAACTTTTACGATGGCCTGATCGGCGCAGAATATTACGAGGTCGTTGATGAAGACGGCCAGACAACCGAGAAGAAGTCCACCGACTCCAAAAACAAAAAGAATGTAAGTAAAAGTTACCGCTACTACGGTCCCGGTCACACTCCCGATTTCTATATCGGCGTCAACACGCTCTGCACCAACCAGCCTCCCGCAATGACTCCGGGCCTGCCTCAGAAAGCCGGCAAGGGAGCAGAGATAGGAGTAGCCCTGGGACAATGGGGGTACCATATGACCAAGAACCTTGGAGTCAACACGGCATTCTATATAACACGTTCACGTTACTGGTTCGGCGAGAACAAGTATCTTGATTACATTCAGAATCCCGATGACACCAAGACGCTGGGACTGACCAATGCCGACATTAACGGCAAGGAGGTGAAACAAGGCTACCTGCGCTACTGGAGCCTGCGCGTTCCATTCTGTCTTGAGATCAGTTCAGCATCAAGACGCGGGCTTTTCCTGGCAGCAGGACCCGAATTGGAATACCGTTTCGCCGATGTCTCCAAGGTTGATTTCTACGGACAGAAGAAAGGCGAGAAGATATGCAAGGGAGTAAACGTGAATCCGCTTGGACTGAATGCAGTGGCACGCATGGGAATAGGTGATTTCGGACTGATGGCACGCTACTCAGTGACAAGCCTGTTCATTGACGACAGCCCCGTACAGACATACCCGTTCATGTTAGGCATATCCGCATCATTCTGATATATACTGTAAAAAAAATTATATACAGGCATCCTCTCCTTCGGGAAAGGGTGCCTTACTTTTTTCGCGTGTGCGCATACATTACGCGAACATTATTATACGATTTGCAAATAATTGTTTATTTTTGCGTTTTATAACAAATAAAAGACAAGTCAATGAGTAAGACAAGCTCCATGATCCTAACAGCCATAGCATGCTTCATGCTGGCTTCTGCACCACTCAACGTATATTCACAAAGCTCTACAAAAAAACCTGCCTGGATAACCAAAGCGCCTACCGTCAAGAACACATACATAGGCATAGCCAACGTTCCCAAGAGGTCCATGAACCCCGCCGGTGAACAGAGCGACAACTCAGCTGCAATGCAACAGGCGTCATCCATAATAGTATCCCAGCTCTTTTTCAATGACAAATACAAGGAGAGCGGCAAGAAAGAGGCTCAGAAAAAGATCCTGTCACTCCTGCATCTTGCCGTCGACCCAAGTTCACTTCTGGGTGACCTTATAATGAACGGAAACTACTCGGCATCTTTTGATGACGTTTTCATTGACCGTGTACTTGAAACCCCTTTGCTGAAGCTTCAGGGCGAATGGGAGGATGACGAGGAGTACTGGTGCTACTACAGCATTTCAGAGAAGGACTGTCAGGAGCACATAACTTCACTTCAGGACAGCATCTCCAGTCAGGCTGAGACCATGTGGAAACTGGGCATGTCGTACCAGCAGGACGGTCAGTTGTTTACAGCAGCCAAGACATATTCCGAAGCCCTGAACCTGATCCATCCCTTTATCTATACACTGCACAATATCAAGCATGACTTTGAGAATGTTGACCTGTTCGGCAGTATCTACAAAAGCTACCTGCACGTGTATGACGACATTAACATAAACTGCTCCATAGCCGAGATTCCGGCAGTAGCCGGCGAGTCAGTACCCGCCACCTTCAAGGTGAAGGTTGACCAGAAGGGCACCCCGGTACAGAAAGTAGGTGTGGTAATTGAGTATGAGGGAACCACCGACGGCAATTTCATTACCGATGAGAACGGCGAGGCCACATTCTCGGTAGTAAAGGCTACTGATGCCCCTGTTCAGACCATATCATTCTCAATCGACAAGGACGGATTGTACGATCTGCCTGAGACATATTTATTCAAGCAGCTCACGGCAAGGTCTGACAAGCTGGGTACCGCCCAGACAAACGTAAAGCTGTTTGATCCCACCAACTATATTTATCTGGACTTCGCCCCATCTGATTCAGCCACCGAGAAGGCCGTCAACGATCTTATCGGTTCCCGCAATGATTTGGTCATAGTCCAGGACAAGAGCAAAGCCGACCTGATCCTTGAGACCAAGATTGCATCCAAGCTTGTCCAATTGGTAGACCCAAAGGCAAAATGGCCCATAAACCAGTATGCCTCTTCACTTCAGATAACAGTCAACGAGGCCTCATCGGGCAACAGGCTGTACCAGTATGACATCAAAGACTTCCAATACCTGGCCCCTACCAGCAGGACTTCAAGCCAGGTTCTTCACTCATCGGCCAAGGAGATGTCACGACAGCTTGTACGTGAGTTCCCCGAAAACTTCAAACCGTTCAGTTATGACAAGCGCGCCCTTGTCTGGTCAACACTCAAATAACTCTCTATGAGAAAGATTGCATATATCCTGACGCTGGCCCTGTTGTTCATGGCAGTAAAGGCCGAGGCACAGATGACCAGAGGACAGCTTCTACGCAAGTACTATCAGATTACCCAACTGCATAACAGCGGCAAGGATGCCGAGGCTATCGCCCTCTGCGAGGAGATTACCGCCATGTATCCCAAGCTGCCTGACACATACCTGCGCATGGCACAGATATATGATGAGGGCGGCGAGCAGGAGCTGGCTCTGCTGATGTACCGCACTTATGCCAGCCTGGAGATGGATGACAAGAAACTGGCCGAAGTCAACCCCAGGATGAAAGAACTGGAGGGCAAACTAGGGGCCAAGAGTCTTGAGGAGCAGGAGAAGGAGCAGTTTGACAAGCTCATGGCAGAGACACCCGTCAATGAAAACGGGTTCACGACCAGTGCCACATCACTCTTTGACCTGTCGGCTCTGGTGGCATCGGCCAACACAAAGGAACTCCAGCCTGATATTGAGCCCGAACCAATCACCGGGACTGAGCCGCAGCCCCAGCCGGAACCCGAACCCGAACCTGAGCCTGAACCGGAGCCCGAGATTACAGAGGAGATTCAGAAAGAGGCCGAAAGCATAGTGGAGAAAGTCTCAGAAACAGCTCCCAAACCGGACTGCGCAACTCCATACCTGTTCAGCCCGCATCCCGAAGTGGTAGGAGAACTACAGCTTAAGCGTGATGTGCAATATACCGCCCAAGTAACCCCCAAACGCAATTTCGATACCAAATCAGAGCTTACCGGAAAATGGGCGTCATCACTTGTAAGCCCCGAGACCGGCAGAGAATTCATAATCCTGGACATTGACCAGATGGGCAGCAACCTGACCGTAATGATCAACAGCGAGTCAGGACTGTTCCTGGACAAGAGGAACGGAATGTTCAAGACATCCTGGAACGCAGTCAAGAGCATCTGGTCCAGCGACGGAGCTGATTTTGACGCTACCGAACTGATAGGCAGTGCCACACGCGGAGATTTCTCGGAAGAGAGCTTTGACTTTACCTTCGCTCTCAAGAAACATGAGAGGCCGAATATTGCAAGCATCGGGCGTGACGTCATGGACGGACTTTCACTATTCATTCCGTTCGGAGCGCTGGCCAGCCGCATAGGCAGCACCCTGCTCAACTATGCCGGCCGCAAGATAGGCAACGAGAAATTTCAGACCAACATCAACTTCTCTGTCAAGAGTGTCACAGAGAATGTTCTGGCATGCAGCTACATAGTCAGCGAGCATCACTCAACTACCGACGGATCACGCGACATAATCATCGAGGAACGCAATTTCCACATGTTCCGCGTCCCGGAGACATACAAGCCATACTCATACAGCAGCAATGTGCAGGAGAACGCATTGTACCGCGCCATGTATGCCAAGCTTGAGAATGAGGCTCTCAATGACCCCGACAAACTGTTCCCATTGGCATACATGAGTTATTACGGAGTCGGTATGGGAAAGAAGGCCGATGAGCCCGACCGTCTGTCAAAGGCCATCGTACAGATGCAGAAACTGGCCGACCAGGGCTGTCTGCGTGCCAGTGCCTGGCTTATTCCGGTTTATTACAATCTGTCCATAGACGAGAAGCACTACCCAATGCGCATGCAGCGGAAAAAATTCCGTGAGCTCTCCGACAGCCACATGAGTACTATGCTGATGGCCTATAACCCCTACGTATATGGTCTTAACGGTGATATACTGGCCAGCGGCAATTCAGACCCCGAGGAGATAGCCGCCGAATATGAGAAGGGAGCCTCGCAGGGCGATGCCTATTCTCTCTACTGCCTGGGTAAGGCGTATAAGGAGGGGGTCGTAAAGAGCCGTGACCTGGACAAATCCCTGGAGTGTTTCAGGAAATCGGCCGAAAAGGGTTATGCCGATTCCTACTGGCAGATTGCCCTGGCCTACAAGAGCGGACTGGGTGTAGCCGCTGATTATGACCAATATATCCACTCCCTGTTCCTGGCCATAGATGCCGGCTCTATCGAAGCTGTAGATGAGCTGTGCACGGCATATTTCTGGGGTATCGGCGTTGAGAGAAGCGTCGAGATGGCCCAGCAGGTAAGGCGCACTTACTTCTACCTTAAGAACAACGTATGGCGTGACGTACTTACTCTATACGGATTCCCAAGCATGTAATGCGGCAATGAAAATGAATAAGTTAAGATACATATTGGCTTTATGTCTGCTGGCATCGGTCACCCCCCTGCCCGCCCAGGATAATATTGAAATCAAGACACCAGAGCGCATAGCCCGGATGATTGAGAGCATGCCGATGAATGAAGTACCTGTCCAGGGGATATTCCGCTGCCCTGAATTGAGCACAACCATCATGTTCTACACCGAGGCCAGGGACGGCATGACAGAACAACTCGGAGCACGGCTTTTCCCGGATGCAATCCGCACCAATACGCTTTATGACCCAGTCATAATAGGTTTCATAGAACGCCTATGGGTGGAACTCCTGTTGCGCAAGACTACCGATTCTCAGATAAGCCTGCTTAAGGAGTACGGGGTCCGCATAGTGTTGGGGGGCTACCCTCTGGGATCCGGCAACTTCAGCAGGCTCAGCCAGGCTCTTGATGTAATAAACTCCATGAATTCATTTTCAACGAACATAGGCGGGACTGAACTTGACGTTCTGATCCGGACCGCAACCGGAAACACGCTTCACATATATATCCCTGCCAGCCGCGACCTGCTGTTCCAATATGACAAGAAAGAGCATGAGGAACGCCTTGTCAAAGAACTGCTCAATTCCCGTAAGCCATACAGGCAGGCAGACCGTTTCATAAACATGTTGCCATATGACGACAACATCTGGGTGAGCGGAGGATTATGCTATATGATTGACTCGTTGCGCAATGACGTATTCCTGACCAAAAGCGGACAGGCTGTCTGGGATTCCAAGTCATACCCCGTAGAGACAATGCGCAATATACTCATGAGTGCCGTAGTTCCGGTGCGCCTTAACGGGATGACCCTGGAGATAACGCCTCATACATACAACCGTGACATCCCCAAGTTCAGGATTCCCATGTCACAGTTCCTTGGTTATATCCAGAATCAGGGATTTGAATTCTACACAGGTGATGCAGGCCGCAACGGAGACAGATACCAATGCCTGCTGGTCATGTACAACACTATCTACAACTACCTGCATATGCTGTCGGTATCTTTCACACCCGATCAGCTGGATGCCGGCCAGACTGTAATTAAAGCAGACCTTTCAACATTCATTCCGCAACATAACATAAAGAACCTCTTTCAGGAAAAATAACAAAGAATTATGAGAATACAGCAATTACTACTTACATCGGCACTTGCATTATTTGCAGTGACAGCAAACGCTCAGCTTGACGTTGTCCGTTTCAGTGTACAGGACGGCATATCTGACGCTACTCTCAAGTCGGAGATTGAAAAGAGCACATCCAAGCTTCTGTCAGCCCTCAACTCTACCGTCATTTCGGGTAAGTCCAAGGTCAAACTTGAAAAGGAAGACGAGTCCATTTTTACCAAGGACGGCCGCAACTGTCTTGACGAGCTGTGGTCATCGAGCGCAATGATGTGCCCCGTTTCACAGATTACAGAAAAAGGTATCGCCATGCAGAACGGAACGGTACAGGTAAGGAACATCCCGATCACCATGCTTGCAGCCGATGATGACAACTGCGAACAGGAACTTGTTATCTGTTACAACCAGCAGGGACAGATTGACAACATAATGATTGCCCTGGAGGAGCACCGTTACCTTGATGTCATCAACGCCCAGATAAGCGTCAAGGATTTCCACCGCCGTCAGTCCATCATTGACTTTGTTGAGAATTTCCGCACCGCATACAACCGCAAGGACATTGATTACATCAACAACGTGTTCAGCGACAACGCCCTTATCATTACCGGCAAAGTGGTCAAGATTGACAAGAAAAAACAGGACCTCACATCACAGTCTCTCAACACCGAACAGATCCAGTATCAGAAATCAACCAAAGAGGAGTACATTACCAACCTCAAGAAGTGTTTCAAGAACAACAGTTACATAAACCTGGTATTTGACGAGATCGAGGTAATGCGTCATCCCAAGCGCGATGATATATTCGGCGTTACACTCAAGCAGCACTGGAACTCTTCCAACTATTCGGATGTAGGCTATCTGTTCCTTATGATCAACTTTGAGGATGAGCTCAACCCGAGCATTCAGGTCCGTACATGGCAGCCCGACAAGTACAACGGAAAGCCATTGCCCAGGGACGAAGTCTTCTCTCTTGACATGTTCAGTATCTGATAACCCGAAAGCAGTTTTTATATGAAACCCAAAGCCGGAATACTTTTGACCATTGTTTTTATGGCAATGTCTGTCAGCGTGAGCGCACAGGATCAGCTCAAGACACTGATTGTGAACAACATCACCCCCGAACTCAGCGTCTATCCCTGCGGAGACCGCCATGAGGCCCAGGTTATAATACGTTGCCAGGAACCTTTTGACCTTGTCCTGGCTTCCAACTATGACGCAAATCTGGACTTGACCGTCACAACCGAAGGTCCGGAGAAAGTTTACAGCATCGTCTTCAAGACCAAGGAGGAGGGAACATCATTCAAGGGCCGTCAGTTATCCATCGTGGCCGAGGGATTCAGGAAACACTACATCCCGCTTAACCTTAGCGACAAGGAGAAACTGGAGTTCATGGTGTCTGATCCCTACTCCAAACTGCGTTCCCTATTCTATACAGCAACCGAGGCTGGCATCAGTATGATGGTGGAAGGTATGTACGATGCCGCCATTGACCAGTTCAATATAGCAAAGCAATGCCCCGAGTTCCCGGAAACGCCCAACCATCTTGATGAATACATCGATAAGTGTGATTCCCTTAAAGTCTGGACAGAAAGGGCTGCTGCATATTCCGAAGCCGAAGATTATTACAACGCACGGCTTCTGTACATGAAACTCATGACAGAGAACCCCAACTCCGAACTCATCAAGACCCTGTATATAAACGCCAATGATAACTTCAACCGCGTCAGCAAGCACGATATCGATGTGGCTCAGGCTTATTTTGACACCAAGCGCTATGACGAGGCACGTGAGTTATACGAGCATGCCATAGCCCAGAACAATCCCCAGTCTTCGCTGGCAGGCACAAATCTGGCTTACATACAGCTTAAACGCTACAAGCAGGATAATCACACCCGTTCCCTGTCATACATCTTTGAACCGGACTGCAGCATCGGTCTTATGTATGCCGGACTCAAACCCGACAAGACAGGCGGCTATTTCTCTTTCGGATTGAACAAGGGTATGATAGATCTGATTTCAAGGAACCTTGAGCCGATAACCGAAACTGATCCGGTTACAGGTGAGGCCATCGTTCCCGACAAGCCTGCATATCAGGCTATGGTCAGTTTCGGTTGGAACATGCGCCTCTATACCCGCGGCAAGAATGAGTATATACCTAAGGTATGGTTGCTCATGACTCCGTTCAGCTATGCAGGAGGCGGTTTCTATTCAAAGATACCCAATCCGGACTATAACCCCTCATCATCAAACAAAGATGTATCGGAGTTTAAAGAGAGCTATCATTGGATGAACGGAATTGCACCTGAGATTGGACTTGCCGTCCGTTCATGGCGCGTCATAATCAGCTATCGCTATCAGTACCGGTATCTGATAAACGGTGAAAGCCCCGCATCCAAGAACTTAGAAAGTGCAAAGAACCTGCTCGGAGTAGGTTTCTGCTGGTAATAGAAATGCTTGAAATAAAGGAGGTCCTTACAGACAAGGACAAGAAAAGGCTTTTCAGGTTTCCCATAGACCTGTACAGAGAGTGTGACATGTACGTACCCGTGCTCATCGGCGATGAGATGGATACATTCAATCCCAAGAAGAACGGTGCATACAGTTATGCCGACAGCCGGCTCTGGCTGGCTCTGCGTGACGGCAAGGTTGTGGGTCGCATCGGCGCCATACTGAACCGTGCCGCCAATAAGAAGGACAATGTAAAGCAGCTGCGTTTTACGCGTTTTGACTTTATAGATGACTTTGAGGTTTCGAAAGCGCTGTTTGATACCGTCGTAGCATGGGCGCGTGAGCTTGGCATGACCGAGGTGGTGGGTCCGCTGGGATTCTCCAATCTGGACAAGCAGGGCATGCTGGTGGACGGCTTTGACCAGCTGGACATGTACATCACGCTCTACAACTACCCCTACTACATCGAACACATGAAACGTCTTGGCCTGACCAAGAAGTGGGACTGGACTGAGACCAAGGTGATTGTACCTGATCAGGTGCCGCCCAAGATGGACCAGATAGCCGATATATCCGAGAAACGTTACGGTTACTCCATCAAGAAGTTCCGTAACATGAAAGAGGTGCGTCCCTACATACGCAAGGCAATGGAGATCATCAACGTGGCGTTTGCCAAGCTTCACGGTGTGGTGCCTCTCTCTGCCAAGCAGATTGAGAACATGGAGCATCTGATAGCCCTGGTTGGCCGACCCGAGTATTCGCTCATGGTGCAGAACCAGGCTGGCGAACTGGTGGGGTTCGGATTCATTGCTCCATCCATAAGCCGCGGTATACGTGCCAGTCACGGTAAACTGGGGCTGTTCTCTGCCCTTAAGGTACTGGGTGACCTGAATGACCATCGGCACATTGATTTCTATATGATAGGTGTCCGTCCCGAGGACCAGAAGAAAGGTGTGGAGTGCATCATCCTGCGCGAGGGAATAAAGGCCATCCAGAGTCACGGAGGCATTGACTGCCAGACCGGACCGATGCTTGAGGATAATGCCAACGTCCAGAACATCTGGAAGCACTTTGAGCACTACACCCACCGGCGACGCCGCTGCTGGAGCTATACCATCAGTTAAACTACGCTAAGACTAACCAATCCGATAAGAATAAATTATGAGAAGAATACTGATTATAGCAGCGCTGCTGGTAAGCGCACTCACTTACGCCCAGCGCATGAATGTACTGGATGAGATAAAGGCCGATCCCCGTAAATCATACGGCACCGATTATCCCTATACTTTCGATGCGCCTGCCCTGACCAACGCGCCCAAGGGTTACAAGCCTTTTTACATCAGCCACTATGCACGCCACGGCTCGCGTTATTACTGGAACAACTCGCTCTATCTGGAGCTGGACACAATCTTTACCGAGGCTCACGACAAGCACCTGCTCAATGCCGAGGGCGAGAAGTTCTACCGTCAGTTCAAGGCTCTCTACCCCGAGTTCATGGCCGGCATGGGCGAACTTACCCGCGTTGGCTGGGACCAGCATCAGGCCATTGCCCGCAAGATGTATGAGAGTTTCCCGGAAGTATTCAAAAAGGGAGGCACCATTCGCGCCATATCATCTACAACCGGCCGTTGCATAATCAGCATGAGTGCATTCTGCCAGGCCATGGTACAGTGCAACCCCAAGATCGATATTTACGAGCAGGCATCCAGAGCCACTCTGCCCGGTGTCAAGCCCGATGCCGATGACAATCCCTACCGCGTCAGGGCTCCGCGTGCAAATGCACAGCTTGATATGACCAATTTCAATCCCGAGACCCCTCAAGTGGCATCGCCCGATGAGATTGTAGCACGTCTGTTTCCCAGCACCGAAGGGCTTTCACGCAACTCCCGCCGCATATACAGCGAGCACAAGAACCTCTACACCTCACT
>JAEEGL017356854.1_pt1 | contig 10628 bp, 8 predicted proteins | sample 9134231 | NCBI WGS metagenome assembly JAEEGL01 (sample SAMN16246548, study PRJNA631951) | gut metagenome | biome: gut microbiome; feature: rumen; material: fiber-attached | host: Bos | place: Iran: Karaj | collected 2018-10 | reverse complement strand
CCGCCGCGGCGCTCCGTGCGCGGAGGCTTGGGCTGCGACTCGTTCACGCGAACCTGGCGGCCGTCGAGCGGCTGCCCGTTGAGCGCGTCGATCGCCGCCTGCGCCTGGGCGCGGTCCGGCATCTCGACGAAGCCGAAGCCCTTGGAGCGACCGGTCATACGATCGGTCACCACGCGAGCGGAGGTAACTTCGCCATACGCCGCAAACGCGGCCTTGAGTCCATCGTCAGTCGTCGCGTAAGCGAGGTTACCAACATAGATATCCATCTTCTTGCATCCTTTTGAACACTTCAACGAAACCGCCCCCGGCACACGCCTGATAGCGGGTTGAATGCCTAACATTTTACAACACCTTTTTACGCTAGTCAAGAGAAGAAATATATGCTTTAATATTAGGCGTCATGGACAGACTGGAACTACGAACAGGCTTCGAGGCCGCAAAGGCCCTGCTTAACACGCCAAGGCGAATACTCGTCTCGGGGCATCTCAGCCCCGACGGGGACTCGCTTGGCTCGATGATAGCGCTCACGCGCATGCTCCGCGCGGCGGGCCACGACGCCGTCGCCACGGCCGACGCGCACACTCTCGGCGCGCCCGGCTTCCTGGAGGGCGCGGCCGACCTCGTGCCGACGCGCAAGCTCAAGCGCCGCAAGTTCGACCTCTTCGTGTACGTTGACGCCGCGGCGCCCTCGCGCCTCCCGCCCGACGTGCGCCCGTTCGCGGAGAAGCTCCCCACCATCACGATCGACCACCACGCGACGAGCCAGCAGGCCGGCGCCGCGTCGATCATCGATCCGGCGGCCTCGTCGGCCGGCGAGGTCGTGTGGCGCTTCGCCAAGTGGATGAACTGGCCGATAGACCACGCCACCGCGGAGGCGCTCTGGGTCGCCATCGTCACCGACTCCGGGCGCTTCGCGTACGAATCGACGTCGCCCGTCACGCTCCACGCCGCCGCCGACCTCCTGAAGCGCGGCGTGCGCACGGCCTACATCAACGACATCCTCTACAACTCGTTCGGCACAAAGGCCATAGAGCTCAAGCGCCGCGCATGGCGCTCGCTCCACATCTGGAAGAACCGCAGGGTCGCCGAGGTCACTCTCTCGCGCGACGACTTCCGCGAGGTGCGCGGCACCAAGGCCCAGGCGGAGGACGTGATAGAGATTCCGCGCCAGGTGGCGCGCAACGAGATCGCGCTCTTCTTCTACCAGATCCCGGACCGCACGCACGAAACGCGCGTCTCGATTCGCACGCGCGCCCCGTGGGACGCCACAGCCCTCGCCACGCGCTTCGGCGGCGGCGGCCACCTGCGCGCGGCCGGATGCACAATAAAGGGCGGCATGGCAATCGCCAAGCGGCAGATGCGCCGCGCCGTGAAGGAGCTCATCAAATGCCCACCGGAAAAATCCTGATCCTCACGGACGGCAAGGCCGGCCACGAGAACCAGTCCCGCGCCTTCGCCCGCGCCCTCGGCCGCGACGCCCTCACGATCCGCGTGAAATTCAGATCGCCCTTCCACAAGGCGCTCTCGTATCTTCTCGACAACGTCGGCGCACGCTCGCAGCGCCTCTTCGAGATCCAGCCACCCGACGAGGTTCCGCCGGCGGAGGAGGTGTGCGCCGTCGTCGGCACGGGGTCCGGCACGTTCTACGCCGCGAAGACGCTCGCGCGCCGCCTCGGCGTCAGGTGCGGCGTGGTGCTGTACCCGCGCGGCTACAGCATATCGTCGTTCGACTGCATCCTCGCCCCCGCGTTCGACCGCCCGCCAAAGGCCCCGAACGTGATCGAGATACCGGCCAACCTCGTCGCCAACGACGAGTCGTTCTACGCCGAAGGCACCAGGGCGTTCCTGGAGCGCCACCCCGTCGCGCAGGACGTCGAGGCCGTCGCCGTGATCGTCGGCGGCCCGAACAAGTGCTCCACTATGACCGCCGCGTGGATGCGCGCCGAGCTTGAGCGGCTGTTCGCCGAGAACGCCGCCGCGCCGGACGGCCGCAGGCGCGAGTTCTGGGTGACCACCTCGCGGCGCACCCCGCCGGACGTCGAGGCCGTCGTGGACTCCTTCCCGTTCGACTACAAGCTCATCTATTCGCGCGACCGCTTCAACCCGATTCCGGCGTTCGTCTCCCTCGCGCGGACGCTCTACGTCACCGCGGAATCCACCGGCATGCTCTCCGAGGCGTGCACCTTCGGCTCGGCCGAGGTGCGCGTGCTGGACAACCTGAAGCCCGGCCCGCACAAGTTCCGCCGCTTCGCGGAGTCGTGCGCGGCCCTCGGCGCGAAGAAGATCGACACCTCCGGCCAGATCGCCGCCGCGCGCGCCCTTCTAGGCCTCGGCTAGCCGCACGCACGGGCATGCGCCGCGCTAGAGCGACTTCAGGAACGCGACGAGGTCGCCGCGCTCCTCCTCGTCCATCTCGCCGCCGTCGTCCACGCCCGGCATGAGCGCGACCACTGCTCCAAGGTCCGTGCTGGATCCGTCGGAGAGATACACGCCGCGAAGCCCCAGCCCGCGCAGGGCGCTCACCTTGCGCCCGTTGCTCGCCATTGTCCCGCCCAGTCCAGGGCCGTTGTGGCAGTCCGTGCAGCGGCGTCTGCGGAACACCTCAAGCCCGGCCTTCTGCCTCTCGCCGAACGCGCCTCCGGCGTCTCCTCCAAGATGGCGGTCGAAGGGACGCCCTGCGGAGAGCACCGTCCTGCCGTACTGCACGATGGAATCGACCACGTTCGACGCGCATGGCGCGCCGCCGTAGCAGAGCCTGAAGCGCGCGACGAGCGGAGCATCCGCCGCAAGGCGCGCGGCGACGGCATCGGGCGCGCCGCCGCCTGCGTACTCGCCCCTCTCCATCATAATCGCGACGGCGTCCGCGATGTTCGTCACGGCGCCGTCGCGCAAGAAGCGAGTCGCCAGCGCGGCGTTCACGAACGGGCGCGTCAGCGCGCCGCCGTGCACCTTGCCGTCCGTGCCGCCCATGTTGAGCCAGTGGCACGAGCTGCACGTGCGGCGCGACGTGCGGGCAAGGCGCTTGTCGCAGAAGAGGTCCGCGCCGATCTGCGCGGCCAGGGCCGAATGCGGCAGAATTGCCGGAAGAGGCACGAACTCTCTGGTGCCGTCCCCTGGAAGGCCCAGCCTCGCAAGCTCGGCTCGGCGCGACTCCACCTGGGAGCGGCGCTCGCTCCAGCGCAGAAGAGCCCTGGTCGCGACGGCCAGGGCGGCGACGGCCACGACTGCCGCCGCGCTCTTCGCGACTACCTTGCCGGAGAGCCTCATATCTCCCACCCCGCCCGCACGTGAGGATACAGCAGCGCGTTCGCCTCCTCGGAGTTGCTGAAGCGTCCCTCGGCCTGGTTCCATTCGAGCCTGCCGGGCACGCGCTGCGAAATGCATCCGAGCAGCACGGCCTCGGTGAGCGGCACGGAGTGGTCGATGTCGGAGAACGCGCGCAGCTGGCCGCGCACTGCCTCGGCGAACTCCCAGTGGTGCCCCTTCACGCGCGGTATGGACTGCGCTATCTCCCGCGCCGCCGCATGGTCCTGCTGGCGCACGAACTTCTCCTCGCCCGCCATCATGATCGCCTGGTTCATCCATGTGCCCTTTGCGCCAACGACGACCGTGGTGCCGCCGCCGATGCTGTCGCGCTTCCCGCCTGTGATGCGGCGGCACGTCTCCGGGTCGGGAGAGCTCTTGCCGTCGTACCAGTATATCGTGACGGGGGCGCTCTGGCGCCCGCTGCGCACGACGAGCTTCACCGTCGTCGCCTTCGGGAAGGTCTCCGCGAACTTGTCGGTGGACGCCACGGTCTCGACGCTTAGCGTCTCGCGCAGGTCGAGGCCCCTCCAGAAGAGGCTCATCGCGTGGCATCCTATGTCGCCGAGCGCGCCCGTGCCGAAGTCGAACCATCCCCGCCAGTTGAAGGCGTGATAGACGCCCTTCCTGTACGGACGCTTCGGGGCCACGCCGAGCCAGAGGTTCCAGTCGAGGCTGGGCGGCACCGGGTCCGCGCCGGCCGGGCGGACGATCCCCTGCGGCCATATCGGGCGGTCGGTTGTGACGTATATCTCTCCCACGTCGCCGAGCAGGCCGCTCTGCAGCACCTCCACGCCGCGGCGCTGCCAGTCCATGCCGTTCCCGTTGTTGCCCATCTGCGTTACTACGCCGCACGCCTGGGCGACTTCGCGGAACCGCTCCGCCTCCCACCATGTGCGCACGAGGGGCTTCTCCACATAGACGTGGCATCCGCGCTGCATGGCCGCCACCGCGCACGCGCAGTGCATGTGGTCCGGCGTCGATATGACCACCGCGTCGAGGTCGGTCTCGCGCTCCAGCATCATCCGCCAGTCCTGGTAGCGCCGCGCCTTCGGGAACCTGGACTCCACCAGCTTCGCGGCGGCGGCGAGGCGGCCGGCGTCAACGTCGCATATCGCCGTCACCTCCTCGCCGAGCGCGAGGAACTCGCGCAGATTCGCGCCGCCCCTGCCGCCCACGCCAACGAAGCCCATGCGCAGCCGCGCGCCGGGCCTGCGGAACGCGGCCTTGCGCAGAATGGTCGGCGGTGCCGCGTCTGGCGTCACGCCGCCGTTGGAGGCGCATCCGCAAATGCATCCAGCGGCGGCGAACGACGCCGCCCCCACAAAGTCTCTTCTCGTAATCTTCACGTCTATTTCCTTTCAAGCATGATTTCGCGGAACTTCTCGATGTCCGCCTTCGTAAAGCCAAGTCCAAGCACGTAGTTCTCGATCTTCTCGTGCAGATTCGCGCCGGGCACGTGTCTCATGAACCCATCGACAAGCCCGTCGAAGCGCAGCGAATGCCTGAAGCCCGTCGATTTGTTCCAGAATCCAGTCGTCTCCCAGTCGAGATACAGATCCTCCTCGGAGACGCCGAGAAGCCCGTTCAGGATGAACGCCACCGAGCCCGTGCGGTCCTGCCCCGAGATGCAGTGGAAGTCGATGGGGTAGTTCCTCTCGTCGAGGAAGACGGCGAACACCTTCTTGAACGCCGACTTCGAGCTGCTGCGCTGCATTCCCGCGTAGGCGCCTGACGGATAGTGGAACCACTTGACCGCCGTCCCCATCGGAGAGCCCTTCATGCCGTAGCACTCCCTGTCGCTTCTGAGGTCGACCTCGCTGCGGATGCCAAGCACATCGACGAGGTAGGCGCGCGTGGCGTCAGTGAGGCGGCTCTTGCCGGGACGACGGGTCTTCTCCACTCGGAACAGCTTCTTCAGGTCCTCCTCGTCGCCGTGGATGCGGCGCTTGAAGTAGTCCGACACCGTCGCCGTGGGATGCCGCCTGGACCACGCCTTCCAGCCCCTGTGGCTGCGGTTGAACGTCTTCGGATCCGCCTGGTACCGGCGGTAGCGGGCGATGTGCTCCTTGATGCGCCTCTCCTCCTCCAGCATTCGCGGAGTGATCTTGCCCGCCCTCTCAAGGCTGCTGCGGCTGAGGTATTCGCCGTGGGCGTTGTCGTTGAGGCCGGTGGAGCGGAACACCATCCCCTGGCGCACTCGCCTGCCGTCCAGGCCGATGCGCCCTCCCAGGTCGCGCATGTTGGGCACTCCGGGAATGCGGATGAGGCGCGGCGCCATGTCCTCGGTCGTGAACCTCGCCTTCAGCTCGCCGCCGCCGCTCACGGTCCATTCGTACTCGCGGGCGATCTCGAGGTTGTCCACCACCGTCCACGTGTTGGTGCCCGCGCATTCGTGGAACACCTTGCCGTCGGGCATTCGCCTCACGGCCACCCTGTACGTCGCGCCGGGAGCTCCGCCGCTCCACTCCAGCCGCACGGGCTTCGGATACCATCCCAGCCCGACCATCTTCCTGCGGCACTCCTTCGACGCGAAGTACGCGACCCTCTCCTTGCGCGGCATCGAGAGAAACGCCTTCTGCCCGTCGGAGAGCGTGGGCACCACCGCGCCGTCGCGCGGCGACACCACAGCGAGCGGGGCGGCCGACGCGAGCAGTGCCGCCGCGACCGAGGCGGACGCGAGCAGTGCCGCCGCCGAGCGCCGTCGCGACGATTTCACGTGTTTCATGGGATTGTCCTCTTGGGGGTTGAAGATTGAAGGCCTGAAGCCCAATTATACCAAACCGCCATTCTCATGGCAAGCGAGCACCAGCTGCGATATCTCCGACGGCACTCCGACGCGAAGCGGGAACCCGGCCCACTGCCCAGTGCCGGGGCTCACGTGAAGAGCAAGGTCCCCCTCGCGGTAGATGCCGCGCACATGGCCGTCGTTCACGGACTTCACGATGCGGTCCATCCCAAGCACGGCCCCGCCGTGCGTATGCCCGGAGAGCTGGAGCGCCACGCCGCATCTGCGGTTCGCCGCCACGTTGATCGGACGATGCTGGAGAAGCATCCTGCACCCTTCGGCGGGCGCGCGCGCGAACGCCTTCGCCACGTTCGGGCCCTCCATCACGCCGAAGTAGCCCATTGTCGCCACAATGTCGGTGACGCCGCCGACCACAAGCCTGCCGCCGCCCCTTTCGATGACGCAGTGCGCGTTGTCGAGCATCCTCACGCCCAGCGACTCGAACACCGGCCTCCACCTCGCGTAGTCGTAGTAGTATTCGTGGTTCCCCGCGCATCCGAGAACGCCATGGCGCGCGCGCAGCCTCTTCAGCGGCTCAAGGTCGTCGAAGCGCTCCTCGGGCGACCCGTCAACGAAGTCGCCGGTTATGCACACGAGGTCCGCGTCCAGCGAATTCACGATATCGACGATGCCTTCGATGCGGCCTCGGCGCGCGGCGGGACTGCAGTGGAGGTCGCTGAGCTGCACCACCCTGAAGCCGTCGAACGCCTCGGGCAGCCCCTTGACGTAAACCCTGCGCGTCCGAGTCTGCGGCGTGCGCACGCCCTCCCACACGCCCCATCCGGCGGTGGCCGCCGCCGCAAACGGCATGAGCAGAAGATCCCTGCGCGTCACGGAGAGCCCGGCGGCGGGAGTCCTCCGCTCCGGCTCCCCGCGCCGCGCCAGACGCCATGCGAGGGAGATGCCTCCCCGCAGCGTCCAGTACGCGCACATGAGCCCGAACAGCAGCATGCACGTCGAATACGCCCACCCGGTGACGTTGATGAAGCGCTCCGGGAGGTCGGGAACGAACGAATCCCCTCCAAACACCTTGTACATTAGGAACTTCTGCGACGCGACCAGCAGCAGAAGCGACAGCGTGACGCTCCAGGCGCGCCCAAGCCGCAGCGGGCGGACGAACAGGATTACAAGGGCCACCCACACGAGGAGCGGACCGTACTCGAACAATGTGCGGATCATGCGTTCACCAGTTCCTTTCCCGTTCCCGTTTCATGCGAAGTCCTGCGCATCTACGTCGAAGGAGACCCGAAGCTCCTTCGGCGCCGGCCGCGCCTCTCTCACCCACTTCACCGCCGCCACGATGTCCTTCGCGGCAGGCGCCCTCACGACCACCTGGTATCTGAACCACCCCTCCGCCTTGAGGAGCGGCGCCTCAGCGGCGTCGGACACCCTGAAGAGGCCAGCGCCGCGAGCGGCGTTGAACTTCTCCGCCCACGAGGCGAGGGACTTCGCGTAGAGGCCGGCCCATCCGGCCGCGAGGGACTCGTCGCGCGCCCTCGCGAGAATCGCCGCCATGCGGCAGTACGGCGGCAGATACGCCTCGCGGCGCACCGCAAGCTCGTCCGCCGCAAACGCCGCGAAGCCCGCGTTGGAGGCCGCCGCAGCGATCGCGGGCGAATCGGGCGCAAAGGTCTGCAGATACACCTCGCCGGGCTTCTCGGCGCGCCCGGCGCGCCCGCTGACCTGCGCGAGCAGCTGGTAGGTGCGCTCGGCGGCGCGCGGGTCGGGGCGGTGAAGCGACGTGTCGGCGTTCAGGACGCCCACGAGCGTCACATTGGGGAAGTCGAGCCCCTTCGCTATCATCTGCGTGCCGAGAAGCACGTCGGCCTTGCCGGCGCGGAAGGCGGAGAGGATGTCGTCGTGCGACATTCGGCGGGACGTGGAGTCGGCGTCCATGCGCAGCACGCGCGCATGGTGAAAGCACCGCTTCAGCGCTGCCTCGGCGCGCTGGGTGCCGATGCCGGTGTAGGAGAAGTCCGCCGAGTGGCAGTCTGGGCACTGGGCGGGAAGATGCGCCCAGCCGCCGCAGACGTGGCAGCGCAGGCAGCGGTCGGCGAGATGGTAGGTGTATGGAACAGAGCAGTCAGGGCACTCCGCGGTCCATCCGCACTCCGGGCACTCCAGCACGCGCGAATAGCCGCGCCTGTTGAGAAAGAGGATCGTCTGCTCGCCGCGCTCCAGCCTAGACCGAATCGCCTCCAGAAGCAGCTCCGAAAATATCGGCGCGCGTCCGCTCTTGGCGGCCTCCGCCTCCATGTTGACGAGATGCACCGCCGGAAGCGCCCTTCCCGCCACGCGGTTCGGCACGGACGCGAGGGCGTACTTGCCTCTCTGCGCGTTGTACCACGACTCAAGCGACGGCGTGGCGCTGCCGAGCACGACCGCCGCGCCCTCCAGGCGGGCGCGCACCACCGCCACGTCGCGCGCATGGTAGCGCGGCGTCTCGTCCTGCTTGTACGACGGGTCGTGCTCCTCGTCAACCACTATGAGCCCAAGCCTGCGCACCGGCGCGAACACTGCGCTTCTCGGCCCCACCACGACGCGGGCCTCGCCCGTTCGTATCCTGTGCCATTCGTCGTATCGTTCGCCGTCGGAAAGCGCGGAGTGCAGAACGGCCACCAGATCGCCGAAGCGTCCTGCGAAGCGCCGCACCGTCTGGGGCGTAAGCGCGATCTCAGGCACGAGCACAATGGCGTCCCTGCCCCCCTCGATGACGCGCGCGATCGCCTGGAGGTATATCTCCGTCTTGCCCGACCCGGTCACGCCGTGCAGAAGCACCGGGCGCCCGTCGCCGTCCGACGCGGCCGCCGATATGGCCTCCAGCGCCGCAGCCTGCTCTGCGTTGAGCTCCAGGGGCTTCGTGCGCATCACGGTGCGCCCCGCGAGCGGGTCGCGGCGCGAGACCCTCGGCGCGATCTCGAGAGCGCCCCTGGCGGCCATCGCCCGAAGCGTGGAGGGGGACGTCTTGAACTCGCGCACTAGCTGCTGCATCCAGCCGCCGCCCACCCTCTCGATCTCGGCGAGCAGCTCGCGCTGGTGCGCGGTGAGGTCGGCCTCTGCGTTCGCGCGAGCCTCGACGTACAGCAGCTCCTTCGGCTTCATGCTGGGCTTCAGCACTGCAGCGGGCAGCGCGGCCCTGAGCGCGGTCTCTATCGGAGATGCCGTGTACGAGGCGATCCACTTCACAAGGTCGAGAAGCGCGGGGGAGAAGAAAGGCGACTCGTCCTCGATCGCCAGAACGGGCTTCAGCGCCATTCCCCGCGCGCCGGTCTCGACAGAGTCTCCGAAGAGGTCGCGCTCGGCGCCGCCCGCCTCGACCGCCATCGCGAACCCGCGCGCGAAGCGCCCCCCGAATGGAACACGAAGAAGCTGCCCTACGAGCAGCTTCTCCGCGAGTTCGGCCGGCACCGAATAGGTGAACAGCCGGCCAAGAGCCAGATCTATGGCGACCGATACAGTCAATTACAGGCCAACCGGAATGTACTTGAACTCGGCGTCCTGGGGAATCGTGAAGCTCTGGCGGTTGTAAACGACGTTGAGCTTGGAGTACTTCAGCTTGATGCTCTGGGCCGCGCCGCCCTTGCGGACGAGCACCCACGCCTTGTTGGAGAACGGCGTGTCGCTCTCGCCGCCGTTGGCCTTGCCCACGGGGATCTCGGTGGTCGAGGTGCCGTCGTAGTTGTCGGTCTTCAGCTGCTGATAGGCGACGTTGCGCGTGCAAAGAACGGGAAGCACGTCCTCCATCTCGTCAGTGAGGCCGCTGGCGACGATCCACGTTACGTTCTGCGGCTGGATGTTCTTGCCGGTGAATCCTGGAACGCCGGAGCCGGACAGCACGCCGATGTCAACGCCCGAGACGTAGGGCGACCACTTGTCGGAGCCGAAGTTGTCAAGGTCGAAGAGCTCCTTGAAGTACTCGGTGGTGGTGGCAAACGGACCCATGCCGGCGATGTCCTCTGTGTCGTCGGTCTTGTTCTTGCTGGACTTCGGCCAGACGGACGGAAGCCCCGCCGCCTCGCGTTCGGTGTTGGCGGTTGTGATGCCCACGTACAGATTGCGGCCTCGCATCGAGCACGAAGCCAGGTTGGCGCTCAGCATGGCGGCCGTGATGGCCGGGAAGAGCGCTCCCATCAGAATGCCGAGGATGCCGATCACGACGAGCAGCTCGACGAGCGTGAAACCTTTTGAATTCTTCTTCATTGTGGACCTCCGTTTTTTCTTTCTGTTTTTTGTCCGTTGGCGTTTATTATCGCATAAAGAGCAGTGAAAGGCAAGGGAAAAATTACCTCTTTTCGTGTTTGACTTCGCGCAGCGTATTTGATACACTATTCGGCGTTCTTCTTTTAGGGCTATTAGCTCAGTTGGTTAGAGCGCTTCCTTGACATGGAAGAGGTCAGTGGTCCGAATCCACTATAGCCCACCACTCCCCGAAGTCCTTTAGTACCATCGGCCGACTACCTTTCGGGCAATGCCCTCATGCGGGCGCGCATCAGGATCTTCTCCCACGGGTCGTCGCTGTTCCAGAAGAGCTCGGCCT
>JAEEGL016730845.1_pt1 | contig 10628 bp, 15 predicted proteins | sample 9134231 | NCBI WGS metagenome assembly JAEEGL01 (sample SAMN16246548, study PRJNA631951) | gut metagenome | biome: gut microbiome; feature: rumen; material: fiber-attached | host: Bos | place: Iran: Karaj | collected 2018-10 | reverse complement strand
GTTCCTGGTAACCCCCATAGGCTGCGGCATAGCCGGCTACCGCGAATCCCAGATAGGGCCGATGTTCGAGCACGCGGCCGTCCTTCCCAACGTCTGCCTGCCCGCCAGCTTCTGGGCTGTGCTTTAATGACGCAAAGTGACGCAAAGGGGTCGTTTCGTTTTGCGTCATTTTGAAGTGAACCCAATGCCTCAACCCCAATGCGTCATTTTGCCAAGCTTTTGATATTCAGGCTAATGATATCTTCGTCGATTAGATAGTCCTCTATGTGGTCATACAGTTCCTGTCCATGAGGCCAATCATTATATATAGCGGAGGCAGTTCTTATTAGAACGGTATACACAATAAGGTCCTTGGCCAAGATTTCTGAGTCCAGGCATAGTACGTTATAGTCGTCTCCCTGATTGAAGTCCCCAAGAGCATCAGACAGCGCCTCCTCTATGATTTCCTTATCATCTTCAAGCTTGACATGTTTGGCGACCCTGAGAGAAACCTTAAGGAGCAGTGTCTGGTACCCTGATTCAAACAGATCCCCCTTAAACCTTTTACCCACCTTCTTCCTGACGGCTTCTCTAAAAGTCGGGTCGTCAAAACTCTTTGCACTATTATTCGCCATAATTGTTTAGCATTACATTAGTGTTCAGTCAAAGATACAAAAAAAAGTACAAAAGGGGTCTGTCCCCAATTGTACCCCAATTGTACTATAAGCCGCCATGGGTTCTGATGCGGCCGCGATAACATTCGTAATAGCATTGAACGGAGGCAAAATCCAGGCTGGTAAATTGCAGCGGGATGTCTCGGTCCATCAGATGATAATAGGGGGTGAAGCATCGAATCAGTTTCTTCAGTTTATTACTGAATCTGCGTTCATTTCTGATAAAGCGCCACCTTATTATCTTTCGTGCGATTATGGCATCGAGCAATGCCTCCGCTGCGTAATTCTCTCCTGCCAGAATCAATAGCGTAATCTTCCTTCTTTTCATAATAATTGGTTTTAAGTTGATATAATTCGGTTTGAGTCTATATACGAGTCTTTCCCAAAAACATTTTGGATAACAAAACATTTCGGAAAGAATTTTCAAGATGCGACGTATATAGTGTAAAACTCGAAAGATATGGATATGACGTTAACAGAATGTTTAAGCAAGGTGTACGAATACTGCACTCAGACTGAAGACGAATTTGGAATTCCTTTGGAAGGTGATCGTCCCGATGAGGCGTATAGAATCCTTCGTGAGAGATTAAACCTGACGGATCTCCAGGCGGAAATCTTCTCAAGCATTCTGGAACTGAACTTTAGCGGTAGGGTAAGTGCAAGCAAGCTCGCTAAAACACTCGGCGTAACGCGCACGCGACTAATGAGTTACTTTCTTGAATTCGAAACCCTAAAGAATGCTCTTAGCCTCATTGCTTATAATTCAAAACACTTCTATAGCACTATATTTTTTGTACCCGATCATATCGTTGACAGCATAATCAGGAATGAAGCCCCAAGACCAGACGATTATCGTCTTGCAACCTCCATTCCCCGATTTGCAGAGATGCTGCGACAGTTATTCACACTATTCTTTGATGATGAAATAGACGTAGACTATCTCCTAGAGGAAACAGACTTATTGTATAAGCGTAATCGCAATACGAACCAATTGGTAAAAGCAATTTACGCCAACTTGTCGGAAGCTGGCTCAACAGAGAGGTTGCTGTTTAGCTATTTTCTGATGAAAGCCGTTGCGCATGGTCAAAAGTCATTTGATTCTGATGATCTTGAAATGATCTTGATAGACCTTGAAGAAGACACAAATGAACTCATGAGAAAATTGGAGACAAGCCAACTCATAAAGGAAAAATTAGTTGAATTCGGTCCAAACGGTGATATCCGTCTTACCGATAAGACTCTTCAATTAATACAGATAGAAAATGGAAGAAATTAAAGGCTGGAAACAAATTGAGATAGAGAAAAAGCTTTCTGAAGACATAACTACAGAAACAGAACAGGTGCAGCCTTTGATTGACTCAGACCTTCTTGAAGTAGAGCCTCTTCATAAAGCAATAATGGATATAAAGGCCGATATCATTAACTATAAAAAGGAATAGAAAAATGGAAAAAGAGAGATTTGATTACATTGTAGGAAAAATCCAATGGAAGAAACTCTGCAGGCTTACACGTAATGTGGAAATAGGCTGTAAGATCCTGCATAGAGAATGCTTGGATCAGGCGGAGATAAATGAGTTTGTAGAGGAGGCTGTGAGGCGCTTTGAAAACCTGATGGATGCCATGGGCGAATCATTATATCAAGTTCCTCCTCGCCTCGGTTATATTGGGGATGATACCCTTAGTGACGGTATATGGGCCATCGTGGCTTATGGTTCTGAAGCGTATGATAAAGTCATGTCAAGACCCGCGGCTTTTTGGTCGTACTTCCGTAACTCCGCTGAGATTATGAGTTCAGAAGGATTTTGTTACATCCTTAATGAGGTTAGTGACAATGAATAACCACCTGTTAAGTGCTGCAATAGGGGATATATGCGGTAGTGTATACGAGCATTTGTCCATCAAGGACTACAATGGCGTAGATCTGCGTAATCCGCATCATTACTATACTGATGATACGGTCTGCACATTTGCGGTCGCCGAGGCACTAATGTATGACCTGGACATAGCTCAAACATTAAGGGACCGATGCCGCGAAGATATTAATCGTGACTATGGCGGTCAATTCCTCCATTGGCTTTTAGCCGATGGCGTTGAACCTCCATATAACTCCTTTGGCAATGGCAGCGCAATGCGTGTTTCAGCCGCCGGCTTCATGGCAAAGGATGAGGAGGAATGCGTCCGTCTGGCCACAAAAACGGCTGAAGTCACACATAACCATCCTGAAGGAATAAAAGGCGCAGTTGCAACAGCACTTGTAATCTTCTACGCGATGCATGGAAAAGACAAAGAGTTTATCCACAACAATGTGCTAAAAAAGTATTATCCCAATTGGTACACGCTCTCATACAGCGCCATTAAAAAGGATTACTGCTATGATGAAAGCTGTCAACGCACAGTTCCAGCCGCCATAATAAGTTTCCTGGAGAGCAACAGTTTCGAGGACTGCCTCAAACTTGCAATATCATTAGGAGGTGATGCCGATACACTTGGAGCCATTGCAGGGCCTATGGCCTATGGCTTCTATAAAGAAATGCCGCAGGAACTGATTGATAATGCTGTTAACCTATTGCCGGCATGGATACTGGACATCAATTACGCTTTTGATCAGCATATGAATACTAAGGATTAAACATTTCATTGGTAAAAGAGGAAAGAAAAAATCTACTACTCCGTATATAATATCAAAAAGGAAATAGAATGAATAAGGGGTTATTCATAATTGTGTTTGTTTCATTGGTGCTGGCGTTAGCATCCTGCGGTCACTCCTGTCACTGCGATTCCTGCGGTTGCAGTTGTGACCGCGGGATCACCGCCAGTTTTTTAAAAGAAATGAGTCAGTTCACCAACTATTCCTTTGTAAAGTGGGATGAAGTGGCATCAGTCCAGGTATGGACCGATATGGCCGATTGGCAGCATCCCGATGGTATGGCTTCCGGTTTCAATCCCGAGATTGCTCAGGAAATGTGGAGCCGCTGTCAGAACACGAAAGCTTGGATTCACAAGGAAAGTATCCCAGTGCGCGGTCTTTATGGTCATTCGGTAAATCAGGCAATTGATGCACTTGAGTCAGGTTTTGACAGTCTGTTCTCTTACTTTGTGTCTCAAGAATACTACCTTAGATGGCCACAAGACGCCTATAATGAGATCATTCCGCAATTAGTTGATAGTCTTGTAGCCGCAATTTCCACTGAATAAAAATCCATACGATTCTCAAAAATCTCTTTTCATTGCGTGTCCCAGAAAAAACATTGAAATAGGGTTAAACATGAACTTATCTGGGGGCCCCGGGAGAATTCTCCTGGGGCTTTTTTTGTTTTTCCCGAAAGATTCTAAGAGATGTTCCGTAAGTATTAATACAACAACGAATCAACCAAAAACAAAGAATATGAACCTGGACGATTTTGACATCTACAAGGAGATCCCGATGGATGCTCTGCTTGAAAACAGTTTGTTTTACCCCGGGGCATGGAGCGATGGCCGCGTCATAAAACAGTGTAATACAGCAGCCTGGAAGAAATTTGGTATTAACTGCTTTATATATTCAGACTACCTTATGTCCGAGGCACGTTTTGTAAGCCAGGAAATGGATACGGTCTGCGGGTATAAGGTAATTGGGCATCGTAGTCTTTCTGAACACGAGTATCTTAATCCCGAGTTTAAACTGGAACTGAAACCGGGTGCAGAGCGTAAATATACAAACACCTTCCTAGGGCATAAGGAAAACTTCGGGAAGTTTGCCCATATCGTTCTGTATGAAAGAAGACAGCACAAGAATGTGCTCTTTGGCCCTGAAAGGTTCCTGCTCCTTTATACCAACCAGGAGGGACTCTACACGTTCCAGCAGTTATATGTAACCCGGGGTATAAGGCCCAAAATGCTGGTTTTCAGCCAAATATGGGGATTTGCAGGCAACTGGTCGGACTTTACGTCACCTAAGTGTTCATTTGCCTGGACACTGCGCCGCCACAAGGAGTGTGTCCCGGAGTGGGTGGTGGTAGGCGACTATCAGAACTATCATGGAGCACAACATTTGCTCGGGACAGAGTTGGGCGTCAAGTTGGTAGGCTATAACATGTTCAAGGGACAGGACATCCTGGTCCACACCGGCGCTAACGGCTCAAGAGTCAGTGTAGTGGAGCATAAGGGCAGAAGGTATCTCAACTATTCAGTGTCACGAGATCTTTGGCCCGTGACTTATGACATTACAGAGAGCGAGTATTCCGTAATGGACATAGTCAAGGAACTGACCTTGCATGAGCAAAAGTACATGTCTGAGGCAGAAGTCTTAGATCAATGGGTTGGCTTCAAGAAGCCTACAACATATTATGTCAATGGCGGTCCACGTCCGGAACTGGCTTTGGAAATAAAGTATCGCTCAGATTGTTTCCCGTCATATGTAGATGATGCAATAACAATTGTTGGTGCCGTAAAGCGTCTGGTAGTTGATAAAAACGTCAAGTTTTATACAGACCGTATGATGTGCTATCTTAAGGACGCCCTCCGAATATTGACGGATGCTTCTAAACTGGAATACAAGATGCTATCGCTGGGGCTGACGATTAAGTTCCAGCAGAGAGAATGCGATAAGCTGATACAGTACCTTACACGATTCTGCGCCAAGGTCATCTGATAATATTTATGAAGTCCATTCTAAACTCTTCGGGTAGTTCTATATACAATAGGTCTTTGTTATCACGTAGTGAATACTTATGGACTTCATAAAAATGATATAACCTGGGACCGATAAGTACTTTGTGGACTTCCCTGTTTATTCTCGAAATAAGGGTGGATTGTGTACTCTTGCTGTTAATTATATTGTCAATTGTTTTGCTTACGTCTATTTCTTTTGGTGAAGCATCCAAATAAAACTTCATCAATAGATCTCTTTCAGCTGGCAGTTCATCAACTCGTATCCCGTTTGGCTTGCTCAGAATAAGTTCGTATAGAGCCATTCCTTGTGCTTGAAAATGTAACTCTTTGTTGAAATCTTCAAGATAGAGCGATGCATTAAAATTGGGATTCATTCTGATAGTACTGGGGATAGGCTTCTTCATGTAAACTAATAATGCTTTCTGTAACCCACTGAGATTCAGATTCTCATCATCCTTTCCATAGGCTTCAGCTAACTTATCAAATATAATCCTATAGAAATCTGCGTTATCCATCTCTACCTGATATGCTCGGTCAGTTTGATTTGAGATGAAAGAGGGTATTTCCTTAAGATGTCCGGATAGTCCCTGCAACTCATCAACTTCTATCTTGCATGCCTCGAATAGATTCTTGAAATCTTGCCCATTGATATCCAGGTTTGGAAAGAACCTATTCAATGTTTTCTTTAATTGACTGGGAGCAGTTTGGGCTAGCATCAGTTCATCAACATATATGAAGACCAAACCTCTTTGCCTGAACTTAATGGCCAATTCATCATAATGGCTTAATACATACTTAGTTAGCTTCTTGCTTTTGCCATTCTCAATATAGTAGACTCTGTTGTCTGTATCATCTCCGCCAGACAGCAACCCGAAAGATAGTTTACGCTCTCCTAGTGGTTGAATCATAAGGCCATATTATTAATAACTCATTCAAAGTAAGCCTTTTTAATCGGTAAATGCAATAAAACTGTGCAATATTTTGCGGCAGTCTGAAGGGAGTGAGTAATGTGAGTACAATTGCAAAAAATTCAAACAGACAATTATGGAAAAGACATTAACCACATCCACCGGCACTTTAGACAGAGCCACGCTGGCCACTATTATCGACTGCATTAAAGCATCAGTTCGCAGTTATAATGCAAGTCATGGGTATATTCTGAGTGAGGACAACTGTAAGGATCTCAGTCAGGATGCCGCTCTAAAAGCAATCCACTCCTGGAAATCATTCAACCCTGAAAAGGGCTCCCTCAATACTTGGGTGTCACGTATTACCATTAACTGTATCAATGATCATTGGCGTGATCAAAGCAATTGGGCTTGCTATATAGATGGTAAGGATATTGTTGAACCAGGTCGTTTCTCTGAAGACGATCCTCATGCTGATTACTGCACAAAGGAACGTCATGACTGGTTAATGAGTCATATTCGGAAATTAAATCCGCGAGAGCGCAAGGTTGTAATGGATTATTCCATTGGTTATAAACCAAATGAAATAGCAAGAAGGCTTGGGGGGGTCTCCTCAAACGCCGTGAGCATTCTGCTTTGTAATGCTAAGCAAAAACTCATTGCTATGGCAAAAACGGAGCATAGCGTAGCATGTTGAATAGAAGTATTAACTAACACATAAACTAAATCATTATGGAAACTAAAGTTTGGACCTACACTCTATCAATTGAGAGCAAGCACCCTGTTCTTATTCAGGAATCCACCGGTCAGAGATTACTGATTGACACTGGCAGCCCAATTAATATTGGAAGCCCATTCCAACTATGCGATGAGTTACATAACGCCTCAAATATGGGGATGCTTAAAGAAATCAACGCATTGTCACAGTTAAATATAGATGCAGTAATTGGCTTGCAGACCTTAAAAAAGTATCATTGTTTATTTAATTATAATGAACGTACCGTTCAGTTCTCAAAAAAGGCTTTTGGAATATATGGAGCAGAAATCGATATACAGACTCCTGGTGATATGTTCATTTCTTTTAAAGGAAACTTGTATGGAGATGAAAAAACCATGGTATCTACGATATTGGATACGGGTGCTACGACATCATACATCAATGAATCTTATTGTGCTTACGCTTCTCCAACAGAGACCATCCAAGACTTCTATCCGGGTATTGGAACATTTGACGTAGTAAAATTCGAAGAGATTCATTTTGTGCTTGGACACTATGCTTTGGGCATATCGTTCGGTGTTTTGCCTAAGGATAAGAGTATAAGTTTGATAACCACGCTTCTTTGTGATGCAGTCGTTGGTTATGATTTATTTAGCCAAGCATCAATGGTAGAGCTTAATTTTGAGAATAATACAATGACTATTAATATTGATGACATATGATTGTAACTATTATAGATACCACCCCTGACGCGCATTTGTTACATGCTACCTACGCTGGTATTGATGATGCGTTAGTACTGATTAACCCAAAGTCAGAAGAACTGGATAAAGTTCTCAGAGAAAGGCCCGAGCCATTGATAGGTTTGGGCCATGGATGCTCAAGCGGCTTATTTGGATGTGATTGCGATATAATTATAGGCGAGCGCAATTTAGACCTCCTTAAGGATAGGGACCTAATTTGCATCTGGTGCAATGCTGATGGCTTCTTAAAAAAACATCCTGAATTGACAGGTTTTGCAAGTTCTATGTTTATAAGCAATGAAAGCGAATTATATTACTGCGGCTTTAGTAATTATACAAATGAAGATATATTCAGCGAGGTCAGTTTATTCAGTGAGCGGGTAAATAAGTTGATTCAGGACGATGTACCTCTTAAAGATTGGCCCTCTCTTCTGCGTAGTCAAGCTGACATGAGTAAGGACTATGTTGCTTATAATTATAAGGGTTTTTATTATCAACCATAACTATGAAACAGATACTTATACTAGCAGCTTTAATGCTTTTCTCATCCTTTACAGATGGTGTTAAACCCAAGAAAGGAGATAGTATTTTGGATAGTCATATTAGAGTAACTGCCGAGGTTAACCATTCGTTTGTCTTCTACTATGCAGGTCATGATCTCAAATTTGGCTTTGCTGATAAAAGAATACTTGACTGTTGCATAAGGATAGAGCCTGTATTTGATTCTGTGTATATATTCAGCAGCCAAAGCGAAGGCTGTCTTATTTGGGTGAAGAATAAAAACAAATGGGCTGTGCTAAACCTTGACACATATCAGTTAGAGACCGACTTTCTATATGACAAGATATCAGATTTCAAAGAGAAGTCTGTTGATAATGAGACTCATATAGGAGTATATGAAGCCGAGGCAGAACGTGACGGTGCTCGTGAGACGTTAAGGATTGAGAAGTACCTGTGTTTAAGTTATTATGACTACTAGTTATAGTGTTGTGTCGCAATTAGTGATACGCTTTGTGACGATGCAGCCTATAATTATAAATACTGAAAAATCCCTGCAGTTTTGCAGGGATTCTATTTGTAGGTTTTCCTAAGATGCTTATGGTAAAGTTCAACAAACTTGACCGATAAGCCATCAGCATCCATCCGGAACAGCAGCGCGTCTGGAACCGATCCCCCGGGCTTGATTTCAACCTGAGTACCAGTCAATATGGAGTAATCAACCTTACCACCATATATCCAGTTGTTACGCACCCATAATCCTAGCTCAAAATGCTGTAAGGATGCATACTCCTCATCATCCTGAATCAGCAGCGCATCTCTCTTTTCTTCATCCGTCAAGAGCTCATCCAGCATTGCGAATGCCTCCTCTTGATTCTTTGGGTATTTCTTTCTTGCCATGATTACTCAATCTTTATCACTCCACGATTTCTAGGCTCAATAGACCATTGCACTTGCCATACATCGCCGTCAATCTGATCTAACAAAAGGAAATTCCACATATTGTCAGTAGGCGTCAACGTGAACCTACCATTAATTTTCTCCTTGCCGACAGCTAGATTGATAATGTTCAAATCAAACTCACCTCTATCAACATCATCATTAATGGAGTATTGTACCATCTTCATCCTTCCCGTCTGGGTATTGAGCTTGATAAAGATCCACATGTTCTGGGTCTTGTAGAGTTTGTAGGTTGGAGCATCTCCAACAGTCTCAACATTTGTGCTATCAGCTGCAGTCTGTGAGAAAGCAGTCATAGTTGACAAAGTCAACGCCAAAAGAAAGATAATCCTTTTCATCATGAGAATTTTTTATGTGATTGCAAATATATAGTTACTAAATCAGGTAATTCAAATAATGTGAGAAAATGGTACTACATACATCCATCATCAAACACTTCTCCTCCAGTCCACTCGCGCCCCATGGCTATTGTGAAATATTTCAAAGCTCCGTCCTTTTGAAAAAAAGTACTGAAACAGTCATGTATAAAGAATCCTTCATGCAATGTGATATCACATAATGACCAAGGCTTCATTCCTTCAACTTCTGTAATCAAGAATATAGTATCTTTGTCCGGGTTGTATTCTGCCTGCAATACCTTAAAATCTCCATTACTATTTTTTGAGAAGACCTTGCCTGGCACAAGGTTTTTCAAATATTGGGCCAATGTGTGCTCTTGGTTTCCACTAGGGCATAGTGGGAATTCTGTAGGAGTTATCCACAGCTGCTTAGCTTCGGGGGTAAGAGAATCTTTTGCAAGCTCCATTATATCCGGTTCCGGGTTCTCTTCTTTCTTAATCTCTTCCGGAGTGCGTAATGTTGGTTTATTGACTTCTCCAAAGTAACCTGAAGACATCTCTTCCATTATCTTTTTGTCATAATCAGAGCGGCTCAAATCTTTAACAGCCGTATTATCGGGCATGGGATTGTTTATAGTCTGGTGGTTCGGATTCTGCTCACCAAATATCCAATCTCCCATGCCTTTTCCTGCAGGTGTTCTTACACCATCTTGCGTAGCCCATCTGGTAAGATTCACTAGGCATTTACTTGCTTCAGCTTTGGTCACAGTGCGCATCCACGCAAAGTTTGGCTCATTGGCGTTTTCCCTAAGCATTGCAGGGTTCTTTAGGAAGTTCTCAATACTTCCACAGCATATAATAATCTTCTGCCTGGTTATGGGATTGTTAAGTGCATTCTCCAAGCGTGTAACCCAACGCAGGTTCTCCGGACGGTTATTGCATCTGTTGGTATCTATATGATCAACAACCATATCGTCATCGGGAGCCGGTCCATGGAAAGCGGTACATACTACCTGGTGCACTCGGATAGCACTTGTAAACATCATATAACCTGTACTTTCATTCTTGGTACCAAATGTCCACTTATTATCATTGAAGTTGGGCTCATACCCATCTTTGGGGTATCGCATGATAGCACCATTATTCCTGGCCGCAAACTT
>JAEEGL016704948.1_pt1 | contig 10628 bp, 8 predicted proteins | sample 9134231 | NCBI WGS metagenome assembly JAEEGL01 (sample SAMN16246548, study PRJNA631951) | gut metagenome | biome: gut microbiome; feature: rumen; material: fiber-attached | host: Bos | place: Iran: Karaj | collected 2018-10 | reverse complement strand
TTGTCTGCAAGTCGAGCCACGGAGCCCAATACTGGCCGGAGAATTGTATTGTCCAGTCGTGCGGCAGCGTCATGAACGAGTTGAATTTTCCGCTGGCCTGGAAAGCTTCGGTGCTTTTATTGTCGAGCAGCTCGGTTCCTTCTATGCGGTTTTTGTAGAGGTTGACGCTGAGATTGAGTTTCCACCATTTCGCTGCTTGCCAGTCGACAATGAACTCGAGTCCGTAGTTGAGTCCACGGCTCAGGTTTTGCGGAGCCGAGGCCCAATAGCCGTCATAATCGCTGTTGTAAGGCTCCCACCAGGCGTAGTGGGCCGAGGAGGCGGAATCCCACACAAATCCGTACCATGTTATCATATTGTTGGTTTGACGGAAATAGGCGGAAGAGTATAAGTTAACCTTTTCGAAACCGAGGTTGTACGACAGTTCGAAGGCGTTGGTGAATTCAGGATCGAGGTTGGGGTTGCCGAAGCCAAGTTCCTGTCCTTCGCGAACATTCATATAGGGGTTCATGTCCCACATGTGGGGGCGGCGTACACGTCGGCTATAGCTAAGCTGCATGCTCTGCATCTTGTTGATTTGGTAGGAGAGGTGCAGGGTGGGGTAGAGTTTCCAGTATTCTTTGTTAACTTCCGGGGTGTTGGGGTGGTTGATGTCGTGTCCGTTTGTAAGGGCGTATTCACCTCTCAGACCGGCCTGCAGCGACAGGTTCTCGCCTATCTTTCCGCCGTATGTGGCATAGATGGCGTGTACCTGTTGAGTGTAGTTGAAGTGGGTCGACGACAGCGAGTCGTAGTATTCATTCAGCAGATGTGTCGTCGCGTCGTATTCTGTACGGTGGTACACCGCGTCTTGGTCGGGCCAGTCCATGCGTCCTTCGTAGCCAGTCTCCAGTTTCCATCCGTTGGCGAAGGGGTGCGTGTAGTTGAGCTGTAAATTGAGAGCCTGGTGCGAGTTATTTGATTCGGAGGTGCGCAGGTAGTAATTGTTCCACACCGCTGTACTGTCGCCTGCCGTAGGAAAGTAGACCTGCTCCTGCCATCCGGTGCCATGCACGGAGCGTGTGCTGAAAGTGGCGTCGGCGGTCAGCTCGCGGTCTTTCTCCTCAAACTTCTTGGTGTAATGAAGATTGAAGCTGTGGTTGATGTTGCTGTTGTCGTTGGTGTCAATCTGGTGATAGTTGTTTATTCCGTTGGTGAAGAGGTCTGTCGATGTGATGTCGTTCCATCGGTGTCGGCTGCCGCCGCGCAGCTGGTAGCTTGCGAGAAGGCTGTTTTTTTCGTTGAAGAAATATTCGCCGCCAACCTTGATGCTGCCCATATAGTTGCGGTTAGGGCTGTACTGGTCTATCGTGTCGTGCGACCACGGGATGCTGTCGTGCATACGGGTTCGGTTGCTGTGACCTATATGTCCGCGGCTGCGCACACCACCGTCGGCGGAGAGGAAGAGGTTGTATTTCTCGGTTGTGTAGTTCAGGCTAAGTGTGGCCATCGAGGTGGGAAGCAGTGACGGCATTGCGTCGGGATAGTCGGACCTGAGGAATGCCAGCGGCGCTCCCAGGTTCAGCGATGCGGCTCCGTTGAGTCCCATTGCCGCCGAGGCTTTATCCTTTAGTTTTATATTGATGATTCCCGACATGCCTTCCGGATCATATTTTGCCGAGGGGTTAGTAATTACCTCCACGCTTTCCACGCTGCTTGCGGGAGTCTGTTCCAACAGGCTTTCAAGGTCATTGCCCATTAGTTCGTAGGGACGTCCGTTGATGAGCACTTTTACGTTCGACGAGCCACGCAGGCTTACGTTGCCGTCGTTGTCGATGGCTACGCTGGGCACGTTCTGCAGCACGTCGGTGGCGGTGCCGCCGCTGGCAACTATATTTTTGTCAACGTTGACAACTCGCTTGTCGAGTTGGTATTCAACCATTGTCCGCTCGGCCGAGACCACCACGGTGTTGAGGCTGGCTGCGCTGGGTGCGATCACTATCTTGCCTACGGCGATATGTGTATGTTGGGCCGACAGGGTCACTGTGGTGCTATGGATGTATGGTGCGTAGCCCATGAATGTGACTCGCAGCAGGTATTTGCCGTAAGGAGCGTTGAGGGTGAAACTGCCGTTTGCCGCCGTGATAGCGCCGATACCCTGCACCATTGAGCTGTCTTTGGGGTTGAGTAGCGTCACCGATGCGTATTCCACAGATTCAGACGACTGCTTGTCGACCACTTTGCCTGTTATTCTGCCCTTTTGTGCATTGGCGTTGAAGACGATGGCCATAAGCATTGCCACCAATAAAAACTTTGAATTGTACATTTTAAACTTTAACGTTGACTTTAACCTTAACGTTGACTTTAACCTTAATCTTGACCTTAACTTTGACTTTAGTGTATTATTTGTATAAGACAACTCAACTTCTCACAAAATGAGGCATGTCAAAAGGTATTTCTATTGAGTATTCAATAAGGCCGCCAAAGGAGCCATCCTCTTCATACCAAGGTGTTTGGTAGATCAGTTTTTTCACTTTCTTGCCATCGGCGGTAGTCTTCTCGATGGTGTAGGCGTTTAGTTTCTGTTCATCGAGCAGGCCTTTGAGTTTCGTTTTTGCCGGTTCAGGGTGGCAATCCATCAGGTTGTTGCCGATGATTTTGTGTCCGTGACTGTTCACATCCGCGCTGTGCTGGTTCATGTCGACGATATTGGCGTCGGCGTCGCAGATGGTGATAGCGATATTTTTAAGTCCTTCGAAATATTTTTGCATTTTGTTGATATGAATGATGGTGAATTGTGAATGGTGTAATCGTGAATTGTGATATGGTTAAAGGTTTTCGTTTTCGTTATCGTTCAGGTTTAGGCTATGTGTTGATATGGTTGAAAGTTTAACGGTGATCTTATGGGTTGCTCGTATCACGATTCACTGGTCACAGGTAACTATTTGCGTTTTACGGCATCGACAAAATAAAAGGCAGGGGCTTTGATGCCGTCTGCCTTTTATTGTTCAAGTCATTGATTGGTGCTTCTTGTTATTTGGTGTTCAATGCAGCGAGAGCGATGCTGTAGAGTTTCGACTGGATGCTGTCGCCGCGGCTGGTAAGGACGCACGGAACTTTGGCACCCACAACCATACATGCCAGTTCGGCGCCGGCAAATTTGGTGCAAGCTTTGTAGAACACGTTGCCGCTCTCGATGTTGGGGAAGAGCAGACCGTCGGCGTCACCGGCAACCTCGCTGGTGAGTTTTTTGGTCTGAGCGCTTTCCTTGTCGATAGAGCAGTCGAGCGAGAGAGGACCGTCGACGATGGCGCCCTTCAGCTGTCCGCGCTGGCTCATCATGCCCAGCCAAGCTCCTTCGGAGCAGGCGCGCATTCCGACGCTCACCTGCTCGGTGGCGGCGATGACGGCGACCTTCGGTTTGGCAATCTCAAGGCTCTTTGCGGTGCTGACGATGTAGTTAAGCATAGCCTGTTTCTGTTTGAAGTCGGGGTCGGGAATGATGGCGACATCCGAGCATACCAGCAGTTTGTGGTAGGCGGGAACCTCGAAGACAGCGATATGGGTCAGCATATCGTTCTTTTTGCCGGGCATAAGGCCTTTTTCCTTGTTGAGGATGGCGCGCATGTACTTGTCGGTGCTCAGCAGACCCTTCATAAGGAAGTCGGCCTCTCCGTTATTGACAAGTTCGACGGCTTTGGCGCCTGCCTTGTTGTCGTCAGCTTCCTGAACGAGTTTGAATTTGTCAGGATTGATGCCCTCTTCAGCGCATACTTTCTTGATAGTCTCAATATCGCCGACAAGAGTTGCGTCGACAATGCCCTTGTCAATAGCCAGACTTACGGCTCCGATGGTATGCGAATCGTTGGCGTATGCTACTGCCAATCTTTTTTTGCCCTTGGTTTTTACAAGCTCAAGGAGTTGTTCTAATTTTGTAACCATGTCTATATTAATATTTTATATGTTATTGATTAATTCAATGAGGTTACAAAGATACAAAAAAAATGTTATATCGATGCTTATTTTGTGTTTATTTGTGGTCCTATCAATTCTTATCGCTGTTTTGGATAATAAAACCGCAATTGTGGCGTTATGTAATTTATGCCGTTTATTGGAGACATATTACGATATCGCAGCCTGTCGATTGTGGGGTTGGAGAAGAATACTGGCAAGACGGTGTGTCTTAACTATATACTTCGCCGCCTGAATGAGACAGGGCACAGGTGTGCTGTGACCTCCATCGGTGTCGACGGTGAGCAGACCGATTCCGTTTACGGAAGCGCCAAGCCTGAAATCATGCTCTATGACGACATGCTTTTCATAACCTCGGAAAAGCATTATTGCCAACGACAGTTGGTCTCGGAAATTATTGCTGTCGATCCGCGGCGCACATCGTTGGGACGACTCGTTACGGGACGCGTGGTCTGTGGCGGCAAGATATTGCTCAGCGGTGCAGCCTCGACGGGCATGTTGAGAAGCCAGATAGCCGGTTTTATTCAGATGGGAGTGCCGCTCACCATTGTCGACGGCGCCCTCTCCAGGCTTTCGTTGGCTTCACCGACGGTGACAGAGGCAATGATTCTCGCCACGGGTGCCGCAGTGTCGCCAAATATACAGCAGCTGATATCAAAGACCCGTTTTGTATGCCGACTAATAGCTCTCGACGAGGTGGGCCAGTCTTTGAGGCAAAAACTTGGAAGTGTTGAACGAGGATTGTGGGCTGTCGATGATGATGGCAATGTGCACGATCTGCATGTTGATTCGGTGTTTATGCTCGACAAAAACGAATCCAATATTTTCGAATACGGCAACACTCTTTTTGCCGCTGGTGCTGTGAGCGACCGTCTGCTAAAACACCTTGCCTCGCGGAAGAATGTGGCTGACATCCTTCTTATAGCCCGCGATTTCACCAAGTTTTTTGTAACTCCAGTAGTGTTCAACGATTATATACGTCGCGGTGGGCGCATCAAGGTGCTGCAGCGCTCCAACCTTATAGCCCTTTGTCTCAACCCCACATCTCCACAAGGTTATAACCTGAATTCGCGCGACGCCACGCAGGCGCTGTCCGACGCATTGCAACTGCCTGTGTATGATGTGATGAAAGTTGAGGTATGAAAGGGTAGACAATAACTAAGTAATAATTATCAGACGATGTTCCTAAAAGACAAGATAACTTCCGAGCCAGGTTTCCAGTATGTGGTCGACGCTGTAGAGCTTATGTCGGCGGCAGGCCGTCGCCGTATGTTGCAGCAACCCTTGATGAGAAACGCTGCCGATATCAACGCCGAATATGACAATATTGACGCGATAAGCGCATGTCTGCAAAACGAGTCCATGAAACGCGAGGTCGACATCATACGTCATCAACTCATGCAGATGCACGATTTGCAGGGAACCCTCGCCAGTCTCTCGCATGGAGCCGTCCTCGAGGAAATCGAGCTGTTCGAGCTGAAGAGCTTCGCCTTCCTCTGCCGCAATACCGTCAAGGCGGCAAAGGCCATGAAGGTAGACCATGTGTTGCGGATTCCCGATGTGGACGATGTGTTCGTGATGCTCGATCCCGATGCCACAGGAATACCAAACTTCTATATCTACGACAGCTATCATCCCGATTTGCCTGAATTGCGCAAACAGATGAAAGCCCTACAGACACGTCTTGACGGAGGCAAAGCCGGCTCGGACGAGAGTGCTGCCCTGCAGCGTCAAATCAACGAGCTCTTCGAGAAACATAACGCAATACAGCAACAAGTGATAGTTTCGCTGTCGGCACGCCTTGTCGCCTGTCAGCCCCGTCTGCAGCAGGCCCTCGACAGTATGGCTTATACCGACCTGCTCTTTGCCAAAGCTACATTGGCTAAGCAGTGGCATCTATGCCGCCCGGAGGTTCATGATTCCGGCAGAGGCTCGCGTTTTGACTCTTTGTGGAATCCCCGCCTATGCCATCGCAACGGGCAACTGGGTCTCCGATACCAGCCCGTAGACATAGAGGTCCGCGGCGGAGTGTGCCTTATAACAGGAGCCAATATGGCGGGCAAGACGGTGCTGCTCAAAACTGTCGGCATAGCGCAGCTTATGGCCCAATTCGGTTTCTTTGTCCCTGCCACGACTGCCGAGGTCTGTGTTGTCGACGATGTGGTATTCTGCATTGGTGACGAGCAAAACGAGATGAACGGCCTTTCCTCGTTCGCGTCAGAGATTACCAAGATCAGCGTCATCCTTGAGCGGGCCCGTCAAGAGAACCTGCTGATACTTATCGACGAGCCTGCCAGAACCACCAATCCCATAGAGGGTAAAGCCATAGTGCAGGCCATAGCCACGCTGCTTGACAGGCAACCGTCGGCAACCCTTATCACCACACATTACAGCCAGTTAGGGCTCACCTGTCGCCGACTGCGTGTCAGGGGGTTTGTGGAAGACATGGCCGACATCCCGCTGTCGCCCGACAATATCAACAGATTCATGGACTATTCGCTTATGCCTGACGATGGTGACGAAGTGCCGCAAGAGGCGTTGCGCATTGCCTCCATACTTCGATGCGACGCCGAACTTCTAGACACAGCGCGTAGTTTTGCAGAGCGTTGATAGTTTGCTAAAAAGATTTAATTTTTAGCCCTTAAATAGAGGTTTTAAAAAAAGTTTGTAATTTTGCATCGTTTTTCACGAGAAACTAAACACCATACTATAATGAAAAAATCAGTAAAAATCCTATTGTCTGTCATGCTCGTAGCGAGTTTTATGACACCATGCAAACTGTCGTTCGCCGGTGATATCGACACTAAAACCGCGCGTCAGGTTGGAGCTTATTTCCTGTCAGCACAGTTTGGCGAGAAGTCCATCACCGCCAACAGTCTTGAATTGGTTTATGAAATTCCCAACATTGTTCGCGGCATTCCTGCTATGTATGTCTTCAACACCGCCGACAAAAACGGCTTTGTGGTGGTGGCAGGCAACGACTGCGTTAATCCCGTTATCTGCTATGGCACCGAAGGAGGTATTGATCCCAACAATATTCCTCCCAACATGATGTGGTGGCTTAACGGTGTTAGCCAGGATATCGTTTACGCGCAGAACAACAATCTTGAGCCCTCGAAGGATATGGTTTGTGAATGGCGTAAACTCAAAGAGGAGGCTCTTCCCTATTTCGGAAGTGCCAAGGCTACTGTTCAGCTTATGAAATCAAAATGGGACCAGTCGCCTTTATACAACAATATGTGCCCGGTGGACGATGGCGGTCGCAGCGTCGCTGGATGTGTCGCTATTGCCATGGCGCAGATTATGTACTATTGGAAATACCCCTATGTGGGACGTTATTCTGATTATTATTTCTGGTCGGAGTATGACAACTCTATCATCGAGGCTGATTTCGCGTCATCCTATTACAACTACGATATGATGGTTGACAAGCTCACCAGCTCTTCAACCCAGGCGCAGATTGACGCCGTCGCGCTTCTCTGCTTCCATTGCGGTGTTTCAGTCCATATGGGATATTCTTCAAACACCAGTGGTGCGTCATCTGCGGATGTGCCTCCCGCATTATGGAGATTTTTCAAATATGAGAAGGATAGCCTTAACCTTGTATACCGCACCGACAGCCGCTACAACCACCCCAACAATTCAATTACCGCCAATCAGAAGGACAGCAACTGGGTTAATGACATCAAGGCGCAGATTGACATGAAACGTCCGGTTTATTATGCCGGCAACGACCCGTCGGCAGCCGGTGGTCATGCCCGTCACGCATTTGTTTGCGACGGTTACAACACTGCTAACAAGTATATGCATTTCAACTGGGGTTGGGGTGGAACAGGTCAGGCTTGGTGCAATGTGTATAACTCGGATCTCAATACCGGCACCTACAGATTCTCCAACGAGCATCAGATTATTATGGGCATCACCCCGCCGCTCGACAGCATTCCCGAGGGCATGCGTCCTCCTGTAGGCATCAACGAGGTTCAGGATCCATTCAGCGCCAGCGTTTATCCCAACCCGGCCAGCAGCCAGATTACGGTTTCCTATACGCTTGACGGCGATAACAGAGAGCCGCTCCAGATCTTCGACGCTACCGGTCGTGTTGTGAAAGAGGTGTCGCTTACTCCCGCGTCAACCAGTGCAACCATTTCGGTAGCCGACCTCCGTCCTGGTATCTACATCTGTCGTTTGCAAGGCTTTACCCGTAAATTCATTGTAAAGTAAGCAAACAATAAATAAAGCATGATTTAATGCGGAGCCAAATCGGCTCCGCATTTTTTTTTCGGTATACGACATTTCAACACACTATTGTTGATACTTTTACGTTATTTACACTAGTTGTGCATTGATTTTAAAGTATTTTTACACATTAATAACATCAAAAAAGAAATAAGTATGTCTTTAATCAACAGTATTTTACTTCAAGTTGACGCAGCTGAGACCGTCGAAAAAATCTCTGTTCTGACCTTGGCCACCAAAGGCGGATGGGTAATGATAGTGCTTGTCTGCCTTCTTGTTTTGGCACTTTACATCTCTATTGAGCGATTCCTGGCCCTCAACCATGCCCTTAAGGATGACTCAAGCCATTTCATGAACAACATACGCGAGTATGTCCACAAAGGCGATGTCGAAGGCGCAAAAACTCTTGCCAAATCGACAGACACATCCATTGGCCGTATGGTAGCAAAAGGTCTCTCCCGTCTGGGACGTCCTCTCAGTGACATACAGACCGCCGTCGAGAACGAGGGCAAGATGGAGGTCGCCAAACTTGAGAAACGCATATCACTTGTCGCAACAGTGGCATCGTTGGGACCCATGCTCGGTTTCTTGGGAACTGTGACAGGTATGGTCAAAGCATTCCAGGATATGGCGCATGCGGGCAACAATATCGACATCCAACTGCTCTCGACAGGTATCTATGAGGCAATGGTGACCACTATTGGCGGTCTTATTGTAGGTATCATCGCTTACTTCCTTTACAACCTCCTTGTCAGCCGTATCAACAAAGTTGTCATGCAGCTTGAGGTGCGCTCGATGGAGTTCATGGATCTTCTTCATGAGCCAGCATAATAATTGCTTAATACCTTTAAAATCTGCAACATGATAAGAAGTCAAAATCAAATACGCATAGAGAACGGATCGTCGTCCATGTCGGACTTGGTGTTCCTGTTGCTCATCTTCTTCATGCTTACCTCCACGCTTATCAGTCCAAACGCAGTGAAGTTGTTCCTTCCTGAGAGCAACAACAAGACTATGGCGAAAGAGAGCGTCACGGTATATATATCCGACCTTGGTGGCACCGAGGGCGAGGGAGCCCTTTCGCGCTGCCAGTTCCAGATTGACGAGACTCCTCTGACAGCCTCGATGGGTACTGACTTGGTTGATGAGATGAAAGGCGTGTTGGTCGCCGAGTTGGACCGCCTGGCTCCAGGCGACGCCGAGGCTGGAGTTTTCGTGCGCGCCGACCAGACTGTCGATGTGCAGTACATAGTCAATGTCATCGATGCCGTTAACCAGATAAACAAGGAGCAGGAGACAAAGCACAAAGTAGTTTTGGGAACCCAACAGGCGAAATGATTTGCCGCGCTGCAATTCACAGACACCTTGACGTTTCCCTAAACTCCTTTTAACATCTTTCAACCTTTAACCTAACCCACATGCAACAAGAGAAGAAAGATAAAACCATATCAGCGGTCACCACTTTGGTGATCCTTCTGGCCAGTGCAGCTCTCTGCTCCTGGTTGGGCTACACATTGCCCAATCCCCCAAAAGAGGAGGAGGGCATGGGTGTCGCCGGCGAGGTGCTTGGAGAGATAGAGGGATTTGGCAACAACAATGACGCCACTTTCGACAATAGTGCCGCCGCCGCTCCTGCATCGTCGGCCCCCGAAGAGAGTTTCACGACGGGTCAGGAACCCACTCCCGTGGCAAAAACACCGAAGCAGGAGGACAAACCCACTCCGGTTAAGAAGCCCGACGCATCTACATCGCAAAACCAGACCGCAACCAACAGCCAGACCGAGAACACACAACCCGCCACCAATCCCGCGGCGACTTTCAAGGGCAAGAAGAATGGTACAGGCAGTGAGGGCAAAGGCACCGCCACAGGCAGTGGTCAGGCTGGTTCGCCCGATGGCACTCAGGGCGCGCAGGGAGGCAACGGTAAAGGTGTTGGAACAGGTTACAGCCTCGGCGGACGCAGTCTTAGAGGCACGCTCCCAGTCCCTGTCTATACCAGCGAGAAGGATGGTGATGTGGTGGTACGCATCAAGGTAGACCGCTCAGGAACTGTGGTGGCGGTCGAAGCTCCGGACAAAGGTTCCAAGAACTATGACAATGCCATGGTTCAGGCCGCAAAGCAAGCGGCACTCAAGGCAAAGTTCAACGCCGACCCTAACGCTACCGAGTACCAATACGGCACCATAACATACAAGTTCCGTCATCAGGGATAAAAAACTTTTTGTTTTTTTGAAAGTTTTCCACAATAAAGTATACTAATAGATGTTGACCATCGAGCAAGAACAAGAGATCGTACGTCAAATCCTGTCGGGTGACAAAGAGCGTTATGCCCTCATTGTCAAGGAGTATCAGGGGACTGTCGCAAACTTGTGCTACAAGCTTGTGGGCAACAAATTGGATGCTGAGGAGGTTACGCAGACGGTGTTCATAGAGTTGTATAC
>JAEEGL016618161.1_pt1 | contig 10628 bp, 9 predicted proteins | sample 9134231 | NCBI WGS metagenome assembly JAEEGL01 (sample SAMN16246548, study PRJNA631951) | gut metagenome | biome: gut microbiome; feature: rumen; material: fiber-attached | host: Bos | place: Iran: Karaj | collected 2018-10 | reverse complement strand
TTGAAGGGGAAAAGAACCTTTCTTATCGTATTCTGCGCGCTGAAAAGAACCGATTCGGCTCCACAAATGAGATCGGCGTGTTCGAAATGAAGGATACCGGCCTTTGCGAGGTCAAAAATCCATCACAGGCGCTGATATCAGGAAAGCCGGTCAACGTACCTGGCTCTTGCATTGCCTGTGTTATGGAGGGTTCACGGCCGATTCTGGCAGAAGTGCAGGGGCTTGTTTGCCAATCCAACTTCGGGAACCCCAGACGCACTGCAAACGGATTCGATTATAACCGTGCTGCGATGCTCATCGCCGTTCTGGAAAAACGCGCGGGTTACTTTTTAGGTTCATCTGACGTTTATCTGAATATTGCCGGCGGATTAAAAATTGATGAACCGGCCTCGGATCTGCCGGTTGCATTATCTATTATATCCAGCCTGAAAAATGAAAATCTGCGCGACGACGCCATTGCGTTCGGTGAGATCGGTCTGGCCGGTGAAATCAGAGCCGTCAGTTTCGCCGAGATCCGTATACGGGAAGCGATTCGTCTCGGATTAAAAAAGTGTATCATTCCTGCAAGGAATCTGAAAGAAATCAACGACGATCTGAAAAAACAAATTGAAATCGTCGGCGTCAATAATATACGAAAGGCATATCAGGAAGCCATTGATTGATAAAGGAGAATGAATATGAAAAAAGAAATGCAGCGTGCAGCGATCTTCAGAGCAAACCTGATTCTGATTACGGTTGGCATCGGTACGGTTCTTATGATCCGTAAATTCACAAAAGTCAAAGACTGAAAAACCAGCTGTAGGAGAGCCCTGAAATAATACACGTTATTATACAAAATGAATATTTTGTATAATTTAGGGGAGCGAATCGCAGAATGAACAAAGAATATTACTATACGGTACCCATCACAGTCAGAAACTTCCTGAATTATCAATCTACGATCAAAAACAAATCAGAAAACACCATAGATCAATATTGTTTGGATCTGCGCATGTTTTTACGATTTGTTTTTGCAAATCATTCCGGTATTCTTGTTTCTGATGACGCAGAGTTAGACAATATCGATATTACCGGTATCGCGCCGGATTATTTCAAATCCGTTACGCTTGACGATGCTTACGCTTTTTTATCTTATTGCCGCAACGAACGATCCAATAAAGAAAAAGCGCGTGCGCGTAAAGTCTCCTGCATACGTTCCTTTTTCAAATATCTGAAGCTCAACAATATAATTGAGGACAATCCAATGATCAACCTGGATTCGCCGAAATTAAAAAAGTCCTTGCCGAAATACTTAACCGTTGAACAATCACAAAAGCTGCTGATGTCTGTTTCCGGCGCCCATAAAGAACGCGACTATTGCATTATCACATTCTTCCTGAATTGCGGCATGCGCTTATCTGAGCTGGTATCTTTGGATTATAACAAGATTGTTGTTAACGGCGACAGCGCTTTCGTCGTAATTACCGGTAAAGGCAATAAAGAACGCACAGTGTACCTGAATCATGCCTGTATCGCCGCGCTGAACGCCTATATGAAGGTTCGGCCGAAAGACGGTATAAACGCATCCGATAAATATGCGTTATTCCTATCAAACAGAAGGACGCGCATATCTCCGAAAACTGTGCAGCATATGGTAGACGTTTACCTGCAAAAAGCAGGTTTAGGCAGCATGGGATTCTCCGTGCATAAACTCAGGCATACGGCTGCAACGCTGATGTATCAGACCGGCGAAGTGGACCTGCTTGAACTGAAAGAGATTCTCGGTCACGAGAACCTGAACACCACACAAATTTACACCCATCTGCTCGACGCCAAGCTGCGCGCCGCGGTTGACGCCAATCCTTTAGCGGATTTTACGCAAACCCACAGCACTTCGGATGACGAGGCGGATTCTGAATAATACTAACACCGGTACCTGCAAAAGTACCGGTGTTTTCGATATTAATAATGACCGTAAATAAACGACATAAAGTTCAGCCAATCCTTTCGCCCGAGAAAATGCACGCCGAACCTTTTATAATATCCGATCTCTCCGTTCAGATCGCCTGCGTCAACTTCATACGTCTGCGATTTGCCTGCATACCCTTTCTTGCCGTAAATCTGCCATGCAGGCGCAGCGCCTATACAGGAATTCTGTTCAGAACCCGGATCCGCCCAGTCGTCTTTACTTGCGCTGTTCACCAATACGTATCTCGGAGCGATGGCACCGATCAGTAAATGCTGATCAAACGGCAACGGCGCTTCTTTTTCCGCGTATTGTTTCATATTATCACAGAACCAATACGGAAAAGTGCCGTAAATTCTTGATACTGATTCTGCGCCTTCCCGCCAGGTACGCGAATAAGCAGCTCCCATACAGCCGGAATCGTTGGAACAAACATATTGTATGCGCGTATCGTTGGCGGCGCACCAAAGCGCTGTTTTTCCAAGGCGAGAATGACCGATCACGGCGATATGTTTTTTATCTATATCATCTCTTGTTAAAAGATAGTCCAAAGCGCGGCTGATGCTCCATGCCCACATGCTGATTTTTCCTGGATCGCGGCCGCTTCCTGTGCGAGGAATATAAGCAGCTAATTTATCTGAGAAATCCGCTGAATCACATGTAATATCATTATAATAAATCACGGCAAGGGCAAAAGCGTTATCAATGATCTCTTCCGCGGGAATATATTCATCCGGAATCCGGTCACTGAAATTGATGGCAATAATCAGCGGCTTTTTGCCTTCTTTTATCGGAACCATCAGTTGTATCGGAAATGAAAAAACGCCGTTCTCAAACTGACAGTTTATTTTTATTTTATAATACATCGCATTGCCGCTGCAGCAACGATTTGTTTCTTCAAGTATTTCTCCGGAAACCGGAACAGGCGAAGGAAGATCGCCGTAGGCATTATTCTGCAAGATATCGAGTATTTCTTTTTTGCGTTCTCCCATTTTAAGCGGTGTATCCACCGAAGAACCGTTTGTGAACTTCATCAGCTCAGGGATAAAATGCATATAATTTGCCCCCTTGAATGGAATCAAAACTATTTTATCATATTTCCGTTTTCCGTCAATATATATTGAGGTATAATTATGAAATCCCCACTTCCCTGCTTCAGATCTCTTCCTTGTATTTTTTTATAATCCATGTTAGAATATAAACAGCAATCATAAGGAGGTTTCACTTATGCCGCTCGGTCCATGCACTAAAATTCGTACCGGCAGTCCCGATCTGTATCTTGATATCTATAAAGGGCACTTTGCTACTTCACACAGCCACATGAATTATTATATCGATATTGCATCGAATAAATCCAATCTGCGTGAAGCGGACGCGATCGCGCAGGTATTATCGGAAACGTTACGTTATACTACGGCAGTAAATACAATTCTTTGTCTGGATAATATGGAGGTAGTCGGCGCATGTCTTGCAAGAGCGCTTACTTTGCCGGATCGCTTCAGTGTAAACGCAAACAGCAGTATCAACGTTCTTACGCCGGAGCACACAACCGGCAGTCAGCTGTTTTTCCGAGATAATACCGCGCCGATGGTTTCGGGAAAAGACGTGCTGATTCTTGCGGCCTCCGTAGTTACCGGTTACACAGCGCAATCCGCGCTTGAGGCTGTTCGATATTACGGCGGCAATCCGGTGGGGATCTGCGCCATTTTTGCGAATATCAAAGAGTGTGATGAGATCCCGGTGTATTCCGTTTTTAATACGAATGATCTAGATGGCTACATCACAAGCTCGGCCCACGCCTGCCCCATGTGCAAGCGAGGTGAAAAAATAACGGCGCTTGTGAATTGTTTTGGCTGTTCTGTATTATAAATAACAATAATATACTAAATTTTTAATAATTATACAAAATATTGCTCCCGCGAAACCAGCTGTGTTTCTCGGGAGCAGTAATTTCTTTATACGTCCAATCTTGTAATGTCCTCTAACGTTTCGCGCTTTACCGCAACGTAAGATTGCCCTTTTGAAAGCATAACGATGGGAGGACGTGGGATCCGGTTATAGTTTGAGGCCATGGAGTAATTATAAGCGCCTGTGGTGAGCACAGCAAGCAGATCCCCGCGTTTAACGTCTGCAGGCAGCATAACGTCATTCTGAATAATATCGCCGCTTTCGCAGCACCGACCAACCACAGAGCATTTCATATCAAAAGGCCTGTCCGTTCCATGTGCAGGCAATACGGTATAAGCGGAACCGTACATTGCAAACCGCACGTTATCCGTCATACCGCCGTCCACAGAAACATAGTTCTTGTAACCGGGTATTTTTTTTACGGAACCAACGGTGTACAGCGTCATACCGGCATCCGCAACAATACTGCGGCCGGGTTCAAATATAATGATCGGTTGGTCGATACCAAGTGTTTTGCATTTTTCCGAGATCGACTTCCCTACCGCGATAATGTTTTCTTCTATATCGATTTCCGGATCGGAAGCAACATATCGAACGCCGTAACCGCCGCCGAGATCGAGTTCTTTTGCCGAAAATCCTGTTTTATTCTTCATATCGGCAATGAACGAAAGCATTACGTCCGAAGCACGCAGATAAACGTCCGAATCAAACACCTGTGAACCGACGTGGCAATGAAATCCGCGCAAAACAATATTGTTTTGCCTGAGCGCAAGCCGTGTGATTGCTTCCGCCATGCCGGTTTCAATAGCGTTGCCGAACTTTGAATCCACTTTACCGGTGGATACCGCGGCATAGGTATGAGGATCGATGCCGGGCGTAATCCGAAGCAATATTTTTTGCTGAATATTTCGCTTCTGCGCCTGCGACTGCACCGCCCGGAGTTCCTCTTCGTTATCCACCACAAAATAACCGACGCCGTGATCCATAGCAAAGGCGATATCATCGTCCGTTTTATTGTTGGAATGGAAATAAGCGTTCTGCAGCGGGTATTTTGCTTTAATAACGGTATAGATTTCACCGGAGGATACAACGTCGATCCCCATGCCTTCTTCGTTCATGATCTCATAGATTCGCTTGAACGAAGCCGCTTTTGAAGCAAATAACACTTTTGCTTTATCACCGAATGCCTGATGCACAGCGGATAGATATATGCGGCATCTGTTCCGGATGCGGTCTTCATCCATAAGATATAACGGCGTTCCGTACGTATTTGCCAAATCGCACGTATCCTGCCCGGCAAATAACAGGCGTCCGACATCGGATTCTTTAATATTGGTACAAATCAAATACTTGTTTTCCATAATAATGATTTTTATAAAAGATGCGCTCTGAGTTCTTCCGCAGAAAGCGGCGAAAGATCGGCAGGAGCAATATCAAAAACAGTATAGCAGCCGTTCATTCCACGCGCATGCATTTTGTGGATCGCTCTGGCAAATGCAACCAACGCGCTGGAGGTAAACTGCGGATTGGAATCGAGTTTCAGGCTGTATTCGATCACGTGGCCGCATTCCTTATCCAATCCGGTTCTGCCGGTGCGGATCACGCTGCCGCCGTGCGGAAGCGCGCTGTGATTTGTTTTCATTTCCTCCATGGAAATAAAGGTAACCGTTGTATCGTAATCCGCAAAGTAATTCGGCATATTTTTGATCTCAGCTTCAATTCTGGCTTTATCGGCGTTTTCTTCGGCAACCACATAGCATTCACGCGTATGCTTTTCTCTTGTGGAGAGCTTCGGATTTTTACCGCTTCTGACCGCCTCCACGGCAGAAGGAACGGGCACCGTATACTGACGGGCGTCAAGAACGCCGTCGATCCGGCGGATCGCATCGGAATGCCCCTGGCTTACGCCGCGCCCCCAAAAAGTATAATCCTGCCCATCGGGGAGAATGGAAGCGCTGTAAATTCTGGCAATGGAGAACATTCCCGGGTCCCAACCAGCGGAAATCAACGCAGTATGACCGTTTGCGGCAGCCGCTTCATTAACACGCTCGAAATGCGCGGGAATGTTCGCATGTGTATCGAAGCTGTCAACAACGTTAAAATACTGCGCAAGATACGGCGTCATTTTCGGCAGATCCGTTGCGCTGCCGCCGCAAATAATCAGGACGTCTATTTTATCCTGAAAAGAAAGAATAGCATCCGCGCTGTAAACAGGTATACCGGTAAGGGTTTTTACCGTGGAGGGATCGCGTCTCGTAAACACGGCGACCAACTCCGCGTCCGGATTCTGTTTTACGGCGCATTCCACGCCTTTGCCAAGATTGCCGTAACCGTAAATTGCAAGCTTCATATCTCTTCTCCTTTACATTTTTTCAATAAGATCGTTCATATTGTATAAACCGGGATTCTGCTTTATGATAAACTGCGCTGCTGCCAACGCGCCTTCGGCAAACAAAGCTCTGGAATGCGCTTCATGCTTCAGAGTGATCGTTTGATTCTGCGTTCCTACGATCACTTCATGGATCCCGGTAATATTTCCCATGCGAACGGCATGGATACCTATTTCTTCAGGGGTGCGTTTTGAATTGCCGCTGCGCCCGAGCTTTTTTATGGCCGTATTTCTTACTTGCCTGATCGCTTCAAATATAGCAAGCGCTGTGCCGCTCGGCGCGTCAACCTTGCGGTTGTGATGCGTTTCCACGATTTCAATATCCGCCTCCGGAAAAGCAGCTGCCGTTTGTTTTGCAAGCTCGATCAACAGCGCAATGCCCAAAGAATAATTTGCTGCAAAGAAAATCGGAATTTTCAATGATGCGTTTTTGATCAGCTCTTTTTGCGCATCCGTATGTCCTGTGGTTGCAAGCACCAAAGGCAAGCCGTTGTTTACGCAAAAATCAAGCAGTGATTCGGTTAATGAAAAATGCGAAAAATCGATCACACAGTCAACCGCAGTTTCCGCGTTTGCAAAAGACGTGGCACAGGGAACGGATTCGGAGCCGTCTGCTTTTATATCAACGCCTGCGCAAAGCTGCGCATCCCGAACACCGGCATTGCAGAGCTTTTGCACTTCCTGCCCCATGAAACCTTTGAATCCGCTTAACAGGATCTTCATTCCGATCACCTCTTTGTTAAATCAGATTCTGCTCGCGCATCAGGCTGTAAAGCACCTGCGCATGCGCTTCTTCCATCGGGGTAAGAGGAAGCCGCAGATAGTTTTCACCGAATCCCATGGCTGCGCAGGCAGCTTTTACGGGGATCGGATTCACCTCGCTGAATAATGCGTTGATCAGCGGAAGATAATCGAACTGCATCTTCGCGGCGCCCGCAACGTCACCGGCAAAGAATTTCTTGCACATGTCGCTGGTTTCTTTCGGCATGATGTTGGAAAGAACGGATATTACGCCTTTTCCGCCAAGGGAAAGAATGGGGATCACCTGATCGTCGTTGCCGGAATAAATATCAATTTCATCGCCGCAGAGCGCTGCCGTTTCTACGATCTGAGAGATGTTGCCGCTGGCTTCTTTTAATGCGGTGATCATCGGATGCCGTGCAAGCGCGGCGATCGTTTTCGGCAGAAGATTGCACCCGGTGCGGCTGGGCACGTTATAAAGAAAGCAAGGTTTCGTTGAAATATCGGCAATCGCCGCAAAAGACCTGATCAAACCGTTTTGCGTCGCTTTGTTATAATAAGGCGTTACAAGCAGCACGCCGTCCACACCGGCGTCACAGGCATATTTCGTAAGATCAATGGCATATGCGGTATCGTTTGATCCCGTACCGGCAATCACCGGAACTTTATTTCCCACGCGTTTAACGCAGTAGCTGATTACTTCTTTGTGTTCTTCGTCCGTAAGGGTTGAGCCTTCGCCGGTGGTACCGGCAACAACAATGGCGTCAATCCCCTGCGCAAGCTGCCAATCGATGAGCTTTCCGAAGCTTTCATAGTCCACACCTTTTTCCGTTAAAGGAGTGATAATTGCGGTACCGGCGCCTTCAAAAATCGTATTTTTCATTACCTATGCTTCCTTTCTTATGAAAAACGGATATCCGCGAAAAATGCGAATATCCGTTACAGTGTACATATATTCTGTGACGAATAGCACTCCGCATTGATTGAATGCGACAGCAGAACAGATCTTCTCTGAGCTGCCAACAAGAGCGTTGCCATGGCTCTCATTTCGGCGCCGTCACCTTTCTTCCGCTGCTTTGGCAGCACAGATGCGGAATACTGATTTCAGGCGCGCCTCTATCGTTTTCTGAATTTTAGCACAATTAATTTGGGTTTGTCAATAGAAAATTATTTTTTCTGCTCCCAACCTGCAAAAATATCGTCAAAATGGTATACGTTATGCTCTTCTTTGGTATGATTCGTATACCAGACCTGAGCAAAGAAAGGATTCGTCTTTGCAATCTCATCATAATTCCAGGTTTTTTCGGGCAGGTAGCATTCGGGGCACCAGTGCCCGCCAAGCAGAATGAGATTGGGGCTTGCCTCAAACTCCGCGCCGCAGCAGCCGCATTTCCATTTCAGCTTAGTAACAAGATCGCCCTTGACCATGGTATCGCTCAGGCACTCGCCGCCTCTGAACGCAGCAGCCTGCTTCATATCGTCAATATCAAGCTCGCTCTTGGGTTTGGACTCGTCGTAACCGTGATCCAGCAGATACTTCTGCGCAGCCTCGTTGGTCTTATCGGGGCTTTCCAAGCGGAAATCTTCCCATTTGGACGGGATCTTGAGATAATCCTCATACGAACCGAAATAGGCGGACATTCTCACCGGATCCTTGGTTTTTACCCAGTCGAGAGTGCCCCACTTGGGCGTGAGCGCGATCTTCTTCATAAAGGGCTTTGCAGCCATGCCGATGGGCTTTTTAAAAGGCAGCATTTTGGGAATACGGTAGTAGAACTCTACCTGCTGCGCCAAATGATCGAAATAATCCTTTACGGGCAGATTTGCTCTGAAATGCAGATACTCTTCAAGCACGTCGCCGTCGGCGTAATACTGGCCGTGGAAATTCTTTACGGTAAACCAGTTCGGATCAAACAGATTCTTGGAGGTACCGAGGCCGATGCAGCCGAGAAGCAGTTCTTCAAATTCAAAGTTTGTAAGTCTGTATTCTTTACCGGAACCGATGTTATAGAAGCGGCGGAAGAATTCTTCGGGCAGATCTTCAGTTACAAAATTGCACATCAGGCGGCCGGCGTCTTCCACGGTGCACCACTCCAGCATACCGTTGAGCGGTACGTGGTACATAATGGGTTCCATGTTGTGCAGGATCGCGGGATAAAGAATACCGGACTGACGCATAACGACCCAATGCTTGATGCCGCTTTCAACAAACACTCTTTCAGCCATAACCTTGGAAATGGCATAGTGGTCGTATACCGAAATCTTGATAGGATCGCCGCAGCGCCCCCAGTGAATGGGCGTGTTGCGGTCGCCGGTTTCGGCAACGGAACCGATGTAACACACTTTGATATCGTCGGCATTGGGCTGCGCAAGCACGGCTTTCACAATGTTTTCAGCGGCGCCGACGTTTACTTTTCTCGTGGAATAAGGCTTGTAATCAGCCTGCGGAGAAACCATACCACCGATATGAAGGACGTAATCCACGCCGGTGATGCCCTTAAGGATGGCTTCATAATCGAGGAAATCGCCCCAGATGATTTCCACGTTCTTATCGCCCATATAGGGTTTTAAGAGTTCTTTGTTTTTGTCGCTGGGTCTGGCAAGGAAATTGATTTTAATATCCTTGTGCTTCAGCAGCTCCTGGAAGGATGCCCATCCCATGTTTCCGGTACCGCCGGTGAGAAATACGGTTTTCATAATAGTGCTCCCCTTTCTAAAATCGATCAGTTTTGAATATGATTAAATGGAAATCTCCATTGCCGTATCGTAAAGCGAGAGATCAATGGATTTCTTCATGTTCAACGCTTCAAAAATATCATAGTCGAGGATCTGCTCTTTCTGCATGGCAACAACACGGTTGCCGATACCGTCCAGCAGAAGATGCGCAGCGTAAGAACCCATCTGGCTGGCTACGACGCGGTCTTTGCAAGAAGGCGAACCGCCGCGCTGCACGTGACCGAGAACCGTAGCTCTGGATTCCACGTTCAGTTTATGTTCAATATACTTCGCAAGGGCGGCAACCCCGTTGATGCCCTGCGCTTCCAGTTTTTCGTTGACGCCCTCGGCAACAACGATCACGAAGTGCTCTTTACCGGTTTTCTGCGTTCTGCGCATTCTGTCGATAATATCTCTTTCAATGTTGAATTCCATTTCGGGAATCAGAATCGACGTTGCACCGACGGCAATACCCGCATTCAGCGCAAGATAACCGGCTCTGCGGCCCATCACTTCCACGATGGAGCAGCGATCGTGAGATTCCGTTGTATCACGAATGCGATCGACCATATCCATGATGGTGTTCAGGCAGGTATCATATCCTATCGTATAATCGCAGCAGGCGATATCATTATCAATAGTGCCGGGAACACCCACGCAATTAACGCCGCGTTCGCTCAGATCTCTTGCGCCGCGGAAAGACCCGTCGCCGCCGATCACCACGATGCCTTCAATGCCGGCTTCCTTGCATACGGAAATCGCCTTCTGCATACCTTCTTCCGTTGTGAATTCTTTACAGCGGGCAGAATAAAGCATGGTGCCGCCGCGATGAATAATATCGGAAACGCTTCTGAGATTCATTTCGAACATGTTGCCGCTGATAAGGCCGGCGTAACCGCGGCGGATGCCGAGCACTCTTGCGCCGTTTTC
>JAEEGL016531385.1_pt1 | contig 10628 bp, 12 predicted proteins | sample 9134231 | NCBI WGS metagenome assembly JAEEGL01 (sample SAMN16246548, study PRJNA631951) | gut metagenome | biome: gut microbiome; feature: rumen; material: fiber-attached | host: Bos | place: Iran: Karaj | collected 2018-10 | reverse complement strand
AGGTGATACTAAAGGTCGAACAAAGTGAAGAGCTTTAGTATCAGGAGGCCAAAGGCCGACGACAAGGTGATACTAAAGGTTAGAGTTTCCTTAATAGGAGAAATAGTAAATGAACAAAGATAAGATTTCAGCTTTTACCTTAAAAATAGCGTCAAGCAACGGGTGTGGACTTATCTCAATTCTCTATGATATTTACGAGGAGTATGAGAGCGAGGCGCTAAAATATTTTGAAGCTGGGCAAGTGGATGCGGCCATCTGTGCTGTTAAAAAGTGCGCAGAGGTAGTTAATCACCTCCAGAAAGATTTAAATTTTAATTACAAGGTAAGTGCAAATCTGTACGCGCTCTACGATTACGTTCAGCGGAATATATCAAAGTCCATATATAAGGCAAACTCCGACGGATTAATAGTAGCAAAACAGATAATGGATGAATTGGGGGATGCATTTGAGCAACTAGCAGGCAAGGATTCTTCGGCACCAATAATGCAGAACACTCAATATGTAATGGCAGGGATTACCTATGGAAGGGAGTCATTAAATGAAAGCTTAATGGGTAATCAAAATAGCCGAGGCTTTTGGGCATAAATACAATTGAATAGTTATTAAAAAAGGGATTTCCGAAAACGGGAATCTCTTTTTTAATGCAACAAGGTGCTTTTTATTGTGAGGAATAGACAACAGACTGGTAGGTTAGCTACAGATGAGTATTAAAATGTCACAAAAATATGAATTTCTATTTTAGACAAAAAATAATATAGCGGGAAATGCTATATATTTCACCTGGAACAGCGGCTATACTGTCCACTCGAAAGGCAGGTGAGTGAAGTCAGTACATTTTTGATATGGAGCATTTTGACCACTGGAAATTTGTTTGATGCCAAAGGTTACAGAATTCCAAATCAACTGATTATACTTGGTTACTTAGCAGGTCTGTTCCTGAATATCCAGAAGTACCAGTTAATCGGAATAGTCTATTTTTTGATTTCCACTATAACGTCAATACTTATGCTGATGCTGCTGTATATGAGCAATAGTATTGGAGCCGGTGATATCAAATTATTCTCAGTGATGAGTGGCCTGGTGGGGCTGAAAATTACTGTAGATGTGATGATCGCCTCAGTGATGGTTGCTGCTGTCGCTGTTATGGGGATTCTTCTTTATGAAGGAAAGATAGATTTAAAAAGGAAGTTGCACTACTCCTATTATATATCTGCTGGTTTTTTTCTCCTGCAGTTAAATTTATAAGGAATGGAGTAGAAACTATGAAAAATTTGGACGTTGCATTATGCGACTTTGATTCAAACTACATTATTAAGTTTGCTAATCATCTGATGGAAAAATCTGGAGTTTCGGTGCATATTTTCACTACACCAGAAGGTTTTTTTGCCGACGGGCATGATTTTGATGTGACAGTACTCACTGAAGAGTTTGAAGAAATTACAGGCTTCAGACCAAAGGGGAGTGTAGGACGTAAATATATTCTCGTAGAGAGAAGAGAATTGTCCGATGAAAATCACATCTACAAGTACCAATCCGTGGATATATTGATGGATGGAATACAGGAAATCAAGTCCTTGTCGGAAAAACATGCTAGTACAATAAAATCTAATGAAAATTCTAAGTTTGTAGGGATATATTCCCCTGCTTGTCATGAGTTACAGCTGCCATTTTCTATGGCGCTGGGTCAAGCCTATAGGACTATGGGTAATGTCCTATTCTTGGATCTTGAGGAGATTTCTATTTTGTCGAGCTTTATCGGCAAATCTTGTGAAAGAAATCTCATGGATCTTCTTTATGAAATCAGTACTGGCGAAAAGGTCGATATAAGGAAATACACTAGAAGCTTTATGGGCTTCGACTATATTGAGCCATTTCAAAATCCTAATGAAATAAGTGAGATTGATGAGGAAACCTGGAGCAATTTATTTAGAGTATTAGCAGAATCAGAATACGAAACAGTAGTCATTTTATTCGGGAGAACGATAAATGGATTTTCAAGATTAATTGAGGATTTAAATAAACTATTTATACTTGGTCGTCCTGGTGATTATTTCAGGAAAAGCCAGGATGCTTTTATGGATTATTTAGCCAGAATAAACGCGAGTATAGAAATTGAAAATGTTGTGCTTCCTATGTCTGCAGGAAACCTTTCAGAAGGAACATATCAATTGGAAGAGCTGATGCAGGGTAATTTGGGAGCATTCGTTAGAAGATTGATGACGAACAGGATAAAAAATGCTTTAGAAAATTATGGTTAATTTAGAAGAAGAAATCAGAGTTCAGGTTATGAATGAGATTGATCTGAACTACGATGTTTCAGATGAAGAAATCTTAAAAATAATAAAGAAAAAAATAGTAGAAAAATCCAAGGCAGTTCCGATATCTCTTGGGGAACGACAGACTATAGAAAGTCATGTGTTCAATTCCCTGAGAAAGTTGGATGTGCTGGAGGATTTACTCGCTGACGAGGAAATAACAGAGATTATGATAAATGGACCGGATCATATTTTTATTGAAAAGAAGGGACAGGTTATTCAATCAAAGGAACGTTTTTCGTCGGAGGAAAAGCTAAATGACATTATCCAAAGTATAGTGGCAAACAGCAACAAGATTGTAAATGAGTCAAACCCAATTGTGGATACCAGGCTTGAGGATGGTAGCAGAGTAAACATAGTCCTTAGACCTGCGGCTGTAGACTACAGCATTCTATCTATTAGAAAATTTCCCAAGGAACAAATGACCATGGAAAGACTAATGGAGTATGGCTCTATTTCAGGGGAACAAATTGAGTTTTTGAAAAAGCTTGTAAAAAGTGGATACAACATTTTTGTATCTGGAGGAACTGGCAGCGGCAAGACCTCTTTTCTCAATGCCCTTGGGGAATTTATCCCCAAGGATGAGAGAGTTATAACCATTGAGGATTCTGCAGAACTTCAGCTTAAAAACGTGGAAAACCTTGTGCGATTGGAGGCGAGGAATTCTAACCTTGAGGGAAAAAATGAAATAAGCATACGAGATTTGCTAAAATCGGCCCTCAGAATGCGTCCCGATAGAATAATTGTTGGAGAATGCAGAGGCGGAGAGGCTCTCGAAATGCTGCAGGCCTTCAATACTGGGCATGATGGAAGCTGTTCTACAGGTCATAGCAATTCTTGCAAGGATATGCTTTCAAGATTAGAGACAATGGTGCTCATGGGAGCGGAGATTCCACTGCCAGCCATAAGACAGCAGATTGCGTCGGGAATCGACATTATTGTGCAGTTAGGAAGGCTCAGAGATAAAAGCAGAAAGCTGCTGGAAATTTCTGAAGTGAAAGGGATTGAAGCAGGGGAAATTATGCTTAATCCGCTATATAGATTCCGGGAGATAGAAGAAAAAAATGGAAGGATTACAGGTGAATGGCTAAAGGTAGGAGAATTAATTCACACAGAAAAATTACTGGCCAATGGAATGAGCTGATGACCATTTTACAGGGATTGCTCATTACAGCTGTGGTTGCCTTTTTATTTTACAGATCGATTCTGGGTATGGTGGCTGGAGTGGCAATAATCCCATTTTGGCTTAAGCTACAGAAAGCAAAGCAGGAATCCTTGGCTGAGGCTAAAATGGCTACGGAGTTTAAGGAGTATATGAATCTGATAGTCTCAGGATTACAGACAGGCTATTCTCTGGAAAGGGCTGTAAAGAATTCGGAAGAGGAACTAAAAAGACTATTTCCGGAAAAATCAGTGCTAATGCCTCATGTGCATTTAATGAATCAGCGTCTGTCTATGAATGTTCAACTAGAAAAAGCTTTTACAGAATTTGCAAGAGAGACTGGATTGGAAGAAGCCATCAGTTTGGCTGAGATAATAACTTTTGCAAAAAGAAGTGGTGGTGACTACGGGAGACATATCAGAGAAACAGCATTAAAAATCGAAGATAATCTTTCAATAAAGCAGGAAATAGAGACAATTACCACTGAAAAGAGATTAGAACTAAAAGTGATGTGTTTAATGCCCATGGGAATCCTTGCATATATATCCCTTACATCCAGAAGTTTTATTGCCCCTCTTTATGGGAATATGACAGGCATTTTGTTAATGAGTGTTTGTTTACTCGCCTATGGATTTCTTATTTTGTTGGGTAAACGAATAATTGATATTAGAGTTTAAAAGGTAAAAGGAGTCGTGGGTGGAAAAAACACGTGAGTTAACTAAAAAGCAATTAATATTGATACTTATCGCCATACTTGCATTGGGAGCAACTCTGCTAATCTATGATTTCATTGATACGAATATGAGATTCGATGGACAACTTGACAGGGCGGAGGCTGGTGCAGGGGCTGTTATGGAAGATTTGACCGTGGAGTTTCTTGATAAAAACGAAGAGCTGAAGGTAGAAATATCAGATAAGAGACTTTCGGAAAAAGAAATAAAAAAAGTATACAAAAAGGCTATTCGAGAAATTGAAGAAACTTATCTAGGTCAAAATTCAGATGCCAATAATGTGACTTATGATTTGGATTTAAGGAGTAGCTATGCAGATGGTCTAATCGAAGCCCAATGGAAGTTTGATCCCTATGGAGTGATTTCTTCTGAAGGAAAGTTGAACCAGGAGGAGATACCGGAAGAAGGCGTTGTTGTAAACCTCACTGCCATACTTTATTACGAGGATCAAGAAAACCTATACAGTTTTTCTGTGGTGGTAAACCAAATGGGGTTGGATACTCTGGAAGGTCAGCTCGCAGCAATCAATCGTGAAGTGAAAGCCCAGGATTTGTCAACAAGAGGAAAAAGCAAGTTAGCACTTCCTAAGACTTTAGGTGATATAAAGCTTAATTGGAAGCGGAAAATGAACTTCAGGGGCCTTCAGTTGATGATACTTGGGGGTGTGGCAGTCCTTGCTATTCAGCTAGGTAAAAAGCAGGACGAGAAAAAAGCAAGACAAAAACTTTTAGATGAAAAAATACAAGACTATCCGATGATAGTTAGTCAGTTGTCCATATTAATGGGTGCGGGGATGAGTTTTAGAAAAGCACTGGAGCGAATTATTTCAAAGTATGTGACGGGAATACAGCACGGAAAAAATCCTAGGGCTGGTTTTGAGGAGATGGTTAGAACTTATCGAATGATAAACGATGGTCGAGGAGAAATTCAGGCTTTGGAGGAATTAGCAAAAAGCTCGGAGAGTAAAGAGTATAGAAAACTAGCAATGATGCTGGTACAAAATCTTAGAAAAGGCTCTAAAGACTTGCTGGTAGCCCTTGAAAAGGAGGAAAAAAATGCCTTCGAAATGCGAAAGCAAAACGCCATCAGGGCAGGTGAAGAAGCATCTACTAAGTTGTTAGTGCCTATGACGGGAATGCTTTTTATAGTGATTGTAATTCTTATGGTTCCAGCGGTTATGCAGATTAATATATAGAAATATCGTAAGGTATGCTCATTGGAGCAATGAATGTTTATAAGAAAGAGGTGTATAAATGAATTATTTGATGAATAAGTTTAGAAATTTTGTTGTTGAGGAAGATGGTATAGGAACTGTGGAGATGATTCTTATTTTGGTGGTGTTGATAGGCATAGTGTTGATTTTTAAAGACCATTTGACATCCCTTGTTGAAAGTATTTTTAAGACTATTAATTCTCAAGCAGGTAAAGTGTAGTGGTAAAAGGTTCCTTATCGGTGTTTTTTGCGCTGATTATGACAGTAGTTATGACTTTAATTTTTGCCATGAGTGAGTGTATCAGGTTATATGAGCTTCATGATTTTGCCCAGGGTTATACAGATATGGCGGTGGACAGCACATTTTCCGAATACAATCCTTATCTATGGGAGAATTACAAAATCCTTGCAATAGATTTGGGTTATGGTGGAGAAAACATTGGTACAGGCATTCTAGAGCAAAAAGCCATAGAGTATTGTGGATTTAATGCAAACGTAGAAAGTGGTCACAACTATGCAAGACTTTCACCAGAAATATGTGAAGTAAGTAACTATACCTTGCTTACAGATAATTTTGGAGCAGGTATTGTGAATATGGGAGTCAAATACGCCAAGGATTCTATGGCTACACAGATAGTTGATGGAATCCAGGGTCATATAGATAGTGTCAACAATATAGAAAAGGTTCCAGTAGAGGATAAGGTGAAATCTGGAAAATCATCCCTTACTGAAGCCAAGGATGCCCTTGCAAACGCAAAAAATGAAGCGGCAAATGATGATGATCCTAATACAAATCCAAGTGACTATCCAGACCCGGGTGAGGTTGAGGATAATCCATTCGATGCTTTTGAAGTTTTGCAGGAATCCTTTGCTAGGGGAGTCCTGACCACAGTTACCGATGCCGAAAAGGTATCAGAAGAGAAAATGGACTTGGAAAAAGCTCCATCTCACAGAAGTTTGGAGAAAGGTACTATGAATGCGGACTGCTCAAACTCCCCTGTGGATAAATGCTTGTTTATTGATTATTTAGTATCAAACTATGGGTATTTTGGACATACAAGCCATGGTGGTATGAAGTATGAGATTGAATATTTGGTATCTGGCGAGGACTCAGATTCTCAGGCATTGGCAGCCACTGTAGAGCAAATTCTTCTCATCAGGGAGGCTGCGAACTATGCAACGATTATAGGAAATAAATCCTTGGAGGCGCAGGCCGCAGAAATTGCTGTAGTTATAGCAGGGTTTACTGGAAATCCTGCGCTGATAGAGCTGGTGAAATATGGAATTATAGGTGCATGGGCTTATGTAGAGGCAACCTTGGATTTACGGTTGATATTATCAGGAGGAAAGGTGGCTCCAGTAAAGAATCTGGATCAATGGACTTCTGACGTATGGCATTTATCTCAAGTGCACAACATTTCCTATAAGGCTCGTGAATGTGGAAATGGAATAGGATATAAGGAATATCTGGTTGCGCTTCTTGCATTAAGAAGTAATTCTGTCCTTTCGATGCGGGCTTTGGATGTGATTGAAAACGCCCTTGGATCAACTGAGGATTATTCACAGGTAAAAGTAGACAATATGATTTGGGCAGCAGATTTTAAAATGGGTTATTCAGCCAAGGAGATGTTTTTATCTATTTTTTCCAATAAAAGTAATGGGGGAGAAATTGGTGGCTATTTCTTAGAAAAGTCACGTCAGATCTCATATTAGCAGGATTATTCAAGAAAGGAGGTGTAAAAAGGTGTCTCTTAACTATATAAAAAAACCGTATTCTTTTGCACGGAATACACAGAGCAAATTGCAGATTGCTCATAGAACTATTAATCAGGATATTTTATACACATCCCAAATTCAAAGCCAACCATTTTCCCTTAAAGAGATACCTTTTTATGCCTCCTTGAAGAAAGCCAGCTACACTATTGAGGCAGCAGTTATAATGCCACTTTTCATTACCCTGATGGTGTTTGGTATGTTTCTTTTTAGACTATTGGAGGTGCAATCAGGGGTGCAGCAGTCCATAGATGCTGCCAGTAGAACAATGGCGGTTTCCTTAGGTAATCTTGCAAATGATGGGAAGTCTGACAAGGACGTGGATACCAACGGAAATGATCCTACTATTAAGGGAGAGCTTTCAGAGGCTGTTCTTTTAGCATCAACGATAGCTTTATCAGGAGTTGAAATAGCAGAGCATAATGTTCCAATTCAATTTGTGGATGGTGGAGTCTTGGGCTTTAATTTCACAAATACGAATGTGGATGGAAATTATGTTGATATCCAAGTGGAGTATCAACTGACATTTCCTGTGGGGCTTTTGGGAAATTATACCTATGATGTAAGCCAAAGAGCGCGAACCCGTAAATGGGTTGGTTTTGATAAGTATGAAAATACCACTGACTCACGGTATGTGTTTGTTACAGAAAAGGGAGAGGCTTATCACATGAATTATAACTGCACTTATTTAAATCCATCAGTCCATCGTTTGCCTATAGAGGAACTTAATTCAGCAAGAAATAAAGGTGGAGCTAAGTACTATCAGTGTAAGCGTTGCAAAGGAAAGGTCACAAAAGGATTTGTATTTATTACAGATTATGGTACGGCCTGCCATGGTGATATAAATTGTACAGAAATAAAGCATAACATTAGAAAAGTATTGTATGAAGAAGTAAAAGATACCATGCGCCCCTGCAGTAAGTGCGCCGGTAAAAAATAGAAATAGCAGTCTGGAACTGCATAATGGGAAAAGTTGAGGAGTAGAAGAAGTATGGAAGCGTTTGGCTTAGCGTGTTTTTTTGGATTAACAGCACTTGATGATATAAAAACAAAGAGAATTCGTCTGATTGAGATAGCTTTTTTTACTCTGCTAGGAATAATCATTGATTTGTATAAAAGACCATATTCTCTCCAAAGTATTGTTGGAGGCGTCCTAGTAGGGGGAGGAGTTTTTATTTTCAGTTGCATTTCCAAGGAGAAAATAGGAAAAGGGGATGGATTGATTGTGATGGTAGCGGGACTTTATTTAGGATTCATAAATACGATTGCCGTTGTTTGGCTTGCCTCTATTCTTGCGGCCGTTATTGGATTGATTATGATACGCAAGCACGGAGACAGAATGGATTTGGAGATTCCCTTTGCGCCTTTTTTGTTTGTGAGCTATATGATTGTTTTTATGATTGGTAGTTTGGGAGGTGTTTTTAGGTGAATTTAAAGGGAAGTTATACAGTGGAAGCGGCTATAGTTATTAGTCTGTGTTTCCTGATATTTTGTTCCGCAATTTGCTTGAGCTATAAATTGTTTGAGAATGCAGTAGAATATGTTAGCTACAAGCCATCGGGATTTGATCCAGTAAGTTTATTCAGACATAAGGAAGGAGCGGTAGGCGTGTTTCATGCCATATTAGATTAGCTATGAATATCAGTTATAAAAGACAGCATAATGAAAGCCTTATGGTGGTTGAAGCCCAGGAGACTGTTTCATCCTATGAGGAACGAATGATAGCAGAAAATAAAATAGAGCCATTACTTAAAATGACATGTGTGAATGTGAATGGCAGTGTTTTCTATAATTACAATATAAGTCGTAAAGAAAACTTGGAGGATTATTTGGATTCTACAGATTTGACCCTTGAAAAGCTTAGAAGAATAATCCTTAATCTTCAGCTGGCTTTGGATGAGATTGGTACATACCTAATTGATGAGTGTCATATATGGTTAGATTCTCAAAGTATTTTCTTTGAAAAAAGTAGAGATAATTTCAAAATCAGTTTGTGCTATTATCCTAAGGACATGGGAAGTGTTCAGGAGCAATTCAGGAAGGTAATGGAATGTGTTATGAAGGCAATTCCAAACGGGGATAGAGACTTTGCCAGACTGGTTTATGGGGCATACGATTTGTGCCTGAAAGAGGACTATACGCTTAGTGAATTTCTGGATAGTCGGCAGACAGAGGAAGAGTTGCAGGAGCCAGTGGTTGAAAGAATAAATCTAAGGGATAGGGAAGCTATTACCGAAGAGCTTAGTCAAGGAGATTTTTATAATACAGAGGATTATGATTTTCAAGGAGATTTCATAGAAGATTATAGCGAAGAGGCGGGAAAGAAGCCAAAAGGTTTTGGACAATTCTTTTCAAGAATCAAGACTGTTTTGAATAAAAAGATTGAATTTAACGATGATTTTTCCGAGCCCGCAGAGGATTTCATAATAGAACCGGATTATGAGTTCGAAGAGCGGACTGTTCTTCTTTCAGAAACAAAGCCCGTAGGAAAATTGATTTATGACGGTCAGGAAAATGAAAATGATTTTTTAATCACTAAGGATGTTTTTCGCATTGGAAAAGCCAAGGGTAGCGATGCAGTTCTCAATGCACCAACTATCAGTCAAAACCATGCCAAAATCGTCCGCGAGGGTGACGACTACTACCTGAGCGATTTAAACTCAACAAACAGCACATTTATCAACAATCAGGAACTTGCTTACCATCACCCGGTTAAACTGAATATTTGCGATAAGATAAGATTTGCTAATGTGAGTTATGTATTCATGTAACAATAAGAGTGGATAAACGTTGAGAAACTAGCCTTTTTCTGTTAAAATAGTGGAAGTTGTGGAGTTCGATAGCATAACCATTTTTGCTTAAGAATTCCGAGAGGTTAGGAGACAAGATAATGAACATTATTGACAAGGTTTTTGGTACACATTCAGAGCGAGAGCTTAAGAGAATTAAGCCTATCGTAGATAAAATAGAGTCATATAAGGAGTCAATGGGGGCTCTTTCGGATGAGCAGCTCAGAGCAAAGACTACCGAGTTTAAGGAGCGCCTGGCAAAGGGAGAGACTTTAGATGATATTCTTCCAGAGGCATACGCTACAGTTCGTGAAGCAGGTAAGCGTGCCCTTGGTATGGAGCACTTTAGAGTGCAGCTTATCGGTGGTATTATTCTTCACCAGGGTCGTATTGCAGAGATGCGTACAGGTGAAGGTAAGACTTTAGTTTCTACACTTCCAGCATACTTAAATGCCCTTGAGGGTAAGGGAGTTCACATCGTTACTGTAAATGATTACTTGGCAAAGCGTGATGCTGAGTGGATGGGTGAGGTTCACCGTTTCCTTGGTCTTACAGTTGGTGTTGTTCTTAATGACATGACAAAAGAGGAACGCCAGGCAGCTTACAATTGTGATATCACATACATCACAAACAACGAGCTTGGT
>JAEEGL015886611.1_pt1 | contig 10628 bp, 11 predicted proteins | sample 9134231 | NCBI WGS metagenome assembly JAEEGL01 (sample SAMN16246548, study PRJNA631951) | gut metagenome | biome: gut microbiome; feature: rumen; material: fiber-attached | host: Bos | place: Iran: Karaj | collected 2018-10 | reverse complement strand
TCAAGCCTTTCGTTATGAAGGAACTTGTAGCGAACAAGTCCGCCCACAATATCAAAAATGCAAAGAAGATGGTTGAGAGACTCCGCCCCGAGGTATGGGACGTGCTCGAGGATGTCATCAAGGAACACCCCGTAATGCTCAACCGTGCGCCTACACTTCACAGACTCGGTATCCAGGCGTTTGAGCCGATCCTTGTCGAAGGTAAGGCAATAAAGCTTCATCCGCTCGTATGTACGGCCTTCAATGCCGACTTCGACGGTGACCAGATGGCAGTGCATCTTCCGCTTTCTGTTGAGGCACAGGCAGAGTGCAGATTCCTGCTCCTGTCGCCCAACAACCTGTTAAAGCCTTCGGACGGAGGCCCTGTTGCGGTTCCTTCGCAGGATATGGTACTTGGTATCTACTATCTTACGATGGAGAAGATGAGAGACCTTTCAAAGGATCCCGATTTCGAGGGTGAGCCTGCGATCAGTTTCCCTGCAACGGATAAGGAAGCGCAGGATGCAAAGGCTGCGATCAAAGAGCTTAACAAGGACGAATCGGATGAAGCCAAGAAGAAGAGAGAGGCGATCCGCGATTCATTCATAGAGGCTTCAGAGGCTGCGTTCTACGCATATCAGGAAGCAAAGACTAAGGCTGTCAAGGCCGGAAAGAGCGTTGATTCCGTGAAGATGCCCGCTCTTGAAAGGGATACTCTTATCAGAGTGAACATAGATCCCGAGCGTGACAGATGGATCGTCTGCGAGATGGTCGATGTACTCGGCAGATACTTCACATCGATGAACCAGGCTCTTCTTGCATACGAAAATCAGGAGATCACCCTTCATCAGCCGATCAACGTTTATCGCGAGAAGACGCTTGCTGACGGAACGCAGGTTTCGGGCATCGTAAAGACGACACTCGGACGTCTGATATTCAATGAGATACTTCCTCAGGATCTCGGATTTGTTGACAGAGAAGATCCTGAGAATGCGCTTAAGCTTGAGATAGATTTCCATGTCGGAAAATCACACCTCAAGAAGATCCTTGAGAAGGTCATCAACAACCACGGTGCAACAAAGACTGCGGAAGTTCTCGATGACATCAAGGCTATGGGATACAAGTATTCCACACAGGCAGCGATGACCGTTTCGATATCCGATATGACGGTGCCTGCAGCCAAGCAGAAGATGCTTGATGAGGCACAGGCTACGGTTGAGAAGATCACACGTAACTATAAGCGTGGTCTCATCACGGAAGAAGAGAGACATGACGGTATCATCAATACGTGGAAAGCTACTGACGAGAGTATCACGGATGAGCTGATCGACGGTCTTGATAAGTACAATAACATCTACATGATGGCTGATTCGGGTGCCCGTGGTTCCAACAAGCAGATCAAGCAGCTTGCCGGAATGCGAGGCCTCATGGCGGATACGACAGGTAAGACTATCGAGCTTCCCATCAAGTCCAATTTCCGTGAGGGTCTGGACGTTCTGGAGTACTTCATGTCGGCACACGGTGCACGTAAGGGTCTGTCAGATACGGCTCTTCGTACAGCTGACGCGGGTTACCTTACAAGAAGACTTGTTGATATATCACAGGAGCTTATTATCCGCGAGCAGGACTGCTCGGAAAAGAGAGCCGCGATCCCGGGAATGTATGTCAAGGCGTTCACGGACGGAAAAGAAGTCATAGAGACGCTTCGCGACCGTATACTCGGAAGATATGCTGCAGAGGATATCGTTGACAAGAAGGGTAATGTACTCGTTAAGAAAAATCATATGATCACACCGAGACGTGTGGAGAATGTTCTTAAGAATGCAGTAGACAGCGAGGGTACGCCGATCACCGAATCAAAGACAGGTATCAAGATACGTACCATACTTACATGTAAGTGCCATAACGGTATATGCAGTAAGTGCTACGGCGCGAACATGGCATCGGGAGAGATGGTACAGGTTGGTGAGGCAGTAGGTATAATCGCTGCACAGTCCATCGGTGAGCCCGGTACACAGCTTACGATGAGAACATTCCATACCGGTGGTGTTGCCGGAGACGATATCACACAGGGTCTTCCCCGTGTCGAGGAGCTGTTTGAGGCACGTAAGCCCAAGGGTCTTGCGATCATCTCGGAGATCCCGGGAAGGGCAGTGCTCCATGACACCAAGAAGAAGCGTGAAGTAGTCGTTACAAATGATGAGACGGGTGAGAGCAAGACATACCTGATCCCGTACGGATCCCGTTCCAAGATCACGGAAGAAGGCGTTGATATTGAAGCCGGTGATGAACTTACGGACGGTTCCGTTAATCCTCACGACATACTGAAGATCAAGGGCGTGCGTGCGGCTCAGGATTATATGCTTCGCGAAGTCCAGAGAGTATACAGACTCCAGGGTGTTGAGATCAACGACAAGCATATTGAGGTTATCGTTCGTCAGATGCTCAAGAAGGTCCGCGTCGAGGATGACGGAGATTCTGAACTTCTGCCCGGTTCACTTGCCGATGCGCTTGAACTTGAGGACATAAATGAGGCTCTTATCGCTGAGGGAAAGAAGCCTGTTGAGGCTAAGCAGGTAATGCTCGGTATCACAAAGGCCAGTCTTGCCACAAGTTCGTTCCTGTCAGCGGCGTCATTCCAGGAGACGACGAGGGTTCTTACCGAAGCGGCGATAAAGGGTAAGGTTGATCCGCTTATCGGCCTTAAGGAAAATGTCATTATCGGTAAGCTCATCCCTGCAGGTACAGGTATGAAGCAGTACAGAAACGTTATGCTTGATACATCGCTTCCGGACAGTCTGGCAGTTCAAAAGGAAGAGGCAGCAGTACCTGAATATGAGGAGCCTGATGACGAAGATATGGATATTTCGGATGAGGAGATCGAAGCTTATGAGGATGAAGTAGAGGTTTCCGAAGACGATGAAGAGTGACCGGAACAGTAACGGTCATAGAAAAGAGGAGATATCGAAACGATATCTCCTCTTTGATATTTAAGTCAGAAAATCTGATCACATATATCTTGCGTAGGTTGAAGCTACCGCATCCTCAGCTTCCTTTGCAAGTCTGTAACATCTGACCGGGTGGAAGAAGCTCTGGGGGATCATAAAAGCGGCACGCTCCATCGGCATAAGCTTCGATGACAATTCCCTGATATTCTTGCGCGTCGTCAGATACCATGCAAAATACATGAACAGCATCATCAGTGAGAAATATGCAAGCGCTATCCACAGGACATAATTGACAGTTCCTGATGAAGGAGCGGCAGCGAGCGGAACCTCACCGTTCTCGACTATAAAGAATACGTAATCGTTCGATACGGAGGCACTCTCGGTAGTCTGTGATGCAACCGTCTCGGTTGCGAACAATCCCATTATCGGGAGGAGAAGGAGTGCCGTAAAAGCTGTGATCGCCAGCATATTGACTATAATCTTGCGTTTTCCTGTCATGATATTCCTCTTTCTGTTAATAAACGATGGCATTATTGCCCTTTAATATATATGACAAAAAAAATTCAAAAAAAGGTTCAGTAAACTTTTCTTTTCATGATACAAGATATATAATATACTGGATTTGTTGTGTTTTCGACATATAATTATACGGGAATTTACGGAAAATGAGAGACGACTATTTTAAAAGCTACAAGATGTTCAAGTTCATACAGCTTGCACTGCTTGTCATATTTGCTATCTGCTTCTTTCTTTTCATCTTTCTGGATGATAACCTCCGGGTAAGCGTATTCTCGAACAAGGTACTTCTGACTATATGTGTATTCCTGTGGGCATTCATGCTTTACAGTGTTGCGTGTATAATAATGGACTTCAGGCTCTTAGAGGGCCACATAGTTCATGATCATGTACTGAAAAGAGCGGTATATGTGGACACACTGACAGGTATACCCAACAGGTTTTCCTGCGATCAGATATTTGAAAAATATGAAGGCGAGTCGGATATATCACATCTCGGATGTGCTCTTATCAGGATAGACAATCTTGATGCGATCAACCGTGAACACGGAAGGGCGTGCGGAAACATCGCATTAAAGGAGTTCTCGTCTGTTGTTGAGAGAATAAGTGCTTATTACGGATTTGTCGGTAGGAATAACGGTAACGAGTTCCTTGTTGTCATAGAAAACTGCGATTCGGATAAGATGGACAGGTTCGCGCGTGAACTTCAAAAGGAGATAGACCAGTACAACAGGACGTCCGGTAAATATGAGATCGTGATTAGGACGGCAAAGATACTGAACGAATCTCAGGGACTTAAGGATTTCAGGGAGCTGGTTGCAAAGCTTTACGGTATCGCCAAGGTGTAATAATGGCTGATTTTAATCATGCATATATTGGGCGCCTTGTCCAGAAAGCACAAAAGGGCGACAGTGACGCCTTCGCAGAACTGTATGCGATAACTTATCAGCATACATACAATTACGCGGCTCACTATTTAAGAGACACGAATCTTGCGCAGGATGCGCTTCAGGAAACGTACATCCTGGCGTTAAGGAATATAACCGGTATAAAGGAACCGGCACTGTTCGTGGCATGGCTCAATCAGATCTGTTTCAGAGTATGCTACGACATGGAGAGGAAGAATAAGCAGGAATACGGTGAGAACAATCCCGAACTGCTTGAGCTTGTCAGCGATGATTATATAGATCACAATCCGGAGGATGTGACGGAAACGGCTGATGAAGCTTCAAGACTGAAGGAAGCGGTAATGTCCCTTCCCTTTAACGAGCAACAGGTAGTAGTCATGCGTTACTACAACGACATGAAGCTCGAAGACATAGCCGCGGCACTGGGGTGCTCGAGAAGCAGTGTTAAGAGATACCTGATAACCGCAAAAGAACGGTTGAACAAAATGCTTGGAAAGGGGGACGGAGATGTTTAGAAGAAACAAAACATACAGCATAAACAGAAAAGCAGCCAACGAAGCACTTCAGAATGTCTTCGCTGCCTGCGAACAGGCACCCAATACGCAGTCACTGGATGCCCTGCTCTTTAAGAACATAGCAAATACCACACTTGTCAAAATGGGCAAGTGGATGTCGATAGCACTGCTGTTGCTGATCCTATTCTGTCCGGTCGTGTTTTATCTATCCGGCAAGAATGCGCAGACAGGACCTCATAAGGCCGACATTACCGTAACGGATCATTATCTTGATAATGACAGCGGGATGTTTGTCATGAAGCTTTCCGGAAGCGACATATACTACGAAGGTATATATGCGAAAAAGGAAGACGGATCGGTCATAAGGCCGTCCGAAACCGATCCGGACGGTACTGTAAAGTTCAGATTTAAGAGCGGTACGCTCAATATATTTATTCCCGATACGGAGGGTGGAATTGTCCAGGCGGTTTTGTCCAAATAGAATAATACCGGCGATATGCATGATATTAACGATGATCACGTTATCGGCGTGCGGCGGACCCGAGGAGACCGAAGTAAAGATCACCAAGATAGCATCCACCCAGAACAGGAGCAATGAGCCCAAGTGTCTTACGCCGGTTGCCGGAGGTGAGCGCGTGATCGGATCAGGCGATCTGACGGTTGATGCTTCAAACTGTGACGAAGGATATCTGTACGTTAAGAATACCGGTTCAAATGAAGATATCAAGATACAGATCACCTGCAATGACAGCGTTACATACACGTATATCATTCCCAAGGGTGATTCGGTCATACCGCTTTCATTAGGAGACGGGAAATACTCCGTCATAGCCTATGAGGGAATGGGAGAGGAAGGAATGTATGCAACGGCGTTTGCCGAAGAACTGGATGTGGTCATGCCCGATCCTTTCCTTCCGTATCTGTATCCGAACTGCTATGTCCAGTTTGATATCAATTCCGATGTTGTGGCGCTCGGGAAGGAACTTGCAGCCGGCAAGGCGTCGGATATAGAGGTTATAGCATCTGTTTACGATTACGTTATAAAGAACATCACTTACGATCACGAGAGGGCTGAAACTGTCAGACCCGATTATGTTCCGAAGGTTGATGAGGTCCTTAAGGAAAAGAAGGGTATATGCTTTGACTATTCGGCACTGATGGCTGCGATGCTTCGAAGCCAGAGGATCCCGACAAGGCTTGAGTTCGGGTATGCGGGTGATGCGTACCATGCGTGGATCACGACATATATAGAGGACGAAGGCTGGATCAACGGGATCATAGAGTTTGACGGAGTTGACTGGACCCTTATGGATCCTACGTTTGCGGCTAACGCCGGGACCAAAAAGATATACAGCTTTATAGGTGACGGAAACAACTATACTACAAAGTATACATATTAAAAGCGCGACACCTTACAGGGAGGAATCATGAGCGAGAAAAAATTACTTAACAATCAGGAACTGTCGATGTTCTGCGATCAGATAGCGATGATACTGAATGCGGGAATATCCCCGATGGAAGGTATCTCAATAATGCTTGACGATGCTACGACGGATGAGGGAAGACAGATCCTTCAGACGATACTCGACAAGTGTAATGAGGGTGACACATTCCATCATTCCGTTGAGGCTTCGGGCGTATTTCCGAAGTATGCTCTTGATATGATCGAGATCGGTGAGCAGTCAGGTAAGCTTGAAGAGGTAATGAAAGCTCTCGCATTCCATTACAACCGAGAGGAGAATGTTGCGAGGGGTATCAAGAGTGCGGTAACGTACCCTATGCTCATAGTCGGAATGATGCTTATCGTTATCCTTGTTCTTGTCATAAAAGTCCTTCCGATATTCAATGATGTCTTCAAACAGCTCGGAACGGAGATGACGGGATTTTCAAAGGGTATGCTTGATTTCGGCAGCGCCGTCAGCAAATATGCTCTCGTTATAGTTATCGTGGCAGCCGTTCTTGTTGTTGCCATATTTGTCCTGACCAAGACACAGAAGGGAAGAGCAAAGCTGCGCGGATTTTTGTCAAAGTTCTTTGCGACAAGAGGTCTGTACGATAAGATCGCAGCGGGAAGGTTCGCATCCGGTATGGCTCTTACGATGAGCGCGGGACTGGACACGGATGAAAGCCTTGCGATGGTTTCCAATCTTGTTGATAACAGCGACATGATCGAGAAGATAAATAAGAGCAAAGAGTTTATGAACAACGGATCCTCATTTGCGGATGCACTCTGCTCTGCAGGTATCTTCTCCAACATGTACTCCAGGATGATATCGGTCGGCTTTAGGACGGGTTCGGTAGATAAGGTCCTTGAGAAGATCGCGGTAGGATATGATGATGAGGTGGATGAGAAGATGACGAATCTCATATCGGTACTTGAGCCTACTCTCGTTATCATCCTGTCCGTTGTAGTATGTCTGATCCTTTTGTCGGTAATGCTGCCGCTTATGGGAGTAATGGGTAGTATCGGATGAATAACAACAGGTTCAACAGGCCAAGCCTTAAAAAGCGCATAACGGAATCAATGAACTTCTCCGTGTTCTTTTTTGTGGCGATAATCGCACTGTTCCTTTTCGGGATCTCGTTTATCGCATCGACATCATCAAAGGATCAGAAGCAGGTCCTGACGGATGCTTTGAGCAAGGACATCATTCACTGTTATGCGGTGGAAGGATATTATCCTCCGAGTCTTAAGTATATAGAGGATCATTACGGGCTTACATACGACAAGGAAAGATATCTTGTGGATTATGTGCCTGTAGGTGATAACATCATGCCTTCGGTCACTATCGTGGAGATCAATAAAAAATGAACTTCGCAAAGAGAAACAAATCGATAGTTGATTTTCTGTTCATTCTTGCACTGTTTGGAGCATTTGCCATAACAGCGCTGTTCGTTGTGCTCTTTGGAGCCAGGATATACAGGACTACCGTTTCGAACATGAACACCAACTATGAGAAGCGTACGGCAATGTCCTATATCACGGAAAAGATAAGATCTCATGATTACAGCGGTGGAGCGGATGTATCCGATATCGACTCGGATGAAGCCGGAGACGAGCACTCTGTGTTAAAGCTCTACCAGACGATCGGCGACAAAAGGTTCGTTACATATCTGTTCTTAAAGGACGGTTACTTAATGGAGTTCACGTCAGAGGATTCATATGATTTTGATTACAGGACCGGAACCCAGATACTGGCGATAAATGATTTTTCCGTAAGGAAGGAGAGCGAAGGACTGTACCGTTTCAATATAACGGATTCGAACGATGAGAAGACGGAGTTCTTCGTGACACTGTACAGCGGAACGGATGGAGAGGACAGTTATGAATAAGTATCTGAAGTCAAAAACATCACTGTTTCTCATGGAGCTGATCATAACGATCCTTCTGTTTGCTGCCTGCGGTGCGGTATGCCTCAGACTGTTCGTAACATCATATGTTATGACGAGAGATACGGTCGAGCTTAACGAGTCTGTATCCATAGCCCAGGGATTTGCCGAGGTTATGCGCGGTACGGACGGAGACATCGATTCTGTGCTTGAGCATTATCCGACAGCCATCCGCGGAGGAGACGGATTCTTTGAAGTGTACTATGATGAAGAGTTCGAGGCGTGCTCTTTTGAGAATGCGGCGTATTTCTCGGATGTCACGATGACCCCGAACGGCGCGATACAGAACTTGGAAGTCAGGGTTGTGCGCATGCGTGATTACAAAGAGATATACACGCTTGACGCAACGAAATATATGAACAGTACAAAGGGGTAACGATGGAGAAGAAGCATTCAGGCGGTATCAATATCGGAACAAGTTCAATACTGGTAACGTTCGTGCTCCTTGCGCTCGTGACGTTTGCAGCCCTTTCATATATGTCTGCAAGATCGGATTATGTTCTTTCAAAAGAGGCTGCGGACAGAGTTGCAAGCTATTATGATGCGAACAGGATGGCGGAGATATATCTTGCGAATATCGAAGCACTCCTTTCCAAGCATTTGAGAAATGTCGACGGGGAGCAGGCATACTACGACGGAGTGGATGCCTTGTTTTCGGATAACGACAATATCACGGTGTCTGAAGGTGAGCACGGAGAAAAGAAGCTGTCATATTCAGTGGTGGTGACCAGCGGACAGAATATGTATGTAACACTCACGGTGCATTATCCGACTTCGGACAATGACAGGCTGTTCATGATAGATAAATGGACGACCGGAGTGAACAGAGAGTGGCTCGAAAGCGTCAAGCAGGGCGAAGAGGGCGAATCGGGGACCAAACTGCTTACATTTTAAGGAGAAGACAATGTCAGTACAGGAAACACTTGCAAAGATCACACAGGATGGAGCATCGGACATATTCATAGTTGCCGGACTTCCTCTTTCTTATAAGAAGAAAGGGCAGTTTGTGGAAGAGTCGAGCGAAAAGCTCATGCCGGCAGATACGGCAGTGCTGATCACCGAGATTTATGAGCTTGCAGGCGGCCGTGACATGACAAGGCTGCAGAAGAACGGTGACGATGATTTTTCATTTGCCATTCGCGGTGTTGCTCGTTTTCGTATCAACACATATAAGCAGAGAGGTTCGCTCTCGGCGGTCATAAGGGTGATCACGTTCAATATCCCGAACCCCGCAGAGCGCAATATCCCGCAGAACATCATAGATTTCGCGGACAAGAAGAAGGGTCTGGTTCTCGTAACGGGGCCCGCCGGAAGCGGAAAATCAACCACGCTCGCATGTATGATCGATCATATCAATTCGACCAGGCATGCGCATATCATAACGCTTGAGGATCCTCTCGAGTATCTTCATATGCATAAGATGAGTATAGTCAGCCAGCGAGAGGTCGTTACCGATACGGACAGTTACCTTACCGCGCTTCGTGCGTCGCTTCGTCAGAGTCCCGATGTCATCCTTCTCGGTGAGATGCGTGACTATGAGACGATGAACGTTGCTATGACGGCGGCTGAGACCGGACATCTGATCCTCTCAACGCTCCATACGATAGGTGCGTCCAATACCATCGACCGTATCATAGATGCGTTCCCGCCCAACCAGCAGCACCAGATAGCACTCCAGCTGTCAATGGTCCTGCAGGCCGTTGTATCGCAGCAGCTCGTTCCTTCAACGGACGGCGGACTTGTGCCCGCGTTTGAGATAATGACTCTCACTCCGGCAATAAGGAACATGATAAGGGAATCAAAGGTTCACCAGATCGACGGTATGATATATGCGTCTGCGGCTGATGACATGATCGCCATGGACTCAAGTCTGCTCAACCTTTATAAGGAAGGAAAGATCACGGACAAGACGGCTCTTACATATGCAACAAACGCCGAATTACTGCAGAAGAAGATGGGCCTTGCTCATTAATCGGCGAAATTGCGGGCATTTCGGGCAAAATAATCCTTGACATCCCCATGATTAATACGTATAATCGTTAAGCGTGCACAAAAATGCACTCTATTTTTTGATGCATTTTTTGCATATGAAGAAAAATACTACGACAGGAGGTGAAAAGAATGCCAACATTTAACCAGTTAGTCAGAAAGGGTAGGGAAACTTCCGTAAAGAAGTCAACAGCACCTGCTCTTGGTAAGGGATTTAACTCTCTTCACAAGAGACCCATCGATACTGCTTCTCCGCAGAAGCGTGGTGTGTGCACAGCTGTTAAGACAGCTACCCCCAAAAAGCCTAACTCAGCTCTTCGTAAGATCGCCAGAGTACGTCTTTCAAACGGAATCGAAGTAACAAGCTACATTCCCGGTGAAGG
>JAEEGL015613123.1_pt1 | contig 10628 bp, 9 predicted proteins | sample 9134231 | NCBI WGS metagenome assembly JAEEGL01 (sample SAMN16246548, study PRJNA631951) | gut metagenome | biome: gut microbiome; feature: rumen; material: fiber-attached | host: Bos | place: Iran: Karaj | collected 2018-10 | reverse complement strand
TATATGTGATCGATTTCGGCGCAGAGATCGCAGTTGGTGTTCCTGCGCAGATCCAGGCCCATCAGAAGGTGATCGACGCATATCTGGGGGTGAGTGAAGATGAGTAATGTGATTTTGCAGATCAAATCCCTGAATGTGCGGTTTGGCGGCATTCAGGCTGTCAATGATATTTCCATGGACGTAAGAGAGGGGAAGATCGTCACCCTGATCGGCGCTAACGGCGCGGGAAAATCAACGATCTTAAGATCCGTATCGGGGATCGTGAAACCGGAACACGGCGAGATCTTATTTGAAGGCGAAAACATCTTAGGTCTTTCTCCGGATGCGATCGTCGCGCGCGGCATCACACTCGTACCGGAGGGCAGAAGGGTATTCCCGAATCTGACCGTTCTGGAAAATCTGAAAATGGGCGCATATCTGCGCAAAGACAATTATGACGAGGACCTTGCGTATGTCTACCGCCTCTTCCCGCGACTTAAGGAGAGGCACTGGCAGTCTGCCGGCACGCTTTCGGGCGGTGAGCAGCAGATGTTAGCCGTCGGAAGGGCCCTGATGAGCAAACCGAAACTGATCATGATGGATGAGCCGTCCTTAGGACTTGCGCCGCTTGTGGTACGCGACATCTTCAGCATCATCCGCACGATCAACGAAAACGGGATCACGGTGCTCCTGATCGAGCAGAACGCGAACATGGCGCTCAAAACCTGCCATTACGGATATGTCATTGAAACGGGAAACATCATCATGGAGGGCGAAGGAGAGAAACTGCTCTCGGATGAGCGTGTCAAGGAAGCCTATCTTGGCAAGAGCCGGGCGAAGTAGTATCCGGCTGTATGCGCAGTTAAGATTTACGTTCCGGCAGCTGTGCCAGGATCACGGCAAGGAATACAAGGACGCAGCCTATGAGCTCGCGTCCTTTTAATTTTTCGGATAAGATCAGCCAGTCGGAAAGGGCAGCAAACACTGCCTCGAGACTCATCACGATCGTCGCAACGACGGGCTCGGCATATTTCTGTCCGACCATCTGCAGCGTGTAGGCGATGCCGCTTGAGAGGATGCCTGCGTAGCAGACGGGGAACCAGGCCTGCGTGATCGCATGCCAGGAGGGCTGCTCGAAGAGGAACATGCAGATGAGTGAGAGCAGGGCAACGACACCAAACTGGATGCAGGATACCTTGACGGTCTCAACGGTCCCGAAGCGGTCAACGAGCAGGATATAGACCGCAAACCCGACCGCGCATAAAAAGATCAGAATATCGCCGGTATAGATCTTTGAAAACCCGCCCGATAAGCAGAGCAGATACATTCCTGCCATGCAGACAACCGTGGCGACAAGGATCAGGGGGCGGAAACGTTTTGACCTGATCAGGGTATAGAGCGCGATCATGATCACGTAGGTTGCGGTGATGAATCCGGCTCTTCCGGAGGCCGCCGTTCCTTCGGGATAGAGTTCGATCCCGTATTGCTGCAGGTTCGTTGCCAAAAAGAGCGGGATACCGCAGATGATCCCGGCCTTCACCGTTTCTTTGCGAAAGAGCGGTTTTTGTTCAATGCGTGTGATCTTTGCGCGCGCTAGTACAAACAGGAACAGAAAGACGCTGGCAAGAACGGATCTGGTCGCGTTGAACGTAAACGCGCTGATCGTGCCGGAGGCTGCTGTCTGCGCAACAAAAGCCGTTCCCCAGATCAGTGCGGTCAGTAATAAGATGAAAGTGCCCTTCAGATTCTTCATGTTTTCTATCATATCTTTATGCCGCATTGTTTACAAGAAGAAAATCCTTTCTTATAATGAATACATGTTCACTATGTATCATATCGTTATCATCATACAGATCATAGGCCTGGCAGCAGGTATGTATGGCACATATTCTCTGTTTTGTTCCATGCTGCGTCCGGAATCCAAATACCTGCTTGGCGCCTGCGTCTGTGCGGTGGCTTACGGTCTCGGTTATCTGATGGAGATGCTTGCCACCAATCAGGACATGGCGTTTGATGCGCTTTGCATGCAGTACTGCGGCCTGGTTTATCTGGCCTTCATGTTCGTGGTCTATCTGTTGAAATATACGCGTATCTTCCGGTTCTATCCCATCCTGTGGAAACTGGTCTTTTTGTATGAGTCGGTCACACTCGGTCTGATGCTGACTTCCAGATATCATCATTTATACTATCGCAAACTGACATTTGTGCATCATGGCCTGTTCCCGCATTTTCATGAAGAGGGAACGTTTGCGTTTTATCTGTTCATGGCGCATATGGCTTTTCTTTCCCTGATGTGTTGTATCATTGCGCTCAGGGTTGCGCTGACCACCGCTTCAAGAAGACGGAGACGCGCTTTCTGGGGGATTTTTGCGGCGGCAGCTTCTTCCGCCGTGGCGATGGTCATTTCCACTTCGTTAAACTTTGAGGGATATGAGCCCACGTCGGCCATTCTTCTTTTGGTGCTTGGGATCATTGCAGCCGTGAAAACATCGGGGCGGACAACGGATCCTGTGGAACTTGCCTACGCGCAGTCCTACCAGCGGGCCCAAGTTGCCCTGATCGTTCTCAATGACGAACTGTGTTATCTGGATTCCAATCCGAGCGCGCAGGAGATCTATCCGGAACTGTTGAAGCAGGATGTCGGTACGAAGTTTTCACATACCGAAGAACTGATGGAAGCCGGCGACAAAAACGAGGTCCTGCAGATCGGTGAGAAATACTGTAATGCCTACTATTATAAACTGGGCGATGAGAAAACCTGTTACGGCTATGTTTTGGGCATCGCGGACATCACGGAATCGGAAATGCGCGCGCGTGAATTTGCGGAGCTCAAAAAAGCGGCAGAAGAAGCCAGTGAAGCGAAGAGTTATTTCCTGGCCAATATGTCACATGAGATGCGGACACCCTTAAATGCGATCATCGGACTTGCGGAACTGGCGCAGCGGGATGATTCCGAAAACACAAAGAAAGAATACCTGCCGCAGATCTTAAGCTCCGGACAGATGCTGCTTGATATCATCAGCGACGTGCTTGATTTTTCCAAAGCGGAATCCGGCAAAGTCGATATCGTTCCCGCGGAGTATGATCTTCGGGAACTGCTGACCACGGTCGTTAACGTGATCAATATCCGCATGGGCGAAAAGGATCTTGATTTTATCGTGAATGTCGATCCGACGATCCCCGCCCGGCTCATCGGTGATGATGCAAGGATCCGGCAGATCCTCATGAACTTCCTGACCAATGCGGTGAAATATACGGATAAAGGTTTTATCAGACTGGATGTGGACTGGGACAGACTGGGCGGCGAACTGCTGCTTAAGACGGCCGTGACCGACAGCGGACGAGGGATCAAACAGGAAGATATCGGCAAGCTGTTCTCGGTATTCAGCCGGTTCGATCTGAAGAATAACCGGAATATCCAGGGAACCGGACTGGGCCTTGCGATCGCCGGACACCTGATCCGCCTGATGAACGGCACGTATCGTGTGGAGAGCGAATACGGGGAAGGCTCGACGTTCTCCTGCATCCTGCCGCAGAAGATCGCGGGACATGCACCGGTCAGCACGCAGGAGCGGCGGGAATTCCATCTGCATAAAACGGAACCGTTTGTACTGTACGGAACAGACGATTCTTCGCAAATGTCTGCGGGATCTGCAGACACAGCCGCCGGGACACAGGAGGCAGGTTCTCCCGGTGCGCTGGAAGGAAAATCGCAGAATCCGGCAGCAGGCGGCGCCCTTAAGAAATTTGCGGGCGAAGTCCTGATCGTGGATGACAACACCGTCAACATCAAAGTGCTGAAAGCCATGCTGAAGCAGTTCGGACTCGATCCGGATGCGGCCGTAAGCGGGATGGACGCGATCGAGCTGGCGGAGAAAAAGAGATATGACCTGATCCTGATGGATCACATGATGCCGGAGATGGACGGGATCGAAGCCGCCGGAAAGATCCGCGAACTTAAGACGGAATGGAAGGATCCTGTCATTATCGCCTGTACCGCGAATGCAGTCAAGGGCGCCGAAGAGATGTTTTTGCAAAGCGGCATGAACGATTACATCTGCAAACCGATCAAACTGGCGGAGCTGCAGGCTTTGCTTGATAAATGGATCCCGGCCGGCTGATCTTATTGCGATTGGACAAGTTACGCCATAACTGATCATGTTTGCCCTTAGTACGGAAATATTCGTTTCTTCAGACACTCGCATATGTCTTACGGACATATATGAGTGTCTGTTTTTTGTCTGTTTCCTGACAGGACACTTGTGATTTCACCAATGCGAAAAAAGTGTTGACAGGGTTCGTTCCGTCTGATATATTGAATTCAAATTCAATGAATTCAAAATCAACGAAATGATGAGAGATGCAGAAAACAAAAAGAAAGACGGGTAATGGAATGACCAGACAGGAACAGAAAGAGATGCGCAGGGAACAGATCCGGATGAAGGCGCTGGAGCTGTTTGTGACGAAAGGGTTTTCGGAGACAAAGATCAGCGATATCGCAGGGGAACTGAAGATCAGCGTCGGACTGCTTTTTCACTATTATGAATCCAAGGAACAGCTGCTGATGGAACTGGTGCAATTCGGCGTGGAAGGAACGAAAGCGGCAGAGCAGGTCCCAAAGGACGACCCCGCGGGACACTTCCGGATGTTTTTGACCGGCCTGTTCCAATCGGCAAAAGAGAACCCCTGGATCTGTCAGATGTTTGTACTGATGTCACAGGCCAGGAGTCCCGGCGCACCGGAAGCCATCCGCAAAGTGGCGCTCTCGGTCGACCAGATCGAGAAATCCGTTCCAGTCATTCAAAAGGGACAGGAACTTGGGCAGTTTCGGGATGGCGATCCGTTAGTGCTCTCCAATGCCTTCTGGTGCAGCGTGCAGGGCATCATGGAACAGCACCTGATCAGCCCGGACATACCGCTTCCGGATCCTGCGTGGGTCGTGGATATTCTCAGGAAACATGAGAACTGATCCGCGAAAACGGCAGAGCATAAAGCAGAAAAAGTAAATCAAAAAGTATAAAAACATAGATCAAAATACAGAAAGCAGGGTAAGATCATGAAAAAGAAAATTGTTATCATCGGCGGCGGCATCGGCGGACTGAGTGCCGGAATCTATGCACTGAAAGCAGGATATGAGGCGGAGATCTTTGAGAAGAATCCGGTGGCCGGCGGCGAATGCATGGGCTGGAACAGAAACGGGTATCATATCGACAACTGCATCCACTGGCTGACGGGAACGGATGAGAAGACGGATCTCTGGAAGGTCTGGAACACGCTTGGCGCCATTGACGAACAAACGGAATATGTGGATGAGGGAAAATTCTATACCAGCATTCTTGACGGAAAGCAGTTAACGCTCTGGAATGATCTTGAGAAGACCAGACAGGAACTGATCGCTTTTGCGCCGGAAGATACGGACGCGATCAACACATTCATCGAGCATGCGGAATACGCGAAGACCTGTGTCATTCCCGCTAAGAAGCCGCTGGATATGATGGGGATCAGAGACTATATCGAGATGGGGAAGGAAATGGCGGATATGCCAAAGGTGATGAAAACCTTCGGCAAAGTCAACATGGAAGACTTTGGGAACATGTTTCAAAATCCTCTGCTCAGAACCATGATGACGGACTATCTGTGTTATAACTATACGGCGTATTCGTTCCTGGTATCTTACGCAACGATGGCGTCCGGCAACGGGAAGATCCCGGTCGGCGGATCGCTTGCGATGACAAAGCGGATCGTGGAACGCTTTACCTCGATGGGCGGCAAACTGCATCTGGCAACGCCGGTCAAAAAGATCCTCGTCGAGAAAGATCAGGCAGCCGGCATCGTTCTTGAAAACGGAGAGGAAGTGCGTGCGGATGAGGTGATCTCCGCAGTGGATGCAGACGTTTTGTTCCACAAAATGCTGGATGCGAAATATACACCCAAAGCATTCAAAAAGGCTTACGCGGACCAGACGGGTTATCCGACATTCAGCGGCTTCCAGGCGGCGTATGCGATCGATGATGATTTTGACGGAGAAGGAACCATCGCATTTGACTGCGAACCGCTCACGATCGGAAAGAACACGATCAGACGCATGACCGTCAAGAACTTCGCGTATGAAAAATCATTTGCGCCGGAAGGCAGGGCGGTGCTGCAGACCAACGTCGCGCAGCAGGATGAGGACTATTTCTTCTGGAAGAATTTAAGCAGGGAAGAATATAAGGAGACCAAGAAGCGCCTTACGGACGAACTGACGAAGCGGATCGTTGCGCAGTTTCCTTCGCTTTCCGGAAAGATCGAACTGCTGGATTCCTGGACGCCCGTTACCTATGAACGTTACTGCAATGCTTACCACGGCGCCTACATGAGTTTTATTTCCACCAAGGAAGCAAAACAGCTACGGATCAAGGGAGAGCTAAAGAACCTGAAGAACTTCTATCTGGCCGGGCAGTGGATCATGTGCCCGGGCGGGCTTCCGATCGCGGCCGTCTCCGGAAAATTCGCGATCCAGAGGATCTTGAAAAAAGAAGGACGATCCATCGGGATCTGACCGGAACTTTTGTTGAAGAAATGCGGCGCAGGGTTTATTTCCTGCGCCTTTTCAGTTATAATCAGAACATGGGTAAATTCGGACTAACAATCGCGCAAAAAGCAAAAGAGGCTTTATATAAACAACTGGCATTGGATTACTGCGTTTCTTTCGAGGATGTGGCGGATACAGAGAACCATTTTTCCGTCTTTACGCCCCTTCCCGGACGGCGGCAGTTCCGCACATCCGACGACTGCGGTCTGAAGGTCGCAGCGGTCAACGGGAAGCTGCTTTTTACGGGAAAAGAAGAGATCATCGAAAAATGCAGGGAGGCATACGGACAGACGGGCGGCGACTGGTTCATGGATGTGGAACGCTTCCGCGAACTGGAAGGGATCGTTTCACCGTACGGCTTTCAACTCGGCAGTGCGCATCCGTTCTATCTGCCGATTGACGATCATACGCTGAAACCGTGTGATTTTGACATCGTGAAATACAACAGGGAAGAGATCGAACAGTTTCGCGGCCTGGAACGTTTTCACAACGCTTATTCGTTTGAGGAATACGCACCGGATGTGCTGGGTATCGCCGCTGTGTACGACGGGAAGATCATCGGTATGGCCGGCGCCAGTGCGGACAGTGAGACGCTCTGGCAGATCGGGATCGATGTGGACCCTGCGGCGCGCGGAAAACATGTCGGCGCCACGCTGGTAAGCATCCTGAAAAAAGACATCCTGGATGGCGATCATACGCCGTTTTACGGAACCAGCATGTCCAATATCGGTTCGCAGCGCGTTGCGCATCATGCGGGCTTTGTCGCATCCTGGACAGAACTGGGCAGCAAAAGATCATCCTGAGGGGAAAACAAAAGATGAACATAAAGAGGATAGGGGCTGCCGTTGTTTTGCTGTGCGTGTTTCTTGGCGCATGTTCGGGAAACGGACAAGGCAGTGCAAAAAAGACGAACACTGCGGATGCGGGATCGGGACAGATCCGGATCGTTACAACGATCTTTCCGGAATACGACTGGGTCATGCAGATCCTTGGAGACAATCCCGCAAACGCAAACGTTACCATGCTTCTTGATCAGGGTGTGGACCTGCACAGTTACCAGCCGACGATGGAAGATATTGTGCGCGTTTCCGGCTGCGACCTGTTTATCTACGTCGGCGGGGAATCGGACGTGTGGGTGTAGGATGCGCTGAAGGAAGCGATCAATCCCAACCTTCGGACCATCAATCTTCTTGAGGTTCTCGGCTCCGATGCAAGGGAAGAGGAAGAAGTCGAAGGCATGCAGTGCGAAGAAGATGCGCATGAGGAAACGGACGGCCACGATCACGACGGGGAAGAGACGGAATACGACGAGCATGTCTGGCTCTCCCTGAGGAGTGCTTCGAAGTTCTGCACGGCCATTGAAGAAGCCATTGCATCGATCGATCCGGACCATGCAAATACCTATCAACAAAATCTGACAACGTATCTGGATCAGCTGCAGGCACTGGATATGCAGTACAGTGAAGCGGTTGACGCGTCCGCCAACAAAACGCTGCTTTTCGGAGACCGTTTTCCGTTCCGTTATCTTACGGATGATTACGGACTTACCTATTACGCGGCATTTAGCGGCTGCTCGGCCGAGACGGAAGCAAGCTTTGAAACGATCCTGTTTCTTGCCGGAAAAGTCGACGAACTGTCGTTGCCGGCGGTGCTGATCATAGACGGATCCGACGGGAAGATCGCGCAGACGATCGTCGAGAATACAAAGGCGCATGACGCGAAGATCCTGACGCTTGATTCCATGCAGTCGGTATCCGGAAAAGACGTGGAAGCGGGTACCCGTTACCTTTCCATTATGGAAGAAAATCTCTCCGTGCTGCGGGAGGCATTAAATAAATGATCGAAAAACTGAGCCTGTATTTTTCATATCCGATCGTTCGTTACGCACTGATCGTGGGAGTATTGATCGCACTCTGCGCTTCGGTGCTCGGTGTCATTTTGGTCCTAAAAAGGTATTCGTTTATCGGGGACGGCCTGTCGCATGTGGCCTTTGGCGTTATGGCCATTGCCGCTGTTTTGCAGCTTTCCAATCAGATGCTGCTTGTTCTGCCGCTGACCGTATTAAGCGCCGTTCTGATCTTAAAAAGCGGACAGAATACAAAGATCAAAGGGGATGCCGCGATCGCCATGATCTCCGTGAGCGCCATGGCATTCGGGTATCTTTTGATGAATCTGTTTTCCACTTCCGCAAACCTGACGGGAGATGTCTGTTCCACACTGTTCGGATCGGCTTCCATTCTGACACTGACCGTACGCGAAGTGTGGCTGTGCGTGATCCTTTCCGTATGTGTGCTCGCAGTGTTTTTCGTGCTGTACCGTAAGATCTTTCTGGTCACCTTTGATGAAAACTTCGCAAGAGCATCGGGCATCAAAGTCGACCGTTACAATATGCTGATCGCTGTCATGACGGCGGTGATCATCGTGCTGGCGATGAATCTGGTGGGATCGCTTTTGATCTCCGCTCTCGTGATCTTTCCGGCGTTGTCTGCAATGCGTTTATTCAGAAGTTTCGGAAAAGTCACGATCTTTGCGGCGATACTCTCCGTGGTCTGCACGCTTTTAGGAATACTTATTTCCATTCTGGCTTCCACGCCCGTCGGATCCACGATCGTTGCCGCAGATGTTTTGGCGTTTGGGATCTGTTATCTGACAGGAATGATCCGCTCGCGTGCATAAAAGGATTCGGGATATCCCGTTTGAGCAATATACAGTTGCAGCAAAAAAGGACGACAGTATATGAAGCACAAAATCAAACTGATCAGACAGTTCGCCTATCTGATCTCGCTGTTTATCATCATTACGATTTTCATATCTGCGCTGGTCACCTATTTTTCGCAGGTGAACCAGTACCGGAAAGTCTGCCGTGAGCGGATCATGGAAGTCGGGGATTATCTTGCCGGCCTGATCATGCAGGATCCGGATGATTTTGTCGCCTACCGGAACTATTATGATGCGCACTATGAGGATCTCATGATCCCGAAGGACTTCACGGAGTGCAATACGGCCCGGGATGCATTCTATCAGGCGTTTCATGAAGCGTACCCGCAAGAGACGTTCAAAGTGGATGTGAGACCGGAGGAGATGTCCCCCGAACTTCAGAACCTGTATTACACCTACAGACATGAATACTGGCTACTGACCTTTGAGCAGGCGAGAGTATCGTTCGGGCTGCCGTATACCTATTTCCTTCTGCCGAAGGAGAATACGCATTACACGGTCTATATGATCGACGGCGAGCGCACGGAGGACAAGGAGCATCCGGGATACTTATACATGGGCGATTCCTATTATGAAGAACCGGACGAGCATGTTCTGATGTGGAATACCTGGCTGAACGGGGAAAAATATGATGAGGTATTTGAGTGGGACAACGAATGGGGAAATACCTATTCCTACTATACGCCCCTTGTGATCGACGGCAAATGCCTCGGCCTTGTCGTAACGGAGATCAATGTAGCGGATGTAAATCAGATGATATTGCACAGCACGGAAATGCTGGTGCTGCAGCTTGGCGTTCTTCTGATCATCCTTGCGGCGCTGCTTTTGTTCTTCATCAATTATTACCATATCAGAAGGATCAATCACCTTTCGGAACAGATCAATGATTTTTCCTCAACGAGGGCATATGACACAGTGGACGCCATCCGCGCCTATCCGTACGGGATCGATGAGATCGCATCGCTTGCCGAAAACACGGCCGATATGATCAGGGATCTTCAGATCCATGAAGGAAAGATCGCACAGGCGGCACAGTATAAGAGCGATTTTCTTGCAAATATGAGTCATGAGATCCGCACCCCGATGAATGCCATCGTCGGCTTGTCCGAGCTGGCGCTGAAGGAGGATCTGTCCGATAAGGGAAGAGAGGCTGTGGAACAGATCAGTTCTTCCGCCAATGCACTTCTGGTCATCATTAACGACATTCTTGATTTTTCCAGACTCGAAGAAGGCACCATGGAGATTACGCCTTCCGAATATGATGTGAATCAGATGATGAACGAGGCCGTCCGGCTGACGTCCATGGGTCTTTCCGACGATCCGGTGGAAAGGCGTCTTGCCATCGATGACAAAATGC
>JAEEGL015401618.1_pt1 | contig 10628 bp, 12 predicted proteins | sample 9134231 | NCBI WGS metagenome assembly JAEEGL01 (sample SAMN16246548, study PRJNA631951) | gut metagenome | biome: gut microbiome; feature: rumen; material: fiber-attached | host: Bos | place: Iran: Karaj | collected 2018-10 | reverse complement strand
CAGCATTTATAAGTGATGCCAATTCCATAAAGGAATGGATATATGCCAAGAAAAGGAGGAAAAACTATGGCAGAAAAAGATGAAAAGAAGAAGGATCCGGGCGTAGTTACAAACGATACCTTCGAGCCGGTAGAACCCGGTACAGACCAGACAGCCGAAAGAAAGCAGATGGAGGAGATCACTCTCAAGTTCGGTAAAGGCTGTGTTGGCGATGAATTCCAGGGAAAGGACGGTAATAGTTACAGAGAGATCCTCGTTCCAAATGTGGATCCCGATGATAAGCGCCCCTGGCAGACCTTCGTGGTCAGATCCAACCATGTTCATGAGAACCAGTACGGAAAGGGGATGTGGTGCAAGCTCCCTGCGGACGGTCACACCACTCTCAGGCGCAGTATGCGTACCGGTGAGGATGAAGCCGGTAAGCCCTTGTGGGAGACCACCAAGACCCAGGTCACTAATAAGGAGCTTAAGGAAATGGTTGAACATTATAAGACTAAGGACCGTTCTTCCATGAAGGACAAGCTTGCGGAAAAGAAGGAAGAAGTTAAGAAACCTGCAGAGAAGGCTGAAAAGGCTGCAGAGAAATCAGCTAAAAAAGCCAAGGAAGAAGCGTTATAAGGAGGATTTTAAGAATGAATAACGAAAACAATAATATTGCAGCTGAAGTCGATTCAGCAAAGAGTTCTGCAAATACCCTGCTCGCGTATGTAGAGAGAGCAGTCATCGCGGAAATGTTCGGCAATAAGACTGAGACCAAGAACATGGAAAGGAGTGAGAAATAATGAACTTCGAAGAATTTAAAGAAAATGTCGTAGAAAATATTAAGGATTATCTTCCTGAGAGATTCGAGAATGCGGAGGTTACTCTCCAGGATGTTACGAAGAATAATGACCGCCAGCTTACCGGACTTCTTGTAAGGACCGAGGATTCCAATATCACCCCCACCATTTATCTTGAGGATTTCTTCAGACAGTATGAAGAAGGAGCTGATATGGACGTTCTTCTTCAGAAGATCGCAGATATCAGGGTAGAGCATGAGGCACCCGAGCTTCTTGATGCAAATAAGCTCACGGATCTTGATGAAGTCAGGGACCATATTACGTGCAAACTCCTTAACGCGGATATGAACAAGGATTATCTGTCTAATAAGCCCCACAGGCTTGTAGAGGATTTTGCTGTTGTTTATTACGTTGATCTCGGCGGTGACTCGACCGGTCATATGTCAGCACCTATCACGGATCATCTTCTCGAGAGCTACGGCATCGATATCCCCGAACTTGATCAGATTGCCATGGATAATCTTGCAAAATCTGATATTGAGTTCAAGACCATGAGGGAAGTGCTTGTTGAAATGATGTTCCCGGACGGAGTGGATGAAAATGACCCCAGAATGGAAATGCTCCCTCCCGAGGAAGAGATCCCATCGATGTATGTGCTAACAAACGGGGAGAAGCTGAACGGCGCAAGCAGTATCCTCGATGCAAAGACCATGGAAGAGATCTCCGAGAAAGTAGGCGGTGATTTCTATATCCTTCCTTCGAGCCTGCATGAGGTCATTATCCTTCCCGATACTCCCGAGATGGATAAGGATACTTTGGAGCACATGGTCCAGGACGTAAATGCCGGTCAGGTGGCTCCCGAGGATAAGCTTTCGGATCATGTCTATATGTATGATTCCGTAGAAAAAGAGATCGTTCTTGCCGATAAGATGCCTGACCGCCTTAAGGCAAGAGAAGCTGCCCAGGAGGACAGAAAACCTGAAAGAGAGCGTGTATCCATGAAAGAAAAGCTTCCCGAGAAGAAGGCTGAAGCCGAAAAAAAGGCAGCACAGCGGGAGCCTGTGATCCCGGCCAAGACTCAGGATCAGAGTCTTTCATAAGTCTCAGGGACAGACTGACAGATATGAAAACAATGAGAGGGAGCCACTGTGCTCCCTCTGCTGTTTTCGGGAAGGATGAGGATATAGATCATGATGGATGAATCATTTCCCTTCGAAAAAGTCTTCGGTGGAATCGCGGGCTTTATGTTTTATGCCACTTTGATAAACGGGTGCAACTCCCCGCAGATGGCACTCATTTTAACTGGCGTATGCCTGCTGCTTTTATATCTGATATTTGGCGCACCCAGAAGATGGGAAAGGAAACAGAGGAAAAAGAAGGATGAGTAAATATTTTATCGGGATGCTTATCGGCGGATGTATAGCCATAGCATCATCACTTATAACGTTTTTAGCGATAAATCTGTTTGAAAAGGGAGAATAAATGAGATAACCGGCCACACCTTCGGGTGTGGCCGTATTTTTGTGCAAAAAAATGTACAGCTAATTAGATATTATCGAAATAGCAAGAAGGAGACTTGATTTGGAAATGAGGTGCACATGGATAATTTGATAAAAGGTCTTCATCCCACTGAAAGCGAAAAGGCTATTGTTATATGTGAAATGATGTCTGCAACACATGATGTTGTTACTGTTCTTGGCGGGAAGCCTAGCGGCTATGGCTCTGTTAAGGATTTTTTTTATGAGATTGGAAATTATGTAATTGTGATGGCTTATCCTTTTGAGTTTTATGGTTGGGATAATATGTTTTCAGATGATTTCCAAAGCAAATTCGTTTCAATTTTAAAAAATTATTCTGAGAGAGACGATGTTAAGTGGATATGTTATGCATGCTGTAAAGATGCTGATGATTATCAAGACAGAGTAAGGTTGTATAAATCTGAGATGGGATTTATGCCTAATAAAACCGAATTGTTTGTTTACTATGGAGTAACCTGGCCAGATGAATTTGAGCAATTTACAATTAGTGATGAAAAAGTGATGTAAATGGAAGACTTTGATCTGAAAGTAAATCAAATAAAAATATATTCTTTTGAAGTCATAAACGTAAAGAAAGATGAAATTGATTTGCCGTATGATGTGATTCTGTTATCTTCGGCACTGGATAAAACCGATTTAGGTGATCCTGTGCTTCATTTTGTTATCGAGAATTCTCCGGTTCCTGTGAAAATTGCAAAAGCTCATCATAAAATCTATTACTATGTTCTGCCCGATGCTCCGTTATTGCTGGGATGGGTGCGGAGGAATTTTGAACTATTGATGAATCATTGGAACGGAATGATTACAGACAGGGAAATGATTAATTTGATTTACAAAGGAGATGATTATGAACGATGAAGAGTATGAAGTTTCTTTAGAAGAATTACATCAATTTTCATACGACAATCTGAAGAGGAATAATGTTTTAAAAGCAATGAGAAACGCTTTGAATAAAGGACAATATGCTTCAGCATATTTATATTCTGAACGTTTAAAGTCACTTAGTATTATTAAACATGGTTTTATTTCCTATTGGGCACATTATGAGGATGAAATATATGAGTGCATGTTGATATGTGCTGAAAATGGGGAAACAAGAAGTATGATTTCATTAATGGAGAAATATACTGAACAGCAAGATTGTATTGATCCCCGAGCATATTTTTGGTGCAATAAATTATACAAAATGGGTTATATTCCAAGCATACGTTGGCTTGCAGAGTGCTATGAGAAGGGCATTGGTTGTGAAGTGAAAATAGGTATGGCCTTTCATTTGTATTTTGAAGGTATGATCCTTGAAAGTAATGAATTTTGTAGAATGAAATTCATTGAGCACTTCCATAAGTATAACAAAAATGAGTATTTGGATGCGCTTATGAACAAAAATCTTTTTTATGGCAATATTCAGATCGTAAGAGGAAAGATTGGTTGTTTAATAATGGAGAAAAAACTATTGTGTTGGCCTAGTCTTTCTCCGGCATATCCAGTTTTGAGAGGAAGCTATGTGGAAGATGGTGTAGCTTTGTCACATCTTGCGGAATGTCTATTATATGGAATTGGTACAAGTATTAATGTGCCAGCTGCCTATCATATATTATTTAAAGCAGATTGGTTTTTAGAGAATGACATGGATGATATTGGTGTGTGTCAAAATGAGGAGGATTATAATAAATTTGCAATCGGGCATATCTATGAGATTGACGATTATCGTAAGGCATATGCAAAAACAAAAAAAATGATAGATGAGGCAGAAAAAATATTAATATCCTGCACTAATACAAAAAATGTATATAATATGTCGCCTGATAATTCAGAGATAATAAAATCATACGTAGATGAAAATGATGAATATATAGATACTGAATTGATAGAGGAGGACTTGGTTCGCCTTTGGGAGAATGCTCCGGTTAAGTATTTTAAAGCATGATTATTTAGCGTCATACATTGTATTATTTGATTGTGTATTGATATATAATAAGAATTAGCTTCTGAGAAAGCTTAAGAGGCATACTGGGACGTGTTTTGTACACAAATTTCTAGAGGGAAGAATATGAAAAAAGTAGGATATCCTGATAAACCGGTTGCAAGCATAACTGAGGATCTTTTTAATGTAGAAGTATACGTCAATGCTCTGTGCAGTTTTATAAAAAACTGTGATACTCCAATGACGATTTCTATTCAGGGCGATTGGGGCAGCGGAAAAACCAGCATGATGAATATGATGAAGGCTAATATGCAGGGGACAGTATGGCCTATCTGGTTCAATACCTGGCAGTTTTCACAGTTCGATATGGGAAATTCGCTGGCTTTTTCAATGATGGACGTTATCCTAAAAGGTCTAGACTGTGAAGTCGATGTCAGAAAAAAGATAATAAGTGGCCTGGTCGGATTTGGAAAGAGAGTCGTCAGAAATGTATCTGATTATACTCTGGGCGGAGAACTGACTAGTGTAATAAGCAATTCATTCGATGGGGGATCTTCAGAGGTTGATTATGCTTCAGAGATATCTGAACTGAAGGATAAATTTGTTGATGCTGTAAAATCCAAGCTTGATAAAGAACATAAGGACCGAGTTGTTATATTTGTTGATGACTTGGACAGATTACAACCTGCTAAAGCTGTGGAATTGCTTGAGGTTCTTAAATTATTTCTTGATTGTGACCAGTGTGTATTTGTTCTGGCTGTTGATTATGAGGTTGTTACATCCGGAATAAAACAGAAGTTTGGAAATGACGTTTCAGAGGAGAAAGGAAAGAGCTTCTTTGATAAGATTATTCAGCTTCCTTTCAAAATGCCTGTAGCAAGTTATGATATTCATAAGTATGTAAAAGGAATGATGGAAAAAATCCATGCTTCGACTGATGATAATGAAGTTGATCTCTTTTACAACCTTATTCAGACATCTGTTGGTTTTAACCCAAGAAGCATGAAACGATTGTTTAATACATACGAACTACTGGATATAGTTACAGAATCAACGGTTGCAAATATAGATGAAGCTGTAAGAAAAAGAATTCTTTTTGCAATAATATGTTCTCAGATGTGTTACGAGAAACTATATCTTTACCTTACATCAACCAGAATAGATGAAGATACCTTCACATCATTGATCAATCCGGATACATTGGATTCGACATTACGAGAAATATACGGAGTCATGTCTGAGGATGAGAGAAATGATGAAGTTGATAAACTTAAGAAGTTCATCCCGTATTTTATAAGCTCACTTCAGGTTGATGATGATTTGAATCTTTCGGAAGAAGAACTGAATAATTTCAAAGTAATTTTGAAATGTTCTATAGTTACATCCGTAAATGCGACTTCTGAGGGAAGCGATTCCGATTCCAAGGAATGGGAATATAGGAATAAGAATAAAGATCTGGTAAAAGCTGCAGCGGAACAGTTAAAGGATATTGGTAAGTTCACACCCTGGATGCCCAGAAAAGCACGTTATGGGATAAAGTTTTCTGACATTTCCGGTTGGTATACCTGGACGACGATTCGTGGATTTGATTGCACGCTGGAGTATTATCTTTCAAGGGTTAATGATTATATCATTACAGTGGATTTGAAAGTATCACTGAGTCAGGGAAAGGGATTAGAAAAACATTTCTTTGATGTTTTAGGCAATAACCCTCTGCGTCTAGAGAATCCGCCGCAGATAGAAGAATGGGGTAGATATAACTATTCAAATGTTTTACGTTTGAATGCAAGTGATTCGACATGTGCCGATCAAATTTCATCTACAACCAGAAGCGCATATATATCATTGATGGATGAATTGAAGCGTGATTATTTGATTTAAGCAAAAGAATAACGGGGTATGGAACTAAGAGGAGCCAGTTACGGCTCCTCTTTTGGTGTGCAAAAAAATGCACATATAGTGTTGTATCTTTATATTATCAAAAATGCAGAGACCTAGATGATAATAAGGAGGGTAAGCTATGAATTCGTTTGATAAGGTTATAGGATATGATGCTATAAAAAAGGAATTGATCAGATTCGCTGATGTTTTAAGAAATACAGAGAAATATGAAAAACTTGGAGTATCGCTTCCGAGCGGCATTCTTCTGAGCGGAGATCCCGGACTTGGTAAGACTCTTATGGCTAAATGTTTTGTTGAGGAATCTGGATGCAAATCAATTACCCTCAGAAAAGATAAGCCGAATGGAGATTTTGTCGATGAAATTAAGAAAACATATGAATCTGCAAAGAAAATGGCTCCATGCATTGTCTTTCTTGATGATATGGATAAATTCGCTAATGAAGATTATTCACATCGGGATGCTGAAGAGTATGTGGCAGTACAGACGTGTATAGATGAATATAAGGAATTCGGTGTATTTACTATTGCAACTGTTAATGAAAAGTATAGCTTGCCGGATTCTTTGCGCAGGGTTGGGCGTTTTGATGAAACTATAGATGTAGAAAACCCGAGAGGGGAAGATGCTGTAAAGATTATTGAGTATTACTTAAATCAAAAAAGTACGGTTGGCGACATAGATGTTATTGAAATATCCAGGTTGATGTCTGGAAAGAGTTGCGCAGAGCTTGAAACAGTAATTAATAAAGCTGGAATTTACGCCGGTTTTGATGGGCGAGACAAGATTAATCAGAGTGATATAGTTAAGGTCTGGATGCGGATGGAGTTTAACTCGCCCGAGTGTGTTAATACATTTGGGTTACAGGATAACAAAGCTATTGCAGTTCATGAGGCGGGGCATGCAGTGGTTCATGAGGTTTTAGATCCCGGAAGTGTTACCATCGTTTCCATTTGTAGATTTATAGGTCAGACTTGTGGAATCACGAAATGGTTCCACGAAGATGATTGCCATTTATACAGAAAAATGATTGAGCATTCTATTTTGGGATCTCTTGCCGGAAAAGCAGCCACAGAAGTTGTTTTGGGTGAAACTGATATCGGTTGTGATTCGGATATTAGAAAAGCAAGAGATATGGTTGAAAATCTTGTTGTGAGTGTTGGCTCAATGGGGTTTGATTCTTATGCTCCTGCAGATGCATCTCAGTATGCGCTGGAAAATCGTGATAGACTTATTGCAACAGAAATGGAGCGTTATTACAAAATGGCTAAAAAGATGATATTGGATAATCGTGGATTTTTAGATGAAATGGTCGAGAGATTGATGGAGCAAAACACAGTCACTTATCGGGAAATGCAGACTATCAGTACAAAATACCTCTCACTTTGATGATGCTCCTTTTGTTTAAAATACTTAAAAAAAGTGATAAAATAACTTCAGATGTACATAATAATGCACATATTAAGTGCTATGATCTTACTGTAGGGTAGCTACACGAATTGTAAGGAGGGAACAATTATGCGTGAAGACATCAGAGACAGTAAAAGAAACAAGATCGGATCAATTGACACTCAGCTTAATGGAAAAAGTACCATTTATAACAAAACTGGGGTGAAAATTGGAGAAATAAGACCAAATGGTCGTAAGTTGGAGGCATTTGATAAGCTTGGAAGAAAGATGGCTTATTGGGATGAAAGCAATGATACTACGTATGATCGAATGGGAAAGAAGATAACTAAAGGTAATGTGCTAGTGATGTTATTTTTCCAGGATTAGTATTGAGTTGGAGGAGCGAAATCAATCGCTCCTTCGTTTATATGGGTAAGAGACATTACTTTATATATTTCGGAGGTATCATATGAGCGTATTTAGAATTCATTTAAAACCTGATACAAAAACCACTTATAAAGAATTGTTAGATTACTGTAAAAATAAGGGTATTGTAGGTGTAGGTTGGCTTGGAGTTAAGGGAAAGAAAGATGATGAGGAAGCACTTCGCGAAGAGTGTTACAAAAATTGCGAAGATTCTAAAAGTGCTTTCAAAAATATTAATGCAATAAGAAAGATTCAGCTCGGAGACTTCATCTGGACTCGAGAAGGAGGCAAATCTACAGCATATTATTTATGTCGTACAACACAAAAATGGGTCGATAGAGAAATCACACAGGATGATATAGATCATGATGTTGTGAATTATGTTGGCTGTAAATGGGTTAAGGTTGGAAATTTGGATAAGGTTCCTGGTAAGGTTGTTAATAGTTTTAGGGCAACATCTACTGCGCAACATGTAAATGATGTTGATGCAGTGAGTGCAATTATATGGAATCAGTTATGCGAGAAAGAAGATAGATGCGATATATCACAATATAACAATTTAGATTTTTGGAATAACGTCGGATCGGAAGATTTAGAGTGCCTTGTTTTACTATATTTACAATGGAAGGGGTATTTCATTTACTCTTCAACTATCAAAAATGATACGAAAACCTATGAAGCTGTATTAGTGTCTAGTGATGGAAAACATAAATGTTATCCACAAGTAAAACAAAACGAACGACTAAATCCTTTAGATTATGTATCTGATGTTGAACCTTCAGATAAAGTGGTTTTATTTTCAAGTAATGAGGATTATGGCGAATCTCATCCACAGGTTGAGTGCTTGACCCGGAAAGAGATATGGGAGTTTATGAAGAATAATCGTGATCTTCTTCCGGAAACTATTAAGTATTGGCTTGATTTGTCTAAGAATCTATGAGGATGACGTATGTACGCTACTGGAAATAAGAAAATGCTGAATATGCTCATTCTGGATATTCTTCGTGAATATACGGATGAGAACCATTCTCTGACACAGCAGGATATTATAAGACTGCTGAAGCAGAATTATGGCATGGAATGTGATAGAAGATCTGTAAAGAACAATATCCTTTCTTTGAAGGATATGGATTATGACATTTCTATGGAACATGGCTATAGGCTTCTTTCCAGGGAGTTCGATGATGCGGAGCTTCGTATTCTGATAGATAGCGTCTTATTTTCTAAGTCAATTTCCACAAAGCAAGCTAAGGGGCTCATTGAGAAAATCAGAGCTCTTTCCAGTAGATTCTTTAATGCAAAGGTTTCTCATGTTAGCAATCTTCCTGAATTGAACCGTACTATCAACAAGCAGGCTATGTATTCTCTGGATAAGATAAATGATGCTATTTCTAGTAAGAAGCAGATAAGCTTTATTTACAATACTGTTGGGACGGATTTTCAGCTACATCCTAAGCGAGAAAGGGAATATGTCGTTAATCCATATCAGATAGTCGCTAATAATGGTCGATTTTATCTCATTTGTAATTACGATAAATATGATAATGTAAGCCATTATCGCATTGACCGTATGACTGATGTCAGAGTATTGGATAAGAAGATCAAGCCTATGAAGGATGTTCCCGAACTTGCTTACGGTTTGAACCTTCCCAAACATATGGCGGAGCATGTTTATATGTTTAGTGGGGAGAGTGCCGATGTAACTATCCAAGTTGAGAAGTTCCTGATGGACGACCTGGTTGATTGGTTTGGGACGGATTTCCGTATTATGGAAGAAAACGATGATATGTTGACAATTCGGATCAGAATGAATCCTCAAGCGATGAGGTTTTGGGCATTGCAATACGGACCATATGCTGAAGTACTTAAGCCTGAAAGCCTTAGAAAACAGATTAAAGAAGATGTTGTGAAAATGTCAAAAAAATACAAATGAAAAATAAATTATTAAGGTGAGGCCACACCTTCGGGTGTGGCCTTTTTTTGTGGACTTATGAGTTATCTTTTTTTCTTATAGAAAAGAACATGAATAACAGATGATATAAAACCCCAAAAATCAGAGAAAATGTCAAAGATTACCATAAAAAGATTAAAATATCGCTTTATTAAAATGTACAATTCGGACATTATGTCCGAATAACGTAAAAGTATGCTTGACATATCAAATTATCATGAATATAATGTACTCAGAAAACAGTTAAAAACATTTTTTGGGAGAAAAAAGCGATATGTGGGGAAAATTACTTCCGGATCTTCGAATAAGAAAGATAACACTTAGCAATTTTAGGAATATTACTTATGCCGAGATTGAGATACCTGGTGGCAAAAAAGATGATATGGCTAAAGGTGAATCATCGATCCTTGGATTGTATGGTCAAAATGGATCAGGTAAATCATCTCTTCTTATGGCAATAAAGGCTTTGAAGACAGCATTAATGGGAGAGCAGTTCGATTACCTTGAATATGCAAGCTGCATTCAGGATGGAGCCGATAGTGCGAGATTAGAGTTTGAATTTTCTGCATATAGAGAAAAGGGTTCTGACTACGATATTTACTATTCCTTTAGCATAGGTATTGATGACGGAGAGAAAGAAGCTAATCCCGATGATATTTTCAAAAATAGAATGCAGAAAATGATCCGTTCCATTAGGTCAAAAGAGAAAAGAATTGTTATATTT
>JAEEGL015360103.1_pt1 | contig 10628 bp, 8 predicted proteins | sample 9134231 | NCBI WGS metagenome assembly JAEEGL01 (sample SAMN16246548, study PRJNA631951) | gut metagenome | biome: gut microbiome; feature: rumen; material: fiber-attached | host: Bos | place: Iran: Karaj | collected 2018-10 | reverse complement strand
TTGCTACACATGGACTATTTGTCCACGGCGGTTCTTGCTTAAGGCTTTTTTTCCGTTTTTTCCCAATGTAATTTTATTGGCGTGATTGGGAAATAAAAGGAGATACGATGAAATCGAAAACCCTTAAGCTTTTTGTAAAAGGAATGATTGTCGCGGGAGCCGCTTTTACTATGGCCGCTTGCGATGATGTCACCAAGCCTGCACCTATTGAAGCTGCTGAAGAAGAACAGGTTCAAGAGGGCCAAGGCGAAGGCGGTCTGGTTCAAGATGGCCAGGGTCAGGGACAGGTTGGGAATGGCGAAGTGCAGGGCGGAGCCGATGCAGGAACCGGTACAGGTTCTAACGGTTCTCAGGATACTGGCCTTGGTGAATCCAATTCCAGCGCGTCGATGCTGCCGAGCTCTAGCGATGGGTCATCTGTGCTGTCCAGCTCCAGCGAGGCCGTTGAGGAAGGTGGAATCTTCCTTGCCAACGATACTGATGAAGACCAGAATTACATGGAAGTTGAATATCGGGAAAACACCGGCTGGGATGGCGGTGGAATCCTTGCCTACCCGAAGCGCCTATCCGATACCAAGAAGCATGCCGTTATAGTATGGGGACCTGGTGGCGGTACCGAACCTGGTGCATATGGCGGAATGATTCGTCGTTTGGCTTCCCACGGTTTTGTGGTGATTGCCCTGAAGGAATCTCCGGGGAATGGAACTCAGGCGACCAAGGCTCTGGATTGGATGGGCGAACAGAATAGCAATCCTCAAAGCCCGTTGTACGGTAAGTTGGACATGACTAAGGTGGGTTGCTCAGGTCATTCTATGGGTGGTCTGGAATCGGAATGGATGGTTGCAAATGATGACCGTGTGATAACCTCTATCCTTAACAACAGTGGGTACATGAGTGATTTTTACTTCCCTCTGACTCCTATGACTAGCGTGCCCACGAATAAGACTATTGCCATTGTGTATGGTGAAGGTGGAATGGAACGTCCCAATGCGGAAGGTGACTACAACAATCCTAATGTCAAGGTTCCTGCCTGCCTTCTCAAGATGACCGGTGGCCAGGGGAACGAATGCCAGCAAGGGGAATGTGGTTATGGTCATGGTTCTGGAGCCTGGTCCGGTATAGCCGCAACAGTTGCCTGGATGCGTTGGCATCTGGGTGGCGAAGAATGGCGCAAGGATGACTTTGTTGGAACCACGGGCAAGTATATTGATGGCCCGATTATCGGACAGCTGGGTAAGTGGAAAGGCCAGTGCAAGAACTTCTAGAATAAAACTACGCTCTCTCCTAATTGCCCGCCCTCTGGGGCGGGTTTTTTGTATAATTATTCGTGGAGGGAATGGAGTCGTCTTATGAACGCAGCTATTTTGACTAATGAGTTTCCGCCGGAGATTTATGGCGGTGCAGGTATCCACGTCAAGTTCCTTACGCAGGAGCTTGCAAAGCTTTGCCATATCGAGGCCCGCTGTTTCGGCACGCAGAATGTGGATGAAAATAACGTCCATGCACTTGGCTTTTCTCGCAAGCTTGGGCTGAACCCTGAAGACGACCGCTTTCAGAAGATTTTCAAGCCGTTGGATATCAACCTCCAGTGGGCGGCCTCTCTCAAGGATATCGATGTGATTCACTGCCACACTTGGTACAGCCATTTTGGTGGTGTGCTGGCTAGCCGGCTTTTGCAGTGCCCGCTGATACTCACCACTCATTCCCTGGAGCCCCATCGCCCGTGGAAGGCGGAACAGCTGGGCGACGGCGGATATGCCATGAGTTGTTGGATTGAGCGTACGGCCTACGAGGCTGCTGACGGCGTGATTGCAGTGAGCCAGGGCATGAAGCAGGATGTGATGAAGCTTTACGGCGTTCCCGAAGATCGCGTGAAGGTGATTTACAACGGTATTGATCCTGATTTCTATGCGCCTACTTTCAACGAAGGCATTTTGACCAAGTGGGGTGTGGACCCCAAGCGTCCGTATGTGCTGTTTGTGGGTCGCATTACCCGCCAGAAGGGCATCAGCCAGCTGATCCAGGCTATCCCGCAGATCGATAAGTCTGCCCAGGTGGTGCTCTGCGCAGGGGCTCCCGACACCATTGAGCTTGCCGATGAATGCAAGGCGCTCATCGAGGATGTGCAGAAGACTCGCGATGGTGTAGTCTGGATTCAGGAGGCTGTTCCTCACGAGGAACTTCGCGTGCTTTATAGCCATGCCACCGTGTTTGCGACCCCTTCGCTCTATGAACCTTTCGGCATTATCAACCTGGAAGCCATGAGTTGTGGTACTCCTGTGGTGGGTAGCGCCGTAGGTGGCATTCCCGAAATTATCGTGGACGGCGAGACGGGATTCCTGGTGCCCTTGAAGCACGTTTCCGAAACGGACTTTGATCCGGCGGACCCAAAGGCGTTCCAGGCTGACTTTGCAAACAAGCTGAACAAGATTCTCGAGAATCCGGAGCTGGCGAAGAAAATGGGCGAGGTCAGCCGTAAGCGGGCAATCGACGTGTTCAGCTGGAAGTCTATTGCCAAGCAGACCTATGACTTCTACGCCGAATGCATTGAACGCTACAAGCGCGAAGGCAAACGGTAGTTACCGACTTCCTACAATTTCCTCAACAATCCCGTCGACGGTTAAGAGTTCCGGCAGTACAATCTGCTGGCTGGCATTTCCGGCGGGGTAAATGGCGTAAGCGGGCACACCTGACTTTTCCATGCTTTGCAGGAGTGCGTTCACTTCTTTAGTTTCGCGGGTCCAATCGGCCTTGACTAGGGCGACGTTTAGGCTGTCCATGGCGCGGATAAAGTCGTCATCGTCAAGAACAGCGGCTTCGTTGGCCTTGCAAGTGAGGCACCAATCGGCGGTCACGTCTATGAATACGGTCCGTTTTGCCTTGGCAAATTCCTCGATGAGGTCGGGGCTGTAGCGGAACCAACCGTCTTCGGTTACCTTTTCTTGCAGTCGGGCATTGAATGCTGCGGTAGCGGCCTTCTCGTACTCGGGAGAAATCCCTGCAAACCAGAGGGAGAACAGGGCGATTCCACTGAGGATAATTACGGCAACTTCGCGAACGAAGGCGGTTCCAGGCTTAGCGAACTTTCCAAGCAGTACAGAACAGGCAATGCTTGCGATGGCGATGGCTGCAAAAAGTTCTACGCCTACAATTCCCGCTTGCTCGCTTACAATCCAGAAAAGCCAACCCACAGAGGCGAGCAGCAATATGCCCATCACGCGTTGCAGATGCACCATCCAAACGCCGGGTTTCGGGAATACCTTGAGGACGCTAGGGAAGGCGCTGACCAGCATGTAGGGGAGGGCAAGCCCAAACCCTGCGGCGGTAAAGAACAGGAATAATATGGGCGTGGTCTGCGCAAAGGCGAACCCCATGGCGGTACCCAAGAGCGGAGCGGAGCAGGGCGTGCTTAGAAGCACCAGCAGGGCCCCTGTAAAGAAGGCTCCTGCAATTCCCGCTTTCTGGCCTGCCGCATCCATCCTGGTGGTGGCGTTCCATGGAAGCCAGATTTCAAAGACTCCAAAAAAGCTCATGGCAAATGCGGTCAAGAGCACCACCATGAAGGCGATAAAGCCAGCGCTCTGGAACTGCATGCCCCAACCCGCGGACCCGCCGCCGGCCTTGACGGCGGCGACAACGGCGGCCAGCACCCAGAAGCTCACCAGAATCCCCGCCGTTGTGGCTCCTCCCAAGGCGAGGAGCCGTCCGCGACTCTCCCCCGCCTGTTTGATAAGGCTGAACAGCTTGAGCGAAAGCACCGGCAGCACGCAGGGCATCAGGTTCAAGATGATTCCGCCGATAAAGGCGAAGAAAAGCAGGAGTGCAATTCTTGCAGAAGTGGCGGCGTGTTTTTCTCTGTCGCTATTTATTTCGGTGGCGTTTTTTTTTACACTGTTCGCGCCGTTTATGACACCGCTCGTGCCTTCGCTTGCTTGGTTGTCAAGCGAAATAGTCTTGCTTGCAGGGGCGAGGCATATGGAATTGTCGCAAGCCTGGTAGTTAAAGGTAACCGTGGTCCCAAGGCTGTCGTAGTTCGAACCGTCTACGCCCTTTACAGGAATTTTGACGCTGAAAGTCCCGCGGAAGGTCCAGATTTCCAGTTCCAGGGCCTCATTGTATTCTTTGATGGGTTCGGGCCACTCCGGCTCGCCAAATTCAATTCCTGCAGCCTTGGCTTCAACAGACGAAGGTTTCAAGAATTCGTCGGTGACTTTGTTTGCATTTACATGCCATTTGTCGGGAACGGTAATGGTTACAGTCAGGATTCCGTTGTCCTTTAACGCCCCTGCCGAATATTCCATCTCCATTTCTGGAGGGGGCATAGAATTCATGTTGAATTCTTGTGCAAAGACAGCTGCTGCAAGCAACAGCAACAGGCAACAATATTTTGCAAAGAGGCAACAGTTGTTTGAATCTTGACAACAGCTGTTTGCCATTTTTTCAAAAATTCGTTTTTTCAGACCTAAATTCATAAATTTGCGACGTCAAAATGAAGAAGGGGACAAAGGTGCACGCAAACACGCAGAAAGATAAAAAAGATGACAAGTGGATAGAGAAAACATGGAACACATATTCTCCTCAAATTTACAATTTGTGCAGGACGCGATGCGGAAATAGTGAAGATGCGAAGGATGTTTACCAGAATGTAGCCCTCCGTTTCTGTCAAAGCGCCCAAAAGATAGTGTATGAGGATTCCGTTTTTCCATGGCTCTTGCAGGTATTCAGAAATTGTTTTTATGATCACGTGAGATTTCGGCAGAAACAGTCTCCGTTTTCCATGGTTGCTGACGTAGTGGGGGACTATATGGCCATACCGGCGGAAAGGTCTGTTTTTTTTAGAAGGGAAAATCAGAAAAATGAAGAGCTGTGTCGAGTTGTGGATAGCCTTTCTAAAAGGGATAAGGAATTGATTGACTTGACATTCCGAAAGGGGCTGACTACTGAGGAACTGAGTGCCATTTATGGGGTGTCTACCAATACCATTGTCAAAAGGAGACATTCGGCTATTAAAAGGACCAGGAATGTTTTGTTGGGGTGAATCATTTTTGTAATTTTAGGCAGTGATCTTGTCACGGTTGTTTTTTGTCCTGTCGCTTTTGGCAGTAGCCGTACTGGCTGACGAGTGGAAAGTCTTTTCCAGCCCGTCGCCGGTGTATTCCGCCATTCCTTACGAATCGGGATACGTGCTAGCTACAGGCGGGGGAATCCAGTTTTCGACCCCAAAAACAAAGAAGCTTTTCACCTCGGCAGATGGTCTTGGTGCGACGGCCTTTTACGGGGTGGCACAGACGGAATCCAAGGTATACGGTGTTTCGGAGTACGGCCTTGTTGTTGCCTATGACAAGAAATCGGCCCGGTGGAATGTTGTAAACAGGTCCTACTTGAACAATAAGGTCCGCGTGGTGCCGGGGCAGGTTCTTTCCGCAAAGGATATTCTGGTTATAGCGTTTGAAAAAAGTCTTGCTTTTTTTGACACGAAACAGGATGCGTTTCTTTTATCGGTGGATAAAATCGGTAATGCGTCATTGATTGCCAGTCCTTTGCAGAATATCCTGATAAATGAGGACTCATTATTTGTTTCGTTGGGCAATGAAGTGTATGTCCGCAAGATGGATTGGGCGGATATGACGAAGGATATGCGCTTGGTTGATCCGCAGTCATGGGTCAAAAAAACGGATACCAAGAATTTTAAGGCTCTTTTAGACAAGCAGAAATCGGAACTTTCAAAAATTAAACGTGATACGGTATTCAACAATTACAAGTTGGATGATGTCTATGAGATTGCATCGGTATCACGAGGTGGAATCGTTGCGGCAACCACTACGGGGTGGATGGCGTATAGTGACGGATATAGTTGGTTGGATGGTGCTTTTATTTGGAACGGTTTTGGCAGTTATACGGGCGCCTACGATAACCGCATGAAGGTGCTTTCTGCACTTGACGGTGGGCTATTGCTTGCTCATGTGTGGGGAATGGGGCTCTTTTTATATAAAAATGACGGCTATACGCTTTTAAAATCGTTTACACCTCAAGATGAAAATAGCTGTTTGGATGAATACGAAAAAGATTATACGGTTGTGATTGGGACGACGGTTGCCCCGGATAGCTCGGGTTTTTTAGCGGCTACGTCGTCGCAGCATTCCTATGGACTGGTTTACATTAGTAAGAATGGGGATATCAGTTGCTTACCGGAAGTTGGGAGCTCTCCCATTGCGGGGACATTGGCGGCGAAGACTGATCCGAAAACGGGAGATTGGGTCATTTACGTTTCCTCAAGAGAGTTGTTCTATGTCTCTCTGGGTGGTTCCCTGGATGCGTTTAGGATAACTCCGCCTTCAAAAAATGGGGGACGGTTGGTATTGTCCGAAAAGAAAAACTACGAGATTCCAGAAAACAAGGCGCCGGTGGATTTTGCCTTTGATAAGGATGACGGTGCTTTGTGGATGGTTACGATAGGAAAATTGGCCTATATGGATGAAGATATGGACACGTTGGTTCAACCGAGTTCTATAAAGGGGCTGATGGGGGCTGAGTATTCAGCCATGGCGCGGGACGTGCAAGGCAACATTTGGTTAGGAACGGCAGACAAGGGCGTATTTCGTTTGACAAAACGGGGAAAATCCAAGGATACGCTTTCTGCAGTACATTACACGACAAAAGACGGCTTATTGAGCGATAGGGTTCATGATTTGGCCATAGACCCGGTTTTCGGAATGGCCTGGTTTGCTCATGATGAGGGTGTTACCCGCTATACGCGTAATGATTTAAAAAATGCCGAAAATTTCATGTCTTCCAAGTCTCCCGTGGAGGTGAAAGCTTATCCTAATCCCTTCCGTCCTAAACAAGGGCATCATCTTTTCATAGACAATATATCCGAGGATTCCTTTGTGAGTATTTTTAATCGTGGCGGGGCTTTGGTGCGTTCTTTCTACAACGAAGAAGTTCTTGGTGGCCGTGCGGAATGGGATGGCACCGATGCAAGGGGAAATCTGGTCGCTCCAGGTATTTATCATTACGTGGTTCGTAAAGGTTCCACGAAAAAGACGGGTAAGATAATCCTTATTCATTAAAGGCTGTTGGCTATGAAAAAAATGAAGTCTGGTTTGGTGTTGTTTGTAGGATTGATCCTGCTGTGTCTTGGCGGAGTTCTCTTTGTCTCGTGCGCAGGCCAACGTCAGGGTGTTGTTTGCGACGAGATAGAGTACCGCTATAATTCCATGGGATATTCGCCCGACCAGCGTGTGTTTATGGAAGAGGAACTGCGGGCTTGCCGTGAAGAAGAAGCCAAGAAGAAACAGGCCTCGGCTGAAACCCGCCGTAGCATTTACGAGCGGTTTGCCTCCCAGGATACGACGGCCAATGTCCATACGGCTGCCGATTCCGCAGTGACTGTTGTGCCGCGAGATTCTACCGCCGCCACTCCTTTGGACAGTTCCGCTACGCTAGAGCAGGTTACTCCGTCAGATAGTGTGACAACTGTAGACAGTACGGAAACTACGGAAGGTTCCGCAACTGCAGATAGCACGGAAGTCGAGGCTTCGCAGAAATAATGATTACGGTGCGCACACTTTCGGGTACGGAATTCTCGCCGGAGCTCCCGGGGCGTCTGCTGAAGATAGCAGGCGAAATTCGTGATGCCGGCGGCCGCGCCTTTCTGGTGGGCGGCTGGGTCCGTGACGCATTGCTTGGAAAATCTTGCCGGGACTACGACATCGAAGTTTACGACATGGCCCAAGACGCTTTGGTGCCGCTCCTTTCGAAGTATGGCCGTACCAATCTGGTGGGCAAGGCCTTTGGCGTGATTCACCTGGCCATGAAGGGCCTATCGCTGGACTTTTCCTTTCCCCGGACCGAGAACAAGGTGGGCTATGGCCACCGCGGTTTCGTGGTGCATACCGATGAGAAGCTCAGTTTCAAGGAAGCAGCCCTCCGTAGGGACTTTACCATCAACGCCATGGGCATGGAACTTCCGGAGCTTACGCTTTGTGACCCCTACGGTGGCATGGACGACCTGAAGGCCCATGTGCTTCGTCATGTGAGCGAAGCCTTTGCCGAAGATTCCCTGCGCATCTTGAGGGGTGTGCAGTTCGCCAGCCGTTTTGAGCTGACTCTTGCGCCAGAAACGGCGGAACTTTGCAAAAGCCTCTCCTTGGAAGACCTTTCTAAGGAACGTATTTACGAAGAATTCAAGAAGTGGCTTTTGAAACCGGGCAAGCCTTCCCTTGGCTTGCAGGCGTTTCTGGAAATGGACTTGCTGCGGTTCTTCCCCGAGGTGAAACCCCTGGACGATAGTTACGAAAAACTGGGGCAGTTCCTGGACAATGTTTCTAGGAATGCGGTGGGAGAAAGTGAAGATTCTAGATTGACCCTTGCCTTTAGCGCCCTGCTTTCGGGGAATTCCAGTGGCGAAGATTGGGAGAAATTTCTTGAGGGCATGACCAACGAGGTGAAAATCCTGCGGAACGTTCCCAGGTTGCTGAAACATGCGGCTTCGATTACGCCTAATGCGTCTTTCCCTGATGATGCCTTTATTAGACGCTTGTCTGTTGCCCTGGGTGGCTTGCGGGAATGCTTTGTTTTTACGGCATCCAACCCGTTGTATCCTGAAGACATGCGCATGATTTTTGCAAACCGCCTAAAGACTCGTGCCCTTGAATTGGGAGTGTACGAGAATGCTCCGGAGCCACTCCTTACGGGTCATTTCTTGATGTCTCTTGGGTTAAAGCCTGGCAAGCAGTTTGGTGAACTGATTCGCGAGAGCTTTGAACTCCAACTGGACGGGAAATTGCAGGATGCGCAACAGGCCGAAATCTGGGCTAGGTCGAAAGTTTAGCGAGCATCTCGGGAATCTGCGTCAATACATTCAGTAACGCTAAGATAAGGGCCACAGAAAAGAAAAAATTTCTGTGCTTTTCGGAGGGTATCCTTGAGAATAAGCTCAGGATGATGAATGTCAGTATCCAATCGGTCACGAAGAATACCCTTTCGCCAGATGCATAGATCGTGGGGGAGAAGAACATCATGGTCTCACAGAGGAGTGCTACGGTGAAGAGGGCCGCACCCACTGTCCCGAGGCTCTTGTAGGTTAAAAATAGGGTGAAGGTTGCTACCGCAAGCCACCAGGCCATGGCGACAAAATTCAGGGCTGTGGCGTTTGCGATGCTGGGGAACACCTCGGGTCGGACGGCAGGGTCGATATAGCTGATTCCCGTGTCGGCAAGTACGGTGATGCCTGCTAGCGGCAAGATGGCGACTACTGAAAAAAGGGCTGTTGCCACGAAGCTGGGCTTGTTTTTGGGCATCGGCGAAAGGAGCGCCGCTATCCAGATGAGGACAAGGAAGATTTTCCCTTCGTTGGCAAGAGATGATAGAATCCACTGGGCCGAAATGAGGGCGTGTTCCCCGAAGGAGAGTGCCTTGAATGTGGGAAACCATGTTTCGGTTTCGGCGGCGACCCTCAGGCTGTTTCCCGGGGCTGCAAGGACCACGGCGAAGGTGGCGAGAAGCACAAGCGTCTCTACAGCCAGACCCGCAGGGATTTTTTTTAAGCCGATTTTCTGGACGGCGATAGCCCCGATGAAGTAGGCTAGTAGAAAAAAGCCGATTTGCTCGATGGAGGAGACGGCGAACAGCCCGAAGGGAATGGAAGCGAGAATCCTCTTTGTAGAAACGGTAATGCCCTTAAAGTAGTCAAGAGTCAGGTAAATGCAGACGAGGGCGCTGACCAATGCCCAGGTGTAAAATACGGAACCGTTGACCCAGATGGCAGCGTGCCCGCAGGTGACAATGTCCATCAGAAGAAATCCCGAGCAGGCCAGGAGAAAGAGCCTCAAGTCTTTCCAGGTCGATGTCGCGTCAGCAACGCCGGGATAGAACTTCTTCACAATCAGAAAAACGAGAGTCGGGAGCGCCGTGACCATGAAGGCATTTGCTATGCGCCAGAACCAGATTCCCAGAGAGAAAGCGATGTAGATGGCCGTCTCTCCGCCGATGCGGCCTGTCCAGGTCAGATAACGTTCTTTGATATAGTCCAGGAACGACATGCTCCTGACGCAGCTGTCGAAGAAGGCGTCGTCACCATCGGAATAATGAATCTTGCAGAAAACGGCAAAGGCGGCAAGGAAAATGATTCCTGGCGGAATGAGTGTTTTAAGCCTCGCCCAAGACATCGGAACGCCCTATTTCCACTTGAACAGCCCGAGGAGTCCAAAGGGGACAGCGAACACGTTGATGGGTACCTGCATGATTTCGGTAACGGGCAGGGCCAGCAGAAGCCGCTTAGAATGGAGTTTCACGGCGGCGCAGGTGAGAAAAATCAAATCGCTCAGAACCTTTACGCCCATGGGGATGGCGAACCAGGCGATGGGGAAGTCCGCGAAGGCCACCAGGAAGGGGCTTACGAGAAGCCATACCAAGAATGTGTAGATGAGGGAAAGCCCTAGAGTGTACAGGTGGCTGTCATACTTAGTACCGTTACTGCTCCAGCGTGCCCGCTGGAAGAACAGGGCCTTCAGTGAATCCACTGGGGCTGTGTCTATGAGGGCATCGGCGCTCAGGTTGTAGCAGAACCGCACTCCCGGCTCCTTGATCATCTTGTGGATGATCATGTCGTCGTCGCCGCTGGAAGG
>JAEEGL014697154.1_pt1 | contig 10628 bp, 10 predicted proteins | sample 9134231 | NCBI WGS metagenome assembly JAEEGL01 (sample SAMN16246548, study PRJNA631951) | gut metagenome | biome: gut microbiome; feature: rumen; material: fiber-attached | host: Bos | place: Iran: Karaj | collected 2018-10 | reverse complement strand
GTTCGCTGCGGCCGGGCTGGAGCTCACGCCCGACGTGTGGGAGCGGCTTGCCGCCGACAGAAGGCAGGCGCTTGAGGACGACCTCGCCTGGATACACCCATGAGACCGATCGTGATCAGATCCGCCGGCGCAGACGAGATAGCGCGCGCGTGGGGTGACTTGCGGCGCGTGGACCGTCAGCGCAAGGGATCCGAGGTGATGCTGGACGTCTCTGCGCTGACAGAGGCCAGCGCGGCGTTCGAGGCGTTTGTGGTCGCGCTCGACAGGCACGCAACCAAGCGGGAGATTACCGTCAAGGCGGTGGATCCCAACGGAGTTATCGCTCCGATCCGCGCGCGCTACGACTTCGCGTCGTACTCGGAGGCGGAGATTGGCGGCGCCGACGGCGACGGGCTCTCCATCGCAGCCACCGTGGGGCGGTGCGTGTGCGGCTGGTGCCGGAGCTTTTGGGACAGCGCCGCATTCCTCGGCGAGACGGCGGTATGGACCATCGGGATGCTGTGGCATCCGGGCAGGTTCAGGTTCCGCGACTCCGCGCTCGCGTTCGAGCGAGCGGGATTCGACGGCCTGCCGATCACCACCCTCATCGGCTTTCTGCTGGGACTGATCCTCGCGTTCGAGTCTGCCGCGTCGCTACAGATGTTCGGCGTGGAGGTGTACGTTGCCGACCTTATAGCGATCGGACTCTTTCGGGAGCTTGGCCCGCTCGTGACAGCGATCATCCTCGCAGGCCGAAGCGGGAGCGCGTTCGCGGCGGAGATCGGCACGATGAAGGTGGACGAGGAGCTTGACGCGCTGACGACGTTCGGACTGCCGCCGGTGCAGTTCCTGGTGTTGCCGCGCGTAGTGGCGGCGATGCTGGCTATGCCGGTGCTGACGATCTGCTCCGAGCTGGCGGGACTGGTGGGCGGCGCAATCGTGCTGCGGCTCATGGACGTGCCGACGGTGGTGTTCTGGAGCCACGTGAAGTCTACATCCACGCTCTTCATGATCTTGTTCGGCCTCGGGAAGTCTGCGCTGTTCGGACTGCTTGTCGGCCTCATCGGGTGCAGCGCCGGAATGCGCACGCGCAACACCGCTGACGGCGTGGGCGTGGCGGCGACGAACGCTGTGGTCGGCGGCATCGTGGCCATCGCGGTGACCGACGGCCTTCTTGCCGTCATCTGCTACATCTTCGGCGTGTAGCGGCGTCGAGGACGATCTCGTGCGGGGGGGATCTCACACAGAGGCACAGAGACACAGAGTTTTAGGAGTGATTTAGAGATGGGGCTCTGCCCCATACCCCGAATGCCGGTCACTCGCATGTGATTTGATTGCTTTCGGGGTCTGGGGCGGAGCCCCAGCCATAAATCTCCCTCTGTGCCTCTGTGACTCTGTGTGAGATCACCCCAGTGCGAGATCGTCCTCGTCTGCTTTTTGTGGCAGAGAGCTTCTACACGATCTACACGTTCTACACGGCTAAAATAAATTCCTGCGTTGCAGTGTACGATTACTGTAGCGGCGAGGATGTGGTATAATATCTGCCAATCTTTTCGCAACGAAAGGCAAACAAAGATGAAACTGGCTGATCTCAAGGGCAAGACCGTTGGCGTGTGCGTCAGCGGCGGACTCGATTCGAAGACAATCTGCTGCGTCCTGAAGGATGCGGGCGTCAAGGTGAAGGCGTTCAGCGCGAACGTCGGGCAGCCTGACGAGAAGGACATCAACGACATCAAGAAGCGCATGGCCCCCACCGGCGTTGAGACCACGATCGTGGACGTGACGAAGGACATGGCCGAGATCTGCTTCGAGACGATCAAGTGCCAGGCCATGTACGACGGCGGCTACTGGAACTCCACTGGCATCGCCCGCGCGGTGACGGTGAAGGCTCTCCTGCCCGCGATGAAGAAGGCTGGATGCGTGGCGCTCGTGCATGGTGCGACGGGCCGCGGCAACGACCAGATGCGCTTCGAGCGCTACGTGAACGTGATGGATCCGAAGTTCGGCGTGTACGCCCCTTGGCGCGACGCCGACCTCCTGAAGCTATTCCCGGGTCGCACGCAGATGGTGGAATTCCTCGCGAAGCGCGGCATAGTCGCCTTCGTCGGCACGAAGAAGAAGTATTCCACCGATGCCAACCTCGCCGGACTCTCGCACGAGGCGGAGGACCTGGAGAGCATGGAGACTTCGATGCGCATCGTGAAGCCCACGATGGGCGTGTGGCCGGAGAAGGCCCCGAGCAAGGTCGAGAAGGTGACGCTTTCGTTCGTGAAGGGGCGCTGCGTGGCGGTGAACGGCAAGAAGCTCTCGCCGCTCGAGGTGATGAAGCTCGCCAACACCATCGGCGGGCGCAACGGCATCGGCATGAAGCATGCGCTCGAGAACCGCATCATCGGCACGAAGAGCCGCGGCGTGTACGAGGCGCCTGGCATGGAAGTGCTCTCTTGGGGCCTCAAGTACATCTACGAGGGCGTGATGGACCGCAGGTCGACCGATCTCTTCCAGAAACTCTCGAAGTTCGTAGCCGACCAGATCTACGACGGCCGCTGGTACGATCCCGCCACACGCGCGGCGCGCGCTGCGATCCAGGTGTGGGCTGACAAGGCGACTGCGGACGTCACGCTCGGCCTCTACAAGGGCAACATCTTCTTCGAGTCTCTCACGGGCCTGAAGGGGACCATCTACAACGAGGCCGACAGCTCGATGGAGGCGTCTAACGGCCTGAACCCGCACAGCTCGCAGGGTTTCGCGGAAATCCAGTCCGTCGAGGCCAAGATGCTCGCGAAGGCGGGCCAGATCGTGGTCAAGTGATCGGAGGCTTCCAGCAGCGGAAGCGGCGCTCCGGCCGTTTCCTGTGGGGGTTGCTGATTGCGCTCCTGCCGGTGGCCGCGCCTCAGTGCGCGGCCGGCGACTGGCAGGCCACCAGCGAGGCGCTCGGCCGGCGCATGGGGCAGTTCAGCGCGTACCTGGACAAGGCGTTCCGCAAGCGGGACGGAGGTTTCTCGGGCGCGAAGGACAAGCTTGCCGTGATCGTGGCCGGGAAGAGCGCCGGCACGGGTTTCATCATGCGCGTGGGGGACAGCTGCTGGCTGTACACGAACGCTCACGTGGTCAAGGGAGTGCCCGCCGCGGCCGTGCGCGCGACGTTGCTGAACAACACGGTCCTGCAGCTTGGCGCGTGCCAGCGGGCGCAGGGACTGGACCTGGTGCGCTTCGCGCTCGCAGGCCCGTTGCCGGCGTTCGCGCTGGAGCGGAACGTGCCTGACATCGGCGAGACTGTGACGGTTCTCGGCAACAGCGACGGGCGAGGGGTCGTCACCGAGATACGCGGGCACATAATCGGCGTTGGTCCGCAGCAGATCGAGGTGGATGCGCCGTTCGTGGCCGGCAACAGCGGGAGTCCGGTGCTGAACCGCGCAGGGCGCGTGGTTGGGGTGGCCAGCTATCTGCGCAACTGCCGCGACAACACGGACTGGTCGAAGACCAACACTCGCTACAACGGCATTCGCCGTTTTGCGCTAAGGCTGTCATCCATCCGCTGGATGGCTATGCCTTGATGAGCTTGCGGAAGGCTGCGAGCTGGGAGGGGTCGCCGATCACGGAGGCGATGTCGCCAGGCTCGAACTGCCAGGTGGGGCCGGGGTTGCGGAACTTCTCGTCGTCGCGCGTCACGCTCACTATGCTGGCGCCTGTCTTGGCGCGGATGTCGAGCGAGCGGATCGTCTCGCCGATGGCAGGAGAGCCGGTAGGGATGGTTATGTGGTTGTAGAAGTCTCCGGGAACTGTCAGCGTGGTGGAGGCGGGGGTGTTACGGCCCCGCTTCTCCGCCTGCAGCGCCTCGTTGAACCTGTAGCCGGCCGCACGGCCGAGGCGCTGGAAGCGCTTCCAGCCGATGATTGCGACCGTGGCCAGCACAACGAAGATGGCGATCCGCATCGTGGTCTCGTCGGGAAGCAGGTTCACGGTCAACAGCACGATCTCGGCGAACGCGAGGGCGAGGACGGCCATCAGCACGATCCACGTGACGAGCTGGTGGGCGGCGGCCTTCCAGCGCTTTGGCTGGCGCGTGCCGGTGAGGACTGCGGCGACGTCGCGCCCGAGCGAGCGGGCGAGGCTCGCCATCGGGGCGAGCATGGAGATGCAGAAGAGGTTGGCGGCCAGGCAGAAGAAGGCTCGCTTGTGGGCCTCGAAGAAGCGCGAGAACGTCGAGTAGTTCAGGTCGTTCAGCACGTCCGCCACCACGCACACGCAGAAGTTGAGCGCGGCGAGGACGGCGATCCAGAGGACGCGGCTGCGCAGGTGCTGCTGGAGCTGCGAGGGGACGCGCGCGGTGCGGAAGCGGGTTAGCCAGTCGTGGTAGGCGGCGATCCAGCCGCGCACGCGCGCGGGGAGGTGGATCTCGAGCCAGTCGCCCACCGGATCGGAGATTCGCAGCATGGTGGGGTTCAGGCAGGTGGTGATGAGCGACACGCCGACTACGATCTGGTACATGGGGCTTGCGGCGTCGCCGGTCTGAGCGATGTACATGAGCGCGACCATGTAGGCGAACTCGCCGATCTGGGCGAGGCCGAAGCCGGTCTGGACCGCGTCCTTCACCTTCTGTCCGGCGAGGAGCGACATCGTGAAGCAGTTGAAGCCCTTGCCGAGGAGGACGAGCGCGGTTAGGCCGAAGATGGGGAGCCAGTTGCGCGCGCAGGCGGCGGGATCGACGAGCAGGCCGATGGTGACGAAGAACACGGCGGCGAACATGTCGCGGAGCGGGGCGGCGAGATCATGGAGTCGCTGGCGCACGTCGCTGGACGCGCCGAGGATGCCGACGAGGAAGGCGCCGAGGGCGAGGGAATAGTCGAACTTGAATGCGACGAACGACACGAAGAAGCAGCATCCGAGAAGGGCCAGCAGGAGCGCCTCGTCGTCCTTCAGGCGCGCGACGCCGTTGAGGAGGCGCGGCACGAGGATGAGCCCGAACACGAGGACTCCGGTGAAGAAGGCGAGCAGTCCGCCGAGCGAGAGGCCGACGGCGCCTGCGCTCATGCCCTTGCCGTGCGCGACGCCTGTGACGAGTGCGATGATGCCGACGCAGAGGATGTCCTCTATTATCGTGCTGCCGAAGATGTATCGCACGAACGGGCGGTCGCCCCACTTCAGCTCGTTGATGGTCTTCGCGAGAAGCGTTGTCGCGGAGTCGCATATTGCCGCGCCGAGAAAGAGGCTCTGCACGCTGTTCCATCCGAAGACGCGGGTGCCGACCGTGTAGCCGAGCCAGATCATCATCACCGTGTCGAAGAGGGCGGTGGGGATGGTGACGTGCTTTACCTTCTTCATGTCGCCAGCGCTGAACTCTAGTCCGAGGGTGAACATCAGGAAGACGATGCCGAGCTGGCCGATCGTGCCTATGGACTTGGGATCCGCGAGGAGCGACCCGCCCCAGGTGTGCTCGCTCATGATGATGCCGGCGAACAGGTACCCGATCACCTTCGGCCAGCGGAGGCGCGTGAAGACGATCGAGACCAGTCCGACGACGGCCATGAGTACGGCCAGGTCCTGGAAGAAGAGGCTTTCGGTCATGCTGGATGGGATTATAGCATAATTCCCGTGAGGGCGCGCCCTCATTTGCCAGTAATGCGGCACTGCGCAGGTAACATATTAGCCGTGCAGAACGTGTAGAACGTGTAGAATGCGGAGAATGTCTTTAGCCACAAAAAACGCAAAGAAGCTGAGGATTCGCACGTGCGTGTGTGGGGGGGATCTCACACAGAGTCACAGAGACACAGAGTTTTAGGAGTGATTTAGAGATGGGGCTCTGCCCCATACCCCGAATGCCGGTCAATCGCATGTGATTTGATTGTTTTCGGGGTCTGGGGCGGAGCCCCAGCCATAAATCTCCCTCTGTGTCTCTGTGACTCTGTGACTCTGTGTGAGATTACCCCCACCCGCGAGATCGTCCACGTCTGCTTTGTGGCAGAAAGCTTCTACACGATCTACACGTTCTACACGGCCGAAATCAATCCCTGCTTTACAATGGCCGATTACATTTGTCCGCAGTTCGGGCTTGCCGTCCGGCGGCGGAAAGGGTAGAATAGGCATCGACGTTTCAAATCCAACAAGGAACAACGACAATGAACAAGATGTTATTTTGCGCGGCGGCCGCGGTGGCCGTTGCGGCGATTACGGCAGGCTGCCGGAGCGGCTCGCCCTGCTGCGACAAGAAAGGATGCACGAAAATGACTAACGAAGAGTTCTACGACGGCGGCACGTTCGACGCGAACGGCATCAACAAAGGCGGAAAGTTCAACGCCGAGAAGGCCAGCCAGGCCTACTTCGACATGTTCCGCAAGTTCGGCTATCCGGTGTTCCCGGCGTTCACCGGCGAGGTGAAGGTCGGGAACGGCCACGGCTTCTGGGCCGTCGACTTCGCGAAGGGCGACTTCGTGAAGTACGGCATGGGCGGAGTCATCTGGGTGAACGAGATCCGCGAGGAGTATTTCGGACACGACATCTACCTGCTGCCGGGCCAGTCCATCGCCGAGCACCGCCACATGCCCACGCACATCAAGACGAAGGACGAGTGGACTGGCAAGGTGTTCGAGAAGGACCTCCCCTGCAAGATGGAGAGCTGGCTCGTGCGCCACGGCTGGGTGTGGGGCTTCACCACCGAGGGCGAGCCCAACCTCGACAAGTATCCCGAGGTGAAGGCGAAGCTCTCCGCGCTCCTCTTCGAGAAGGATCCCAAGACGGGCAAGCAGTTCCTCAACTGCGTGCACGTGGAGAAGTGGACGGCCGACGGCGTGGCGCACAAGCTCGCCAAGGACGAGAGCTGGCACTTCATGATGGGCGGCGACGAGGGCGCCATCGTGAGCGAGTTCGCGAACTACCACGACGGCAACGGTCTGCGCTTCAGCGTGCCGGGAGTGGGGTTCTGAGTGGTTAGTGGCTAGTGGTTAGTGATTTGTGGTTAGAAAAAAGAAGAAAAGGAAAGAGACGATGGAAAAGACGTACATGCACACCGGCATTCCGGTGGCGGAGAAGATGGACGGGATGGTCTACATGGAAGGCCTGAAGGTCTGGATCTGCAACAACGACGAGTACAAGATCGAGTATCTGTACTGGGAGAAGAACACGCCGGCCGCCTGGCGCATGATCGCCGAGACGCACGTCGCCTACAAGGTGGCGGACGTCCAGGTCGCCGTTGACGAGGCCATCGCCGCCGGCGCGGACGTGCTGCTGCCGAAGTATTCGCTCGGCGGCACGTGCGCGATCGCGTACGTGGGCTTCAAGAACGGGCCGCAGGTGGAGTTCTTCCAGGACTGACAAACGGACGGGGGAGCCCAGGCTCCCCCGAACCCCCACGAGAAGAAAGGTTGCATTTATCATGGCAATGAAGAAGTTCATCAACGATCCGGCGAACCTCACGGCCGAGCTGCTTGACGGCCTCGTGCAGTGCTATCCGGACAAGCTGGCGCTCAAGAACGAGAAGATCGTGGTGCGCGCGAACCCGAAGCCGGCCGACAAGGTGGCGATCGTCACGCTCGGCGGCACCGGCCACGAGCCGGCCCTGCAGGGCTTCGTGGGCGAGGGCATGCTGGACGCGTCCGTGGCCGGCGACATCTTCGCGGCGCCCGGCGGCGAGAAGGTGTTCGAGGCGCTGGAGCTCCTCAACCGCCCGGCGGGCGTGCTGCTCATCACGCTCAACCACAACGGCGATCGCATGAGCGCGAACAAGGCGATGCGCAAGGCGCAGAAGGCCGGCTTGAACGTTCGCGAGATCGTGGTGCACGAGGACATCGCGCAGGGGCCGCACGCCCCCATCGAGGACAAGCGCGGCCTCGGCGGCTGCATCCCGCTCATCAAGGTCGTCGGTGCCGCCGCAGAGGCGGGCAAGAGCCTTGACGAGGTCGTCGCGCTCGGCGAGAAGTTCAACGAGGGCATCGCCACGCTCTCCGTGGCGCTCAAGACCGCCACCCATCCTCAGAACGGGCAGGAGATCGGCTCGATCGACGAGGACAAGATGGAAGTGGGCATGGGCCAGCACGGCGAAGGCGGCGGCGGCGTGATGCCGGTGAAGAGCGCCGACGAGACGGCCGAGCTGATGGTCAAGTCGCTCATGGAGGCGACAGGCGTCACGGCCGGCGACAAGGCGTTCCTCGTCATCAACGGCTCCGGCGCGACCACGCTCATGGAGATGCTGATCGTCTACCGCAAGGCGAAGGCCGTGCTCGAGGCGGCCGGAATCAAGGTGCTGCCGGGCAAGTGCGCGGAGATTCTCACCGTCCAGGAGATGGCCGGCTTCCAGATGATCCTCTGCAAGTGCTGCGACACGTGCGCGCAGTACCTGGCCGCGAAGTCTGACGCGCCGTACTGGACGTCCGTCGGCTGAGTGCGCGGAAGACGGGAGGTTGGTTTGCGGTGTTCAGGTCGGGCGTGAACTTCATCGACGGCATCGCCGTCGAGGTGACGCGCAAGCGGATTCGCCGCATCAACCTCCACGTGGGGAGAGATGGACTCGTCCATCTCTCCGTTCCTTTCTGGGGGGCGACGATCGCCGAGGGCGAGGCGTTCCTCCGCAGCAAGTGGAAGTGGGTGGTGGAGACGCGCGCGCGGCTGCTTTCCAGTCCCGCCCGCGCACCCGTCACGCCCGAGATGCGGATCGATCTCGTGGGGCTTCTCGGCGAGCTTCACGGGCGATGGTCCGTCCTCCTGGGCGAGCCGAACGTCACGTGGGGCCTGCGGGCGATGAAGACGCTCTGGGGCTCCTGCAACTGGCGCAGGCGGCACGTGACGTACAACCTCGATCTCGCGCGCGAGCCGCGCGAGCTGGTGGAATACGTGGTGGTGCACGAGCTGACGCACCTGCGCGTGCACGACCACGGACCGTCGTTCCAGTCGCTGATGGACGCGCGCCTGCCCGACTGGCGGCTTCGCCGACGCAGCCTCCGCCATGTCAGTTAACCAGCCTCAACCACCAAACCACCTAACTGCCAAACCACCAAACTACCGAACTACCCAATGGTTGACAACGGCAAGTACCTTTATCTGATCGGCATGCTGGCGATGGCCGGCGTGCTGTCCTTCCTGTTGCGTGCGGCGCCGTTCCTGCTGTTCGGGCATGGCAAGGAACCGCCGGCCGTGGTGCGTTATCTGGGGCGGGTTCTGGCGCCGGCCGTCATCGCGATGCTCGTGGTCTACTGCTTCGTGGGGTACGTGAAGGACGGTTGCCTCGCGTCGCCGCTTCATGGCGGCGCGGAGCTTGCCGCCGCTGTGCTGACCGTGGGACTGCATCTTTGGCGGCGCAACCCGCTCCTCTCCATCGCGGCGGGGACGGCGCTCTACATGACGCTTGTGGCGTGAAAACGGACTGGAGACGAAAATGAAGATGTTGCTTGTGGCATTGGCAGGGATCGCGGTCGGATTGGCTGGAGGCTTTGCGATCGGAATGGCGTTTGGCCCGAATCCGCCGCCTGCGGAGGTTCCTGCTGCGAAAACGGTGGAGAACGACGACGCGGCGCGGCTTGAAAAGGCAGAGAAGCGCATCGCCGAGCTGGAAAGAAGCCTTGCTGCGGCGAAGCTCGCGGCTGCCGCTGCGAAGAAAGAAGATGAGAAGATGGCGACGGCTGCGCAAGCCAAGACAGACGCCCCCGAGCGTGTCGTGACTGTGGAGGGGACGGACACCGACGTGCTCGATGCGCTGAAAAGCAAGCTCTCGCATGACGAGTTCTCTCAAATCACGAACGCAATGACGCAGATGCGTGCGCGGCTTGCCGAGAAGGCGAAGGGGCGGATGGAGTACCTCGCATCGCTCGATACGGGCGGGATGTCGGCCGCCGAGCGCAAGAACCACGCCAAGTTCCTCGAGCTCATGGAACGGCGCGAGGCGACCGCGGCGAAGATGAAGGGCGGCATCCCCGACGCGTCGACGATCCAGAAGTTGGTTGAGCTGGAGATGGAGATGGCGCCGGTCGCCAAGAAGGCGCGTTCGGCGCTCGTCCGCCAGGTTGCGCGCGATCTCGGGTATCGGGGCGACGACATGGAGGTGATCCACGACACGATCAGTTCGATCTTCGACTGCACCAGCTCCGGCGGCCTCGGCGGCCTGGGCGACATCATGGAAGGCGCCGAAGGCATGCCGGGGATGAGCGTGTCACCCAGCGTGAGCGTTGAAACACACGTCATTGGACTCTGACAATGATTGCTTTCGCTGCTGGGAGATTAGGAGGTTAGGAGTTTCGGAGAAGATTATAAAAATCCTCCAAGCCTCCTCAACTCCAAAACTCCCAGAAGCGACAGCAAATAAGTGAGGTCAAAAAGAAGTTGTGGGCAAGAATAAGGCAAGGAAAATGAAATGAACAGTTCGTGTAAAAAACTTCTGAATGCCGTTGCGGCATTGTCCCTGCTGGCGGGCGGGATGGCATACGGGTCTTACGTCATCGAGGCGGAGCAGTTCGCTGACAAGGGCGGATGGGCTGTCGACTCGCAGTTCATCGACCAGATGGGGTCGAGCTTCCTGCTCGCGCACGGCATGGGCAAGCCCGTGGCCGACGCGACCACCACGTTCGACTGCCCGGCGGCCGGCACCTACCACGTGTGGGCGCGTACGCGCAACTGGACCGCGCCGTGGAGCGAGCACGCCGCCGGCACGTTCACGATCAAGG